>Ga0207648_10000525_pt1 | contig 42863 bp, 37 predicted proteins | sample KBSMisM32_FD_184310 | JGI IMG/M metagenome (GOLD analysis project Ga0207648, IMG submission 184310) | Miscanthus rhizosphere microbial communities from Kellogg Biological Station, Michigan, USA - KBS Miscanthus M3-2 (SPAdes) (version 2) | ecosystem: Host-associated > Plants > Roots >... | reverse complement strand
CGGCGATGCCGGCCGTCTCGGCGATCGCGCGACCGCCCCGCAAGACGTCGGCGAGCATCTCGAGCGGCAGGACATCGACGGGCCACCCGGCGACGTTCAGCGCGAGCGTCGGCGTGCCGCCCATCGCGTAGACGTCGCTCAGCGCGTTGGCGGCCGCGATCCGACCCCAGTCGAACGCGTCGTCGACCAGCGGTGTGAAGAAGTCGAGGGTGACGACGAGGCCGGTGCCGTCCGGGAGCCGGTAGACCGCGGCGTCATCGCCGCTCGCCTCCGAGACGACCACGTCGGCTGAGGGCACGGACGGGCCGAGCAGCTCGAGCACGTCGCCGAGCTGGCTCGGGCCGAGCTTGCACGCGCAGCCGGCACCGTGGCTGAGGCTCGTGAGCCGGATCGGTTCGGCGATCGCCACGTCAGAACGTCCCCAGGTTCGTCGCCCATTCGCCCCAGGTGGACCCGCCGTCCAGGCTGAGCCGCAGCGTGATCGCCCGGTTGCCCCCGGTGACGTGGAAGACCAACGCACCCGACACCGTCGTGCCGGGCTTCACGGTGACCTCGCGCAGGAGGTTGCGGTTGGAGCCGCCGTAACGGGCGGGATCGGGGTGCAGATCGCCCTCCTTCGCCGTCTCGGCCGGGAACACGCCACCGACCGCGTCGGTCACCTGCGCGTTCGCGCCGAGCACCCCGGACCACGGGAGGTCCCCGCGATCGTGCACATCGAGGTAGACGACCAACGCACGAGCTTCCCGGACGAACTTCAGGGTCATGGTCGTCGTCACGGGGGTGACGGCCAGCGAGGTGCCGTCGCTCGTCGGCAGCGTGAGGGTGTCGGGGATGAACCCGGTCGTGCGCTCCGTGAAGGGCGTCGGGGACGGCGAGTAGGGAACGAGCGGATCCACCGATGGAGCCGTCGTCGGTGTGACCGTCGCGGCCGGCGTGGTGGACGTCGTGGCGCCGGTACACGCGACGGACGCGACGAGCAGGACGCACGGGAGCAGCGAGCGGGAAGGGCGCATACGGACGGCAGCGAGTCTAGCCGTGGAGCGCGATACTTCGGCCGTGGAGCCGATGGCGTTCCTGCGGCAGCACCACCCCTTCTCCGAGCTCGACGACGACGGGCGAACGGCGGTCGCGCAAGCGCTCCAGATCATCTACGTCCCGGCGGGCGACGTGATCCTGCTCCAGGACGGTTCCCCGGCCGAGGCGGTCGGGGTCGTGCGCAAGGGAGCCGTGGAGCTCATCAGCGGCGACCTCGTCGTCGACCAGCTGGAAGCCGGCGACGTCTATGGGCTCACCTCCGTGATGACGGCGCAGCCACCTTCGATGACCGTGCGGGCGGTGGAGGACACGCTTGCCTACGTCGTGCCGGCGAGCGTGGCGCGGAAGGTGTTCGCGAGCGAGCGGGCGATGGCGTCGGTGTGGGCGATCGCGCGGCAGCGCGTCCGCGCTGCCGACGCGGTGGCCCGGACCGTCCGGGGAGCCGATCCGCGCTTCGCGCGGATCGGCTCCCTGGTGCACCGGCCGCCCGTGACGATCCGGCCCGACGCCAGCGTCGCCGAGGCGGCGGCGCTGATGCGCGACGAACGGGTCTCGAGCCTCGTGCTCGAGATCGGCGACGGGCACGCGATCGTCACGGACCGCGACCTCCGCACGCGGGTCGTGGCCGAGCGCGGGTCGTACGACGCGCCCGTGATCGACGTCGCCACGAAGCCGGTGCGGGTAGCCGGTGCCGACATGCTGGTCGGTGAGGCGCTGCTCGAGATGCTGACCCACGCGATCCATCACCTGCCCGTCGTCGACGGTCCGCGCGTGATCGGGATCGTCACCGACACGGATCTCATGAGCCTCCAAGGGGAGAGTCCCTTCGCGGTCCGCAGCGCGATCGATCGAGCGCGATCGGAGGCCGACGTGATCGATGCGGCGCGCACCTTCCCCACGGTCGCCGCGGACATGGTCGAGGAGGGCGCCGATCCGATCAACGTGGCGCGGGTCGTGTCGGTGATCGCCGATGCCGCGACGGCGCGGCTGCTGCAGCTCGCAACCGATGCGCTCGGGGAGCCGCCGTGCGCGTTCGCGTGGATCGCGCTCGGCAGCGCCGCGCGACACGAACGCGCACTCGACGCCGATCAGGACCATGCACTGGCGTTCGGTCCCGGGTTCACCGACGAGGACGACGGGTACTTCGCAGAGCTCGCGGAGCGCGTCACCGCCGGCCTCGAGGCGATCGGCTTCCCACGGTGTCACGGCGACGCGATGGCCGTGCATCCGGCGATGCGCTCGCCGCTGGCGCACTGGGCGGAGCGCTTCCGCACATGGATCCACCAGCCCGACGCCGATGCGTTGATCCTGTCCTCGATCGGCTTCGACTTCCGCGTCCTCGGCGGTTCGCTGGACGCGGAGGCGACGCTGGACGCCGCCGTCGCGGAAGCGCGGATGAACGCCGACTTCCTCCATCTGCTCGCCCGAGTGGCACTCCGCGAGGAGCCGCCGACCGGATTCGTCCGCGGGCTCGTCGTCGAGTCCAAGGGCGAGCACGCCGGCAGGCTCGATCTGAAGCACGGAGGGATCGTCATCGTGACCGCGATCGCGCGTGCCCGCGCGATCGCTGCCGGCGCGTCCGTGAAGGACACGCTGTCGCGCCTCCGGGCCGCGGTCGAGGGCGGCGCGCTCTCGGCATCGTCGGGCACGGAGCTCACGGAAGCGTTCCGGTTCCTGTTCGACCTCCGGCTTCGTCATCAGGCCGCGCAGGTGCGCGCGGGCGCCGCGCCCGACGACTTCATCGATCCGGCGGAGCTCGGCACGATCGAGCGCACGGGGCTGCGGGAGGCGTTCCGCTCGATCCGCGGCGAGCAGCAGCTGCTGAAGCTCGAGCTCGGCGTGCGCTAAGGGGGGATGACCGCCGTCGTGCCGATCGCGTGGAACCCGCCGTCGACGTGGACCATCTCGCCGGTGATCCCGCGGGCCAGATCCGACAGGAGGAACGTGACCGTGTCGCCGACAGGGCTCGGGTCCTCGGGATCCCAGCCGAGCGGCGCCCGGTCACCCCAGCTGCCGGTGATCTGGTCGAAGCCGGGGATGCCCTTGCCGGCCATCGTCTTGATCGGACCGGCGCTCACCGTGTTCACGCGGATCGCCTTGGCGCCGAGATCGCGCGCCAGGTACCGCGTCACCGACTCGAGCCCGGCCTTCGCGACCCCCATCCAGTCATAGATCGGCCACGCGACTCGGGCGTCGAAGTCCAGCGACACGACCGAGCCGCCGTGCTCCTCCATCAAGGGAAGCATGCCGACGGCGAGCGCCTTCAAGGAGTACGCGCTCGTCTGCACGGCGGTCGCGACCGACTCCCAGGGTGTGTGCAGGAAGTTCCCACCGAGCGCGTCTTGCGGCGCGAACGCGATCGCATGCAGCAACCCGTCGAGCCGACCCCAGCGTGACGCGAGCTCCTGCTGCACGGCGGCGATCTGCGCTTCGTCGTTCGCGTCCATCTCGAGCACGTCGCAGGGCTGCGGCAGGCGCTTGGCCACCTTCTGCGTGAGGCTCACCGTGCGTCCGAAGTTGGTCAGGACGATCTCGGCGCCGTGCTCCTGCGCCGACCTCGCGGCGGCGAAGGCGATCGATTGCGGTGTGAGCACGCCCGTGATGAGGAGTTTCTTGCCATCCAGCAGCATGTCGCCCGGAGCCTAGCCCCGGCCCTGTACCGCGGCAACGCAGGCGCACGTAGCATGCGCGCATGGATCTGGGGCTCGAGGGCAAGGTCGCGCTCGTGACCGCATCGTCCAAGGGGCTCGGGTTCGCAACGGCGAGCGCGCTCGCAGCCGAGGGCGTCCACGTGGCGATCAACGGGCACGAGGCCCAGCGGCTGGAAGCGGCCGCAGCGACGCTCGGCGACGACACGCTCGCGCTGTCGGGCGACGTGACCGGGATCGACGCCCCCGCGGCGCTGGTCGACGCGACGGTGGATCGGTTCGGCCGACTGGACATCCTCGTCGCCAACGCCCCGGGACCCCCGAAGGGCCGAGCGCTCGAGGTGAGCGACGAGGTGCTGCGCGGCGCGCTGGAGGCGAACCTGCTCACCTCGATCCGGCTGGTGCGCGCCGCCGTGCCGCACATGCGCGCGGCCGGCTGGGGGCGGATCGTGCTGTGCGCCTCGTGGGGGATCAAGCAGCCGATCCCCGACCTCGCCGCCTCCAACACCGCCCGCGCGGGCCTGTGGGCGTGGGCGAAGACCGCCGCGGCCGACCTGATCGACGACGGCATCACCCTCAACCTGCTGGCGCCCGGGCTGCACGACACCGATCGCGTGCGAGAGCTCGGCGCGACCGGACGCCTGGGCGACCCGGACGACTTCGGTCGCATCGCGGCGTTCCTCTGCTCATCGTCGACGGGCTTCCTCACCGGCGCCGCGCTCCAGGTCGACGGCGCCGCTACGCTTGGCCTCCTGTAACCCGGAAGGAAGGACCCGAACGGTGGGATCGGAACAGCGGTTCGATCAGCTGGTCGACGACGCGTGGGAAGGCATGCTCGAGCGTGAACCCCTGGTCGGCACGTTCGTCGGTGACGAGCGGTACGACGACCGGCTCGCCGACCCGTCGGAAGCGGGGCGCGCCGCCGAGGAAGCGGCGATGCGCCGGGGTCTGGAGCAGCTGGCCGCACTCGACCGCTCCGAGCTCGACCAGGGTCGACAGCTGACCGCCGACATCTACGAGACCATCTGTCGGCGCTCCCTCGCCCGGCTCGACCACAGGATCGACCTGCTCGAGGTCGCCAACCACATGAACGGCGCGGTCGCCCTCCTCGGACAGATCGCGACGCTGCAGCGCACCGATACGCCCGAGCGCGTCGAGCGTCTCGACGCGCGGCTTCGGGCCTTCCCGACCTTCCTCGACGCCTCGAAGGACCTCCTACGGGAAGGCGTCTCCAAGGGGATCACGGCGCCCCGCGTGATCGCGGAGCGCTCCCTCGGTCAGCTCGACCGCCTGCTGGAGCTCGCACCCGAGGAGTCGCCGGTGGCCGTCGGCGCGCAGGGTGACGCCCGCGCCGCGATCGCACGAACGGTCAGCGAGGCGGTGCAACCAGCGCTCACGTCGTTCCGCGAGGTCCTCGTGCAGGACTACCTGCCCGCGACGACCGAGACGATCGGCATCAGCGCGCTCCCGGGGGGCGAGGGCATGTACGCCGCCGAGGTGCTCGGGTGGACGTCGCTTCCCCTCGATCCGCAGGATGTGCACGCGCTCGGCGTCGAGCGGCTCACGGCGATCAACGAGGAGCGGATGAAGCTCGCCGCCGAGCTCGGCTACCCCGACCCGGCCGCGGCGATCGCAGCACACAGGGCATCGGGCGCGAACACCGCGACGACCCCCGAGCAGCTCGTGGCGCTGGCCGAGGACCAGGTGCAGCGCAGCTGGGATCTCGCGCCGACGTACTTCGGGCGGCTGCCGTCGGCGAACTGTGAGGTCCGACGGGTCGAGGAATTCCGCGAGGCCGACGAGCCGATGGCTTTCTATTACCCGCCGACCGACGACGGCTCGCGCGCCGGGATCTACTACATCAACTGCTACGACCTGGCCGATCGCGCGCTGCACCACGTCGCGAGCGTCACCTACCACGAGGCGAACCCGGGACATCACTTCCAGCTCGCGCTCCAACAGGAGATGCCGGAGCGCCCGCCGCTGCGCCGGTTCGGTGCGACGTTGGCCGCGGCCGCGTTCGCGGAGGGGTGGGGCCTGTACGCCGAGCGACTCGCCGACGAGATGGGGCTGTACCTCGACGGATGGGAGCGGCTCGGGATGCTCGAGAACCAGGGTCTGCGCGCCGCGCGCCTCGTCACCGACTCCGGCATCCACGCGCTCGGGTGGACGCGTGAGGCGGCGGTCGCGACGCTCGAGGACAGCGGCCAGACGCACACAGACTCCGTGATCGAGGTCGACCGCTACATCGGCATGCCGGGGCAAGCACTGTGCTACATGACCGGCATGATCGAGATCCAGCGCGCTCGCGAAGCAGAGGCGGCGCGCCTCGGCGCCGATTTCTCGCTGAAGACGTTCCACGACCGCGTCCTGGAGCTCGGCGAGGTGCCCCTGCCGTCGTTCCGCAGGATCTTCGGCACGTCCTAGGACGGCTTGCGGGCGGTGAGGAAGAGGTAGTCGAGGACGCCGCGTTCCCACAGGACCTCCGCTTCGCGAAGCATCGTGCGCCCGGCGAGCCGGCGTGTTGGGTCGCCCTCCCCCGTCGCCAGGCGCGCCCGCACGGCGCGGAACGCAGGCGCGATCACCACGTCACCGGCCTCGTCCGTCCGAACGTCGTCGAAGCCCGCGGCACGGGCCTGGGCCTCGATCTCTGGAGTGGTCGCGGCGTTGGCGGCGCGGATCCCCCAGAGCCGGAGCATCGCCACGCCGGCGAGCACCTCGCGCGGCGACGACGGGAACCGCCGGACGGGCACGTCGCTGATCGTGAGCACGCCTCCGGGCCGCAACACGCGGAAGGCCTCGGCGAAGAACGCCGGGCGCGACGGGAAATGGAACGCGGCCTCGACGCTGATCACCCCGTCGACGATCCCGGCACGAAACGGCATACGGCAGGCGTCCCCGTTGACCGGACGGGCCCGGGCCGCGGCGAGCCGCTGGCGGCCGGCTCTCAGCTGGGACCACGTGATGTTCAAGGCAGTCAGGCTGCGCGTGGCCGCGACCTCGGCGATCACTGGGTCCTGCGCGGCCAACCCGTTGCCGACGTCGAGCACGTCGCCGCCGCGCGGCAGGTCGCCCGCCATCCTCGTCACGAGCCGCCGCACCGCGAGCGGCGCCTCGGATGGATCGGACCCATCGCCCTCCCAGAGACCGAGGTTCAACCACCCATCATCGAGCGCGAGGAAGAAGTCGGCGCCGATCGAGTCGTACACCGTGGCGGCCGGGTTCCGACCGAACCGGAGCATGCCAGCGGCATGTCGGATGTTCGCTCGTGTGATCGTGCCCACCCGGTCACGCTACCGGCTCACCGCGTCTACGCCGCGCGCCACGCGTCGCGGAGCTTCACACGGGAGCCGGTTCGCAACACCGCACCCTCGTAGAGGCGCGCGCCGATCGGGACGAGGGCGATCGCGCTGCCGATCAGCAACGTCAGTGATAGCGCGATCTGCCAGCCGGGCGCCGCGCCGAGCACCATCCGCACGGGCATCGCGAGCGCTGCGCTCACCGGCAGGATCGAGGCGACGACCGCGATCGTCGAGTTCGGATCCTGCAAGGAGCCGACCGAGATGATGAACGAGACGAGGATCGTCAGGTTGATCGGCACGATCACGTTCTGCAGTTCCTCGATCCGCGTCACGAGTGAACCCGCGGCGGCGAATAGCGAGGCGTAGAACGCGTAGCCGAGGATGAACCACCCGATGTCGAGCGCCGCCGCGCCGATCGCGGTTCCCGGCACCTCGATCGCGCCGGTCGCCGTCCCGAGGCCGATCGCGAACCCGGCGATCGCGAGCAACTGACACAGACCGAGCACCCCGATCCCGAGGATCTTGCCGGCGAGCAGCTGTCGCGGCCTGATCGCCGAGAGCAACATCTCGACGATGCGCGAGGACTTCTCCTCGATCACGCCGGTGGCGACCCACAGCCCGTAGCCGAACAGCTGCCCGTACAGCAGGAGCACGCCGATGAACGCGATCGCGGCGTTGTCGTCCCGGTGCGGGGGCGGCGGGTCCAGCACCCCGACGTCGAGGGGCGCGTCGTTGCTCGCCGCCTCGCGCTGGGCTTGGGGCACGTGATGCTGCTGGAAGACCGCGTCGACCGCGGCGGCGTGCGCGCTCGTCTGGACGAGCGCGATGAGCGTGGCATCGATCCCGTGCATACCTGCGAGCTGTCCGGGTGACAGGACCGCGTCGACCGATCCTCCGCGAAGCGCCGCTTCCGCGTCCGCCGCCGTCTCGAACGGCTCCACCTGCATGGAGATGCTCGCATCATGGGCTCTGGCGGCCGCCGCGTTCGCGATCGCGAGCTCGTCGGGCCCACCGACCACCCCGAGATCGAACGACGGCGCACCTCCCAAACCACCGCTGGCCCGGGCGAGCACGAGGACGGAGATCACCGCCACGTTCAACAGCGTCGAGATCAGGAAGCTGCGTTCCCGCAGGCGGACCCAGAAGTCGCGAACGGCCACGAGCCGCCACGCGCCGCGATCCGCGGCACTCACGCGACCACCTCCCGGAAGAGCTCACCGAGCGACGGCTGCACCGGGCCGAAACCCACGACGTCGCCCCCCGACCGCGCGACGTCGAGCACGCGTTGGGGATCGACACCGTCGTTCAGCTCGAGCATCACCACCCCGTCGCCGCTCTCCACCGCCACGGCACCGGGCACGACCTGCCACCATCCGTCGTTGGCACCACGCACCTCGACCCGCCACAGGTTGCGGGCGCGCGAGGCTCGGAGCTCCCGGATCGTGCCGTGGGCTGCGACGCGCCCGTGGTCGATCAACACGACCTCGTCGCAGAGCCGTTCCACCAGGTCGAGCTGGTGGCTCGAGAACACGACCGCGGCGCCCTGCTCGGTCGCCGCTCGTCGCAAGACCGCCGACAGGACATCCACCCCGACGGGGTCGAGCCCGGAGAACGGTTCGTCCAGCACGAGCAGCTCCGGCCGATGGACCAGCGCCGCGGCGAGCTGGACGCGCTGTTGGTTCCCGAGAGAGAGCGACTCGACGCGGGCGTTCGGATCCCCGACCACGTCGAGCGTCGTCAACAGCTCCTCGGCGCGGGCGCGCGCGGCCTCTTTGGGGGTGCCGCGGAGCCGGGCGAGGTACACGAGCTGTTCCACGACGCGCATCTTCGGATAGAGACCGCGCTCCTCGGGCATGTAGCCGAACCGTCGACGCGTGGCCGTGTCGACGGCGGCCCCGCGCCAGCGAACCGTTCCCTCGTCGGCCTGCAGCACGCCGAGCGCGATCCGCATGGCGGTCGTCTTTCCCGCGCCGTTGCGCCCGACGAACCCCACGATGCGGCCTTCCGGTACCTCGAACGAGACGCCGTCGAGCGCGACGGTGTCGCCGAACCGGCGGCGAAGATCGATCAGCTCGAGCACGGTCGGGCAAGGATAGGACAGCACCTCTGGGTGTCCGGGGACGCCTGTAGGCTGACCAGCCATGTCCGCTCCCATCATCAGAACCGAGGGGATCGCGAAGTCCTTCGGCGAGGTGCACGCACTCAAGGGCATCGACCTCGAGGTCCAGGAGGGAACCGTGTTCGGCCTGCTCGGCCCCAACGGTGCCGGCAAGACGACCGGGGTCCGCATCCTGACCACGTTGTTGCAGCCCGACGCAGGTCGGGCCGAGGTCGCCGGCTACGATGTCGTTCGCGACGCCGAGGCGCTGCGCGCCCACGTCGGTCTCGCAGGGCAATCGGCCGCGATCGACGGCAACCTGACCGGCCGCGAGAACCTGGAGATGGTGGCGCGGCTGTATCACCTGCCCCGGCCCGACGTGAAGCGGAGGGCCGGCGAAACGCTCGAACGGCTCGGACTGCGTGACGCCGGCGACCGGCCCGCCCGCACCTACTCGGGCGGCATGAGTCGCCGGCTCGACCTCGGCGCCTCGCTGGTGGCGAGACCGCGCGTGTTGTTCCTCGACGAGCCGACGACGGGCCTGGACCCGCGGAGCCGGCTCGACCTCTGGGCGATGATCCGCGAGCTGCGCGACGAAGGCATCACGCTGTTGCTGACGACCCAGTACCTCGAGGAGGCGGACAGCCTCACCGACCGGATCGCGGTCATCGATCTCGGTTCCGTGATCGCGGAGGGCACCTCCGATGAACTCAAGGACCGGATCGGGGGCGAGGTGCTCGAGCTGCACGTCGCCGACCGGGAGCGGGTGGATGACGCGGCGGCCGCACTCAAGGAGCTCGGCACCTCGGAGCCTGTGGTCGAGGCGCACACGGGATCGCTCCGTATCCAGGCGGGCACCGACGGCGCTCGGGTCGTCGTCGAGGCTGTCCGCCGTCTCGACGACGCCGGGATCCGGATCGGCGACATCGCGCTGCACAAGCCAACCCTCGATGACGTCTTCCTCACACTCACCGGCCACGTCGCCGAGCAGGAGCAAGAGGAAGAGGAACCGGTCGCTGCCGGTCGAGGGAGGAAGCGCGGATGAGCACCACGACGCCCCAGATCACCATCGGCATGCGCATGCGATGGACCCTGGCCGACGGCCTCGTCATCATGCGCCGGAACCTCCTCAAGTTCGTTCGGATCCCAGCGCTGTTCGTGTTCAGCATCGTGCAGCCGATCATGTTCGTGCTGCTCTTCGTCTTCGTGTTCAATGGCCTCGGCGGACTGCTGCCGCCGGACGTGAGCTACGTGAACTTCCTGATCCCGGGCATCTTCGTGCAGACCGCGATCTTCGGATCCACCCAGACGGGGATCGGGCTGTCCGAAGACCTGAACTCCGGCATCATCGACCGCTTCCGCTCGCTGCCGATGGCGCGCTCGGGCGTGCTCGTCGGCCGCACGCTGTCGGACTTCGTGCGCAACCTCGTCGTGGTGCTGCTGATGACCGGTGTCGGCTACCTCGTTGGCTTCTCGTTCCAGGCCGGGCTGCTGTCGGCGATCATGGCGATCTTGCTCGCGGTGTTCGTCGGCTACGCCTTCTCGTGGGTCTCCGCGCTGATCGGGCTCGCGATCAAGGACTCCGAGTCCGTGCAGGCGGCGAGCTTCACGTGGATCTTCCCGTTGACGTTCATCAGCTCCGCGCTCGTGCCGCTGCAGAGCATGACGCCCTGGCTGCAGACGATCGCCCGGAACAACCCGGTGACGGTCTGGTCCAACACCGTGCGGCTGCTGACGATCGGCACCGTGAGCTATCCCAACGGCATCCCGTTCATGCCGCCTGCCGGCGAGAGCCTGGCCGGCCTGCTCGTGAAGTCGTTCCTCTGGGTCGGTCTTATCCTCGTGGTGTTCGTGCCCCTCGCCGTGCGCCAGTACCGCAAGCTGACGTAGCAGGCTCGGGAACATCCCCGGACGCCGCGGGGTTGCATCGTTGACAGATTGAGCCGAGGAGGCTGGATGTTCGGGTTCGAGGGTGAGAACGCCAGGGAGAAGGGCATCGTCTTGCTGACGATGTGCTTCGCGCTGGCGATGGCGATGCTCGACAACACCGTCGTGAACGTCGCACTGCCGAGCATCCAGCGCGATCTCGGTGCCGGTTTCTCCCAGCTGCAATGGATCGTCGATGCCTACGTGCTGGCGTTCGCATCGCTGCTGCTGACCGGCGGCATCCTGGGTGATCGATACGGGCGCAAGCGGATGTTCCTGGCGGGCCTCGCGGTCTTCACGCTGTTCTCGTTGCTGTGTGGTCTCGCGACCAGCCCGACGCAACTGATCGCGGCACGCGCGCTGCAGGGCATCGGCGGAGCGCTGCTGATCCCGGGCACGCTGTCGATCATCACCGTAACCTTCCCGCCGCACGAGCGGGCGAAAGCCCTCGGTCTGTGGGCGGGCGTCTCGGGTATCGCGCTGGCGCTCGGACCGACGCTCGGCGGCTACATGGTCGAGCACCTCGGTTGGGCGTCGGTGTTCTTCCTCAACGTGCCGATCGGCATCATCGCCTTCGTGGTCGCGATCTTCACGGTGCGCGAGTCGCGCTCCGAGCAGGAGCGGCAGCTCGACGTCACCGGGCTCGTCCTCGGAACGTCGGCGCTGTTCTTCGTGACCTACGGCCTGATCGAGGCCAACGCCTTCGGGTGGAGCGACCCGCGGATCGTCGGCTCGCTCGGCTTGTTCGTGATCCTCCTCGCCGCGTTCCTGCGGTGGGAGCTGCGAACGCCACACGCGATGATGCCGCTGCGGTTCTTCAAGATCCCGGCGTTCTCCGCCGGCAACACCGTCGCGTTCGCGATCGCCCTCGGGATGTTCGCGACGTTCTTCTTCCTGACGATCTACATGCAGACGATCCACGGCTACTCGCCGTTCCAGGCCGGTGCCTCGTTCCTCCCGCTGACGGTCGCGATCATCATCACCGCGCCACAGTCCGGGAAGTACGCCTCGAACCACGGGAGCCGAGCACCGATGACGCTCGGTCTGTGCCTGGCCGGCGGCGGACTGGTGCTGCTCGGGATCCTGCTCACCCCGACCACGCATTACTGGGTCATGTTCCCGATCTTCCTCGCGATGGGTATCGGGATGGGCATGACGATGGCGCCGATGACGGCGGCGGTCATGAACAGCGTGGGACGCGAGCGCGCGGGCCTCGGATCGGCGATGACCAACACGAGCCGCGAGGTCGGTGGCGTGCTCGGCATCGCGATCCTCGGCGCGATCTTGAGCTCGCAGATCCGCACGGCGTTCGCGCCGGCCATCGCGAAGCTCGGCCTGACGGCCGAGCAGATCCAGATCGTGGCGGGGAGCGCGCAGCATGGCGAACTGTCGACGGCCGGGATCCCGGCCGATCAAGCCGCCGCCGTCAAGAGCGCGTTCGACAGCGCGTTCATGCAGGGGTTCCGGCCGGCGTTGTTGTTCGCCGGCGCGGTGCTGCTGATCGCGGCGTTCGTCTCGAACCGGTTGATCCCGGGTCGCGACACGATCGCCGAGCACCACGCCTCGGCCGACACCATGGAGGCCGTGCCCGCGCACTGAGCTACGTCTCGGGCACCGCCGCCGAGTAGATATCCAAGGCGTTCAGCTCGCCGTCGGGGTTGTCGCCGGTGCTGTTGGAGTTATCGGCCCACGCGGGGTGCGCGACCCCGGAAGCGAAGCCCAGCCCGGTGTAATCGCCGAACTCGATCCCGTTCCCACTGGCCGCAGCGTTCGACGCACCCTCACTGACCATCTGGCGCGCCGTCCACGTGTCACCACCGTCGGCGCTGAACGACAGCGCATACATCGCATCGGTGTTGGCTCTGCCGTCGGTGTCGAACGCACCGGTCCCGTCGTCGAGGCCGGCATCGTGCCAGCCGACCACGAGGTGACCGGTCGCGACGTCGACGGCCAGGCGCGGCAGGAACTGGCTACGCACGGCCGCCGTGACGGTGATCCGCTTCGACCAGGTCGCGCCGCGATCGTCGGAGGTCTTGACGTACACGTTCGTGTCGTTGCTCTGATCGGGATGCTCGTCGGTGAACATCATCACGAGCCGTCCACGCCACGGACCGGCTCGGAGCCAGTCGAGCGCGACCTCCGCATCCACCGTCCGGATCCGTTGCGCCGGGATCGGCTCGAACAGGGAGACGTTGGTCTCCGCGATCGCGCGGGACGGGCCGAACCGACCCGGGCGCAGTCCATCCGCATCGATCGTCAAGCGGAACACGGAGTCGACGGGGGTATTGCGGTCGCGGTCCCGCTGGCACACGTGCGCGACCGCGCCGCCGGGGCCGATCGCGATATCCCCGAACGTGCAGTTGTACGCCCTCGGCACGTCCCGCACCGGCTTGAACGAGCCCACGTCGCCGAGCGCCCGGACCCGCGCCCCGGTCGCCTGCATCTGCCCCTCGTTGTTCCAGATGGCCCACAGCGAATGCGGTCCGCTGGCCAAGGTGGGCTGATCGATGAACCCGGGGCCTCGGTCCTCCTCCTCATCGCGCGGCCCGCCCTCGGATGCGCGCACCGTCGGGGCGGTCAAGGCGCGCGGCGCCATCCGCGGGTCCGGAGGCCTGATCCGATCGAACAAGGTCCACGAGTCGCCTCCGTTCGTGCTGAGCAGGATCGGCACGACGGTCGGGTACCGGAGCTTGCCGTAGCCGAGCCACGCAAGGAAGAGGTTCCCGTGCTCGTCCCACGTGATCGTCGGGTCGCAGCACGCCCGACCGAACGCGTCGCCGTCGCCGAGCACCGTGCCGGACCACGTCGCTCCCGCGTCATGGCTGACGGCGACGAAGATCCCGTTGCCGCGTTGGATGTTCGACGCGATCACGACATCGTTCGGCTCCAGAGGGCTCACCGCGACCGCCGCCTCCGACTGGCTCCTCGGCCGGTGCGAGACGTTGACGACCACGACGGCCGCGCGCGCCGACGGCGCCAGCGCCACCACCATCGCGAGCGCCGCAAGGGTGACGATGTAGCGTCGCAGCATCGCGCGGAGGCTAGCAGTGCTGCTGTCGGTGCCGTTCCGTGGCTCGAGGTTCGGTCTTGACGGTCGAACGTATGTTCGATATGCTCTCGCGTCCCGGTGTCCCGTTCCTCCCCCGGATCGGTTCGATGCACGGTGGACGAACACGATGCAGCATCGCCCGAGCGATTGCTCGGCCAGATCGATCGAGCGCACGCCGATCTCGGCAGGGCGCACGAACGGTTCCTGCGTCTCATCACCGAGATCGATCGGCACGGTGTCTGGGCGAACGACGGCGCCCGAGACCTGGCGCAGTGGCTCTGGATGCGGTACGGCATCTCCGACTGGAAGGCGCGGCGATTCATCGACGCTGCGGCAGCGCTCCCGCAGCTGCCCGCGATCTCCGACGCGTTGTCGCGAGGACAGCTCGGCGTCGACAAGGTGATCGAGCTGACGCGCTTCGCGACGTTCGAGAACGAGGACGGCCTGATCCCCTGGGCACAGCATGTGTCTGCCGCACGCATCCGCCACGAGGCCGACGTCGCTCGCACGCCCGACACCGACGAAGCGGCTTCCGAGGACCGGTCGCGATCGGTGACCTGGTCGTATCGCGACGAAGGCCGACGCTTCGAGATGCACGCGGACCTTCCTGCGGTACAGGGCGCCGCGGTCGCCAAGGCGATCGACCGCGTCGCGGCTTCGATCCCGTCGATGCCGGACGAGGCCGGTGGCATCCACGCTCCCGCCCGCCGAGCCGACGCCCTCGTCGCCCTGTGCTCGGTGAAGCTCGTGGACGAACCCGACACCGACCGTGCGACGGTCGTGCTCCACGCGCGCACGGGCAGCGCGGGCAACGATGCGTGCACCGGAGCCGAGATCGAGGGCGGCGGCGTCGCGCACCCCTCGACGTTGGAGCGCCTGCTGTGTGCGGCGCGCGTCGAGACCGTGCACGAGGATCAGGCCGGGCGTGTCGTGGGCGTCGGCCGCATCACCCGCGTCCCGCCGGCGTGGCTCCTGCGCCAGATCCGCTACCGCGACGGCGGATGCCGCTTCCCGGGCTGCGGAACCAATGCGTTCACGCAGGCGCATCACATCGTGTTCTGGCGGGAGGGCGGCGCGACCGACCTCGACAACCTCGCGACACTGTGCTCGTGGCACCACAAGCTGGTGCACGAATACGGGTGGTGGATCAAGGGGAGCGCACAGCGCGAGCTCCGCTGGTATCGCCCCGACGGCACGCGCTACCGCGCCGGCCCCGCGCCCGCGGAGGCGAACGGAGATGACCAGGCCCTCCCGGTTGCCGGCGAGGCCGACGCGGCCCCATGTGTCGGCATCAGCGCACGAGGCGATCGATACGACGATCGTGCAGCCGTCGGCCGCCGGTCTGGCAGTCCGGGCAATACGTGACCTCGTAGCTCTCATAGCTCACCCGGCGCAGGTCGGTGCCGCATCGCGGGCACGGCTCGCCGGCGCGGTTGTGCACGATGAAGTGGTCGCCGATCTTCGTCGGCAGGCCTCCGGTCCTGCGACGCTCGACATCGAGCGCCGCGTCGAGCACCGAGTGGATCGACGCGATCAGTCGTTCGCGCTCCGGAGGGTCGAGCTTCGCGAGCTGCGCGGTCGGCGAGAGCTTCGCGTCGTGCAGCACGTCGTCCGTGTAGCCGCGGCCCATCCCAGCCAGGGTCCGCTGATCCCGCAGGATCGTGTGGACACGCCGATTGTCGATCGCCGTGCGGATCCACTCGTCCGCCTCGGGCCGCAAGACCTCCGGACCGAGCTTGGTGAGCGGGCCTTCGTCACCGGGCGCCAGCACCCACCATCCGGCCTTGCGCTGCTTGCCGAACTCCTTCACGAGGATCGAGGGGCGATCACGTAACCGCAGCCGCAACACGGCGCCGCGCGGTTTCGTCATCTTCGGGGGTGACTCCACGTCGACCCGACCGCCCTGGGAGAGGTGGAAGAGCACGCGGCGTCCGTCCACGAACGCCGCCACGACGTACTTGCCCACGCTCGTCACGGCGTCGATCGTCGCGCCGGGCAATCCGCCCGGCCGTGGCTCGACGGTCTTCAGCGACGAGAACTGGAGGACGTCGGCACCCTGGAGCTCCCCGCCGGCCGCCACCTCGTGCAGCCGCTCGGACAAGGCGCGGATCTCCGGCAGCTCGGGCATGCGACGCTAGGACGCGAGTGCGGCCGCCGCGTCGCGGATGATGGCCGCACATTCGTCGATCCGATCGGCGTGCGTGCGATGGGAGACGATGCACACCCGCAGCCAGTACTCCCCGCGGATCATGGTCGAGGACAGGAACACACGCTTGGATGCGTTGATGCGAGCCAGCAGCTCCCGGGAGCGCTGCTCATCGCCGCCCCGCATCCGGAACGCCACGACCGTGAGCTGCGGATCCCACCCGAGCTCGACGTTCGGGTCGGCGGACAGCGCCTCGTGTACCCGGGTGGTCAGATCGAGCTTCTCGTCCAGGGCCGACCGGAACGCGTCCACGCCGTGCAAGGCGAGCGGCCACCAGACGCGCAGGCCTCGCATGTCGCGTGACAGCTCAGGGGTGAGCTCGTTGTAGTTGGGCAGCTCGCCGGCGGGTGGCAGGTCCTGCAGGTACGCCGCCCCCTCGAAGTGCGCATCCCGCATCGCCTCGCGGTCGCGCACGATCAGCCCGCCCGTCCCATACGGAAGGAACAGTCCCTTGTGAGGATCGAGTGTGATGCTGTCTGCCCGCTCGGACCCGGCGAACCACTCGTGACCGCGGCCCGTGAGTTGGAAGAACCCGCCGTACGCGGCGTCGATGTGGAACCACAGCGCCTCCCGCTCCGCGACCTCCGCGATCGCCGACAGCGGATCGATCGCACCGGTGTTCGTCGTGCCCGCCGCTGCGATCACCAGGAACGGGCGACGGCCGGCCGCGCGATCCTCAGTGATCATCCGCGCGAGCTCGACAGGATCCATCCGCAGCTCGTCGTCGGTCGGCACGAGTCGCACGTTGCCCTGGCCGAAACCGGCGATCGTCGCGGCCTTGGTGTTCGAGCCGTGGGCCTGGTCGGTCACGTAGTAGGTCCCGTCGAGGAACGCCTCCCCGAGCTTCGCGTGGCGCGCGCTCACGACCGCCGACAGGTTCGCCATCGACCCGCCCGAAGTGAGGACCCCTTGTGACGTCACGGGGAAGTCGAACAGGTCACAGAGCCAGCGCGTGACGTTCTCCTCGAGTTGCACCACTGCCGGGCTTGCCTGCCAGAGTCCGACGTATCGGTTGAGCCCCTGGGCGAGGAACTCCGCGAGCGCTGCCGTATAGAGGCCGCCGCCCGGGATGTACGCGAGGTAGCCCGGCCCGCTGTACTCGAAGGTGTGGCGCGCGGCCTCGAGGGCATCGTCGAGCAGCGCCTTGACGTCGGCAGACCCGGCATCGGGCGGAGCCGCCGCCAGCCGATGCGCGACGTCGAGCGCCCCGGCGGTGTTCTCGGCGGGCGCGTCGGACAGCCCGCCGATCCACGCGATCAGCGCCTCCGTCACCGTCTCGGCCATCTCGCGCATCTCGTCGGGGCCCGGCTCGAGCGGCAGCCCCGCCGAGCCGGTCACGCGAGCTCCCGCGCGATCGTGTCGAGCAGGACCTTGGACGAGACCGCGACCTCGCTCACCGCACGGTCGAACGCGTCGCGATGGCGCGTCGATGGCTCGCGGAACCCGCTCACCTTCCGCACGAACTGTAGGGCGGCCTCGCGGATCTCCTCATCGGGCACGACCTCGGATCCGTCACGCAAACGTTTGATGCTCCGGCACATGCAGGCACCCTACCGCGAGCGCAGGTCAGCGATGCCGCACGAGCTCGCGCACGCGCGTCGCCGACGCGAGGGCGCGCGTCGCCTCGGCCTCGCTCGGTCGATCGACCGGGCGCGCGAAGCGAGCGCGCTCGACCGAGCCGAGCACCACGGTCGCGTGCCCGGACGCCTCACCCCGGAGCCGAGGATCGCTCCTCACCGTCTCGACCATCTCCGCAGGTGTCTTCGACGCGTCCGGCGGATGTCCGAGTGCGGCAAGGGCCGCCAGCAGCTCCCGATGTGCCGCGTCGATCGTGTCGATGGGCGGATCTCGGCGCAAGCGCCGACGACGCACCATCGCCCACGCGAGACCCATCGCGACCGCGAGGACCCCGAGCGGCCAGGCGTGGGCTGCGGCCACGACCACGGCGAGCGCTCCGCGGACGGCGGAGCCGCCGGCCAACCGCATGCCCTCCGGCACGATCCGATCGATCTGCGTTGCAGCCCACGCGGCCAGGTCGGCGCCCATCGGGCTCCCCCAGGCATCGGGAACGGCGGGCACGCCGAAGGTCGGGTCGTACGCGATCCAGCCGACGCCCGGGTAGAGCACCTCCACCCACGCGTGCGCGTCCGAGTAGCGCACCTCGTAGTACCCCGTGAACGGGTTGCGCTCCCCCGGGCCGTAGCCGGTGACGATCCGCGTCGCGATCCCTTGCGTCCGCAACAACACGGCCATCGCCGATGCGATGTGCTCACAGAAGCCGCGCCGCGTGTCGAACAGGAAGTGGTCGACGGCGTCGACGCCGGCGGGCTCTCGCGGCACCGTCAGGTCGTATCGGGTGTTGGTCTGCAACCAGGACTGCACGGCCATGACGGCGTCGTACTCGTCGTGCGCGCCGGCGGTGATCTGGTCGGCGAGCGCGAGATCGCGTGCGGGGAGCTCACGGGGGAGCTGCAGGAATCGATCGTAATACCCGTTGTGCGGCAACGGTCTCATACGTGGAAGCTGTCCGAGCTGTGCGCCGGTGATCGTCGGCACGGTGGACTCCACGGAGTACACGAGCCCGGCGTCGAGGTAGATCGGCGCCCGGATGGACAGATCCGGGTCAGTGCGCAGACCGCCGGATGGGAAGTACACGGTCTGTGGCCACGCCGCCGTGAACAGCACGTTGGGCTGCGCGTGCTCGATGAAGAACGTCTGTATGAGCGGCCGGGTCTCGGTCGTCAGCCCGTGGGTCAGGGGCACGTCGTACCCGTCGTCGCTCGCGGGAAGCGTGAGCGATCGGTGCGTCGAGCGGGTCCACAGACTGCCGTCGTACGTATCGAAGACCTCTGCGCGCCACAGCGATGCGAACGCCGCACGCACGCGGAACACGATGTCGTCGGAAAGCGCTCCGCGCGCCCGTAGGTCCATGACCTCGCTGAATCCGGGATACCCGTTCGAGGAGAAGTCCACGACGTTCCCGTCGGCCGACGGCGGTGGCAGCGCCGGGTTGCTGACCCCGCCATCGACCCCCACCGGCTGCGCCCCGGGTGGCATCCGGAACGGCAACGAACGAACCATCGTCGCCGGGATCCGCGGGAGCACCGAGAAGATCGCCACCGCCACCACGAGCGCCATCGCAACGGCTGCAGCGACCGATCGGGCCGGCGACAGCCGGCGAGCCCGGGGGCGAGCGCGGGCGACGGTAACCGCAGTGAGATCCCCTTCGAGCGGGCGGGCGGACAGCCACAACCACGTTCCGGCGGTACCGGCCCACGCCAGCAGCAACAGGAGGTAGCTCGTGTGCAACGCGAGCGCGCCACCGACAGCGATCAGGGTCGTGCTCGACACCATCGAGAACGCCAGGTCGCGCCGACGCGGCACGTCGAACGCATGCAGGACTTGCACCCACAGGAACAGGGCCGCGAGCGGCGCTCGCGCCTCGTCCGGCGTCGCGATGGTGCCGACCGCACGCAGGAAGCGTGCCGTCGCCACGAGTAGGGCGAACGCGAGCACCACCTTGAGCAGCGTGTTGCGCCGACCTCGTCGCCGCGAAGACACGACGTATCCGAGCGGCGCGAACACGAGTGCGAGCACTGCAACGCGGTCGTCGAGGACCCCCTGGGCGACGACGGCGAGCAGCCCGATCTCCACCGCGACCGCGCACACGACCCGCATCGCGGTCGAGTTCTCGGAGCGGGCGCGAGCGCCGGACAGACCGAACCTCACGTTCCTATCGCCACCGTTCGACGGATCGGGGGCGCAAGGTCATCCCCGATCCAGGGGACGACGTCGACGCCGCCGAGCAGGAGGGCTTCGATGGATGGATCGCCGACGAGAGCCATCGCATCGTCGACAGGGACGACGACGACGAGCCGGCTCACCCACGGGATGTGTTCGGTCACCGCCTCGACCACGCCCTCCGTCGGCATCACCGAGGTGATCGCTACGAGCGTGCCGACCCCGCGGAGCGACTCGCCGTCCAACCACCCGATGCCGGTCGCAGCGTCGACCCGACTCGGGCCGAGACGGGCCAGCCATCGGTGCAGGTCGATCGCCCGGGCGCGGGATGCCGAGATCGGTCCCGCGTCGGTCGCCGCTGCCAGCCGCACGCCCGCGCCGGTCGCGGTCGCGGCGTCGAGCAGCGATGCGGCGATCGTGCAGCACCGATCGAGCGCGATCCCCCCGCTCGGCGTGTCGAGCCAGATCGCGAGGCGAGGCATGCGCTCCTCCTCGAGATCGCGGACCACCAGCTCGCCGTGGCGCGCGGTCAACCGCCAATGCACCTGGCGCACGGGGTCGCCGGGCCGATACTCGCGAACGCCCAGGTATTCAGGTCCCGGCCCTCGGCGCGGCTCCGTCCGCGCCGAGGGCTCGCGCGACATCGACGACTCGATGAAGCTCGGTTCCGCGAGCGGAACCGAGCGCGGCAGCACCAGCGTGGTGCCCTCCACCGGGTGTCGTCGGCGCCGCTCGGCAACGCCGAACGGCGCCGATGACCGGAGCTCGACCCACCCGGTGTGCGCCTCGCCACGGCGAGGCGCACCCCGCACCGACGTCAAGGTGACGACCTCGCCGGGTCTGATCGATCCGAGCCACGTCGTCGCGCCGCCGAGATGCTCGTCGTGCGCGACGACCCCCCATCGGGTCGCGCGGCCTCGGTTCGCGATCCGCACCTCGACCGCGGTCGGCTCTCCCTGCCGCGTCTCGGCCGGCGCCGACAGCTCCACGTCCAGCCGGCGAAGCGTCGTCAACGGCAGGATGGTGCCGGCGGCGGCGGTGCCCAGCAGGAGGACGGCGAGGACGAACAACCAGCCGGCCTGCGCGTTGGTGCCGATCAGGTACAGGACTCCGGCGCCGAGCAGCAGGCCGATGGCGCGCCGGCGAACCCGCACGGCTCAGCCGCCTCGGGTCGCGTGCAGCGGCACGGGAACCGTCGCGAGCAGGCTCTCCACCCCCGCGCGCGCGGATTCCGGTCCACCGTGGGTCATCGTGAGCCGGTGCGCGAGGGCCGACACCGCGAGCGCCTTCACGTCATCGGGCAGCACGTGGTCACGATCGTGCGCGAGCGCTCGCGCCTGTGCGCACCGGACGAGCGCGACCGATGAGCGGGGCGAGGCGCCAAGCGCGACGCCGGGCAGGCCACGCGAGCCCTCGACCAGGTCGATCGCGTACCGCACGATCGCGTCGTCGACGAAGACCGCACGGACGGCGGCTCGCGCCCCCATGACCTCGTCACGATCGAGGGTCTGCTCGAGGTCACCGATCGGGTGCCGCTCGAGCTGGCGGCGCACGACGTCGGCGGCGCTTCCGGCATCCGGATATCCGACCTGCACGGCGAGCGCGAACCGATCGAGCTGTCCTTCGGGCAAGGGGTAGGTCCCGTGTTGCTCCACGGGGTTCTCCGTCGCGATGACCACGTAGGGCTCCGGCATCGGATGCGTGATCCCGTCGACCGTGACCTGGCGCTCCTCCATCGGCTCCAACAACGCGGCCTGCGTGCGCGGCGGGGTGCGGTTGATCTCGTCGACCAGCACCACGTTGGCGAACACCGGACCGGGGAGGAACCGGAACGAGCCCTCGTGCTGGTCGTAGACGCTCACGCCGGTGAGGTCTGAGGGCAGGAGGTCGGGTGTTGCCTGGACGCGGGAGAACTCGCCGCCGAACGAGATCGCGAGCGATCGGGCGAGCGTGGTCTTCCCGACACCCGGTACACCCTCCAACAAGAGGTTGCCATCGGCGAACAGGCACAACGCGGCAAGCTCGACGGCGGCGTCGTTGCCGGCGATCACCCGGCGGACGTTGTCGACCAGCCGGCGGTACGCCACGGACGCCGCACGGGTCTCCGCGTGCGGCTCGATCACGCTTGAGGCTTCGACCCCTGGGCGGCAACGCTTGAGCGCGTGCCGGTCGGCTCGCTCAGTCCTTCCGCGCGCGCAGGGAATACATCAGCGGCAGGCTGCCGCCGGAGCGCTCGGGCCACCCCCAGGTCCCGTCGCCCTGCTCCTCTAGGTACGGCTGGGGCCAATCCAGGACCCGTTTCTCATCCAGGAGTTCGATCCGTAGCCCGTTGTTCGCGAGGAGCGTGACGATCTCCCCCAACGAGTGGTTCCACCCGTGCTCGATCTCCGCGTCGACCTCCGCCGTCTCATCGGCATAGGAGCCCTGCACCGGGAACGACAACGTTTCGCCGCCCCAGTAGTCGTACCCCGGGCGGAGAGCTCCGGGCTCCTGCTCGTCGTGCAGCGCCCACATCACCGGATGCCCCTCATGCAGGTAGAAGATGCCTCCCGGGCGCACGAAGCCCGCAACCGCGTGAGCCCACGGCTCGAGGTCGGGCAACCAGCCGACCGCGCCGCGCCCGGTGTAGACGAGGTCGAAGGTCTCGCCCTCGAGCGGGCCGGGCAGGTCGTAGACATCCGACACGACGAACCGCGCGCGATCGGCGAGCCCCACTTCGTTCGCCAGCTCGTTCGCGAACGAGATCGCAGGCTCGCTGAAGTCGACGCCTGTGATCCGTGCAGCCCCGAGCCGCGCCCATGACAGCGTGTCGAGGCCGAAGTGGCACTGAACGTGGAGCACGGACTTCCCGATGACGTCGCCCACCTCGGCTCGCTCCCACTCGGCGATCCGGACGTCGTTGGGGTCGTCCCGGAACCGTTGCACGTCGTAGAAGGAGCCTGTGGTGTGGATCGCGGTCCACGCGTCCCAGAGCTTGCGGTTGTCGGCGATCTCTCGCGCGTGCTCGCTCATCGACGCTTCGCCGCGAGCGCGCTGATCGCCTCCATGACGACCCGGTGCGCCAAGATCGCGGTCACCTCCGCGTGGTCGTACGGTGGGGAGACCTCGACCACGTCCATCCCCACGAGGTCGACCTGACTGACGATCTGGCGGACCGCCCGGAGGAGCTCGCGCGCGAGCATGCCGCCCGCCTCCGGTGTGCCCGTCGCCGGCGCCATCCCCGGATCGACCACGTCGATGTCCACCGAGAGGTAGATGCAGTCCGGGCCGTCCAACGCTTCGACGAGCGCGTCGGCGAGCACCGCCTCGCTCCCCCGCTCCTCGATCTCGGTCATCGCGTGCCAGCGCATACCCTGCTCGCGCATCCACTCGAACGTGTCCTTGTCGGGCCAGTAGCCGCGAAGGCCGATCTGGACGAAGTTCTTGCCGTCGACCCATCCTTCCTCGAGCAGGCGACGCATCGGCTGGCCGTGGGCGTGCAGGTTGCCCCACTGGTCCGCGCCGGTGTCGGCATGCGCGTCGAAATGGATCACTCCCACCTTCCGCGGCCAGACGTGGCGCGCCACACCGGCCGCGCTCGGGTAGGTGATCGAGTGGTCGCCGCCGAGCACGATCGGGATCGGGCCTGCAGCGGCAACGCGGAAGACCTTCTCGTGGATCACCCGCAACGCGCGCTCGAAACGCGTCGGCACGATCGGCGCATCGCCCGCGTCGACCACCGTGAGCTTCGCGTAGGGCTCGGTCGACAGCTGGATCGACCACGCATCGGTGCCCCACGCGGTCGGCGCCATCCGGATCGCACGAGGTCCGAACCGCGCGCCAGGTCGTGATGAGACTCCTTCGTCGAACGGCGCCCCCACGATCGCGACGTCGGCGTCGCGCAGCGCTTCGTCGGTGAGCGCCCACGGCGTCTTCTCGAAGGAGCCGTGCCAGTCCGAGTAGTAGGGCAGATCTTCGCTCGCGAACTCGTCGAACTCGTCGGCGGCGCGCAGCTCCGAGTGTTCGAGCCGGAAGTCAGGAGCGTCCGTCACGGCGGCGAGTGTACGGCCTCGACCGGTCCGGGTGATCCGATCAGCGCGGCAGCGCGAAGCGGGGGTGGACGGGCGGGACCGACGTCGAAGGGAGGGCGGTCCGCACCACACCCGCCGACGCGACCCACCGTCGCGCATCGTCCGCACACCATCCGAGCAAGGGAGGGAACCGTGGTACGGAACAGCAGACTCACACGCCGCCTCGCGGTGATGGGTGCTGCCGCTGCGGCCGCGGTCGGCGTGTTCGCCGGCCTCGGACCGACCCCCGGTGGCGCGTCGAGCCACCGCGAGGCGCCGCTGATCTCGGCGGACCCGCAAGCGGACAACACCGACCTGTACGCGTTCGTCAGTCCTGACGCGCCGGACACGGTCACCATCGTCAGCAACTGGATCCCGTTCGAAGAGCCCGCAGGTGGCCCGAACTTCTTCGCGTTCGGAACCGGTGTGCGATACGACGTGCGGATCGACAATAACGGCGACGCACGACCCGACGTCGTCTACCGCTGGACGTTCAGGAACCATTGGCGAAACACGGAGACGTTCCTGTACAACACAGGCCCGGTGACGTCGCTCGACGACCCGGACCTGAACTTCTATCAGACCTACGACGTGCAACGGATCAACGTCGGCGGCTCGACCAGGACGATCGTCAACGATGCCGTCGTGGTCCCCAGCCGGGTCGGCGACGCGTCGATGCCCGACTACGAGGCGCTGCGTCGCGAGGGCGTCGTCGAAGCCGGACCGGGCAGCTACTTCGCCGGCCAAGCCGACGATCCGTTCTTCGCCGACCTTCGGGTGTTCAACCTCCTGTACGGAGGGGACCTGTCGGAGACGGGCGACGACACGCTCGCCGGATTCAACGTGAACGCGTTGGCCCTGCAGGTGCCAAAGGCCCGGCTCGCCAGGAACGGCAACGCCGAGGGCAACCCGATCGTCGGGATCTGGAGCACCGCCTCGCGCCGTGCACCCGGCGGCACGTGGGTCCAGGTCTCACGGCTGGGCATGCCGCTCGTCAACGAGGTCGTCATCCCCGCGGGGAAGAAGGACAAGTGGAACGCTTCGAAGCCGTCCGACGACGGGCAGTTCCTGCCCTACGTGACGGATCCGGAGCTGGCACGCCTGATCGAGGCTGTCTACGGCATCCCCGCGCCGGCGACCCCACGCAGCGATCTGGTGAGCGTGTTCCTGACCGGTGTCGACGGACTGAACCAGCCCGCGCACGTCACCCCGAGCGAGGAACTCCGGTTGAACATGTCGATCGCGCCGTGCACCACTGGGTGCTCGACCCTTGGCGTGATCGGTGGAGACAACGCCGGGTTCCCGAACGGCCGTCGCCTCTCCGACGATGTCTTGGATGTTGCGATCCAGGTCGTCGAGGGCGTCCTGGTCGGTCAGGACACGGGCCTCGGTGACAACGTGGACGCGAACGACGAGAACTTCAAGAGCTCGTTCCCGTACCTCGCGCTGCCGGAGTCCGGATCGGACCACGATCCACACGAATGACGGTCCGGCGGGGGACGGGTCACCGTCCCCCGCCCCCGACGCGGGAGAGCAGCCATGAGGGTGGCCAAGCGAGCGATCGCCACGACGCTGGTCGCCGTGGCCGTCTTCGTGCTCGGCGCGTCGGGAGCCTTCCGCATCCTTCGGCCCGACGATCCACGCGGCGTCGCGGCCCCCGAGGCGCTCGCCGCACCGATCGCGATGACGGGCTCCCTGGAGCAGACGATCGCCGATCTCCAGACGCACCTCGCCGCGCAACCCGACGACGCGCACGCGCTCGCGACACTCGGGCTCGCGTACTCGCAGGAAGCCATGCACACGGCCGACCCGTCGTACTACCCCAAAGCGGAGGAAGCGCTCCAGCGGTCGCTCGCGATCGAGCCAAGCGACAACGTCGACGCGATCGTCGGGATGGGCGTCGTCGCCAACGCCCGACACGACTTCGCCGACGGAGTGCGGTTGGGGAAGGAGGCTGCGGCCATCAACCCCGACGCTGCGCACATCTTGGGCGTGATCGGCGACGGCCAGCTGGAGCTCGGTCACTACCGCGCGGCGTTCGCCACCTTCGATCGGATGGTGCAGATGCGGCCGGACATCGCCTCGTACGCGCGTGTGTCCTACGCACGAGAACTCCGCGGCGATGTGTCCGGGGCCCTCCGCGCGATGCGGGAAGCCCTCCGTGCGGCAGGGACCCCCGACGATGCTTCGTGGGTCACCTATCAGATCGGCGAGCTGTACTTCCGCACCGGTCGGATCGCTCCGGCCTTGCACGCCTATCGGCGAAGCGTCGCGCTCATGCCGACGTTCGTCCCGCCGCACGCCGGTCTCGCGAAGATCGCGTGGGCACGAGGCGACCTCGATCGCGCGATCCACGGGTATCGGTGGGTGGTCGCGCGCTATCCGCTACCCGAGCACGTGATCGCACTCGGCGACCTGTACACCGTTGCCGGCCGGGACGCGCAGGCGGCCAACGAGTACGCGCTCGCACGGGTCGAGGCCGACCTCTTCCGCGCCAGCGGCGTCAACGTCGACGTGGAGCAGGCGGTGTTCCAGGCCGACCACGGCGACCCCTCGACGGCACTCGCCGATGCGCGTGCCGGCTGGAGCGCCCGCAAGAGCATCGGCGCGGCCGACGCGTTGGCGTGGGCGCTGTACCGCGATGGTCGCTACGCCAGCGCGGCACGGCATGCACGGTACGCACTCCACCTCGGCACCCGTGACGCGACCTACCTCTTCCACGCGGGGATGATCGCGCTGCACCTGCACCGAAGGGGGGATGCTCGCAACGATCTCGCACGGGCGCTCGCGATCAACCCGCACTTCTCGATCCTCGGTTCACGCGTGGCCGCGCGAGCCCTCCGCGCGCTCGACCGAACTACTTCTTGGCGCCCTTGAGGATCTGCCGGGCGGCGTTCGCTCCGGGACCGCCGGTGATCCCGCCGCCCGGATGGGCGCCCGAGCCCGCAAGGTAGAGCCCCTCGAGCAGGAACCGGTAGCGCGCCTCCCCCAGCAGGGGCCGCCACGCGAAGAACTGGTCGAGCGCCGGCTCCGCGTGCTGGATGTGCCCGCCGGACAAGCCGTAGCCCGTCTCCATGTCGACGGGCGTAATCACCTCGCGCGCTTCGACGAGCTCGCCGAAGCCGGGCGCGTATCGCTCGAGCGTCTTGATCGCGATGTCGCCGACCCGGTCGCGCTCGGTGGCCCAATCGCCGTCGCGCAGCGCGCAGGGCGCCGCCTGGAACACGACGCTCATCACGTGCTTGCCCTCGGGCGCGAGCGACGGGTCGGCGAGGGAAGGGATCGTCGCCTCGAGCACGGGCTCCTCGCTCACGCGGCCGTACTTGACCGCATCCATGGCCCGCTCGACGTCATCGATCGAGGGGCCGATCACGATACGTCCCGCCAGTCGCTCCGCGTCGCCGCCGTGGAACGCGGGCAGGCCGGAGAGCGCGAAGTTCACCCGCGCCGTCGCACCGGGCTGGCGGATGTTGCCGGTCCGCCACACCATCGTCGGCCCGAGGGTGACCGGATCGCAGAGCGCCGCCGTGCGCTTCGGATCGGCTCCCGACACGATCTGGGGCGCGTTGAGCTCGGTCCCGTCGGCGAGCGTCACGCCGACCGCGCGGGTCCCAGCGCTGCGGATCGCCGCGACCTCCGCCCCGGTCGTGATCTTCACGCCGAGCGAGGTGGCCGCCTGCTCCAGCGCCATGGCCAGGGCTCCCGTGCCGCCGATCGGGAAGACCGCGGTGCCCGCCGCTCCACCGTCGGTGCCCGCGGAATCGCTCAGGAACACCTGCGCGGTGCCCGTCGCCCACGCGCCCATCGCGGTGTACAGCACACCCCGGGTCGCCAGCGGCCCCCGGATCGCCTCGGACGCGAACACCTCCTGCACGAGATCGGCGACCGCCATCGGCAGCGCTCGGACCGCCTCACGCCCGGTCTTGCCGCCGAGGTCACGGAACGCCTTCCCGAGCTTCAGCCCCATGATCGCGTCGGCGAGCGACGGCGACTTGGGGTCCGGCGGGGTCGCCACCGAGACGTAGGCGAGGAAGCTCGCGATCGCCCGGACCTTCCGATCGAAGTCGACGTAGGCCTGCGCGTCGTCCTCGCCGCGCGGCCGAAGACCCTCGGCCGTTCTCGCCGCGTCGGACCAGAACGTCACCGCGGAACCGTCGGGCATCGGCGCATGCATCCGTGCGCCCGGCGACACCGTGCGGTAGCCGAACCGATCGAGCTTGAGGTCCTTCACGATCGAGGAGCGCAACCGTCCAACCGTGTGCACCAGACCCGGCGCCGTGAAGCCGGGCGCCGGGTGCGTCGGCCGAAGGATCCCGCCGACCCGTTCGTCCTTCTCGAGGACGACGACCTGTTTGCCGGCCTTCGCCAGCAGCGACGCGGCGACGAGGCCGTTGTGGCCGGCGCCGATGACGATGACGTCGATCGTCTTGCGCGCCATCTACGCGGCCCTCCGACCCTTGCGCTTCTCCTTCAGGTACTCGAGCGCGGCGATCCGGCCGGGCGCGCCCATGATGCCGCCGCCGGGGTGCGTGGCGGAGCCGCACATCCACAGGTTGCTCACCGGCGTGCGGTACCGCGACCACCCCGGCACCGGTCGGTTGAAGAACAGCTGCTCGAGCGAGAGCTCGCCCTGGAAGATGTTGCCCTCGGTCAGACCCGTGATGTCCTCGATGTCCTTGGGGGTGATGAACTGGTGGCCGACGATGTGATCGCGGATCTTCGGGAACCGCTCCGCGATCGTGTCGATCACGTTCTGCCCGAACGCCTCGCGCGACGCGTCGTCCCAGACCTTCCCATCGGCCAGGTGATAGGGCGCGTACTGCACGAAGCAGCTCATCACGTGCTTGCCGGGCGGCGCCATCGTCGGGTCGACGAGCGTGGGGATGATCATGTCGATGTAGGGACGAGCCGACGGCCGGCCGTACTTCGCGTCGTCATACGCGTGCTCGATGTAATCGATCGACGGTGAGAACGAGATCGCGCCCCGCAGCCACTCCCCCGTCCCGGGCTTGCAGGCGAGCTCGGGCAAGCCGTCGAGCGCGAGGTTCACCTTGCCGCTGGACCCGCGGTACTTGTAGCGCATCACCTCGTCCTTGAAGGCGGGGTCGAGCACGCCGTCCTCCAACAGCTTGATGAAGGTCCAGCGCGAATCGAGGGAGCTCATCACCACGCGGGCGTCGATCTCCTCACCGGACTCGAGGACGACGCCGGTGGCGCGCGAGCCGGTGGTCTTGATCCGAGCAACGGGCGCCTCGGTGCGGATCTCGACCCCGAGCGACAGCGCAGCGTCGGCGATCGCGTACGCGATCGCGCCGGTCCCGCCCTTCGGCACGCCCCACGCGCGGAACGCGCCGTCGATCTCGCCCATGTAGTGGTGCAGCAGCACGTAGGCCGTCCCCGGCGAGCGCGGGCCCTGGAACGTACCGATGATGCCACTGGCGCTCATCGTCGCCTTCAGCGGCTCTGTCTCGAACCACTGATCGAGGAAGTCGGCCGCCGACATCGTCATCAGCTGGATGAACGCGGTCTGCATGTGTCGCGGCAGGTCGCGGAACTGTTTGGCGAGCGGCGTCAGCGGCAGCCACTCCATCGGGGAGATCTTCCCGGGGTCCGGCGGCGGCACCGACAGGATCGGCTTGATGAATCGACCCATCTCGGCCATCAGCGGGCCGTACTCCTCGTAGGCCTCGGCGTCGTTGAGCGACCAACGGCGCAGCTCGCGGACCGTCTTGCCATGGTCGTTGACCCGCCACAGGTAGTCGTCGTCCAGCGGCGTCAGCGTGCCGTCGAGGGGCAAGATCTCAAGACCGTGCTTGGGGAGTTCCAGCTCGCGGATGATCTCGGGGCGCAGCAGCGACACGACGTAGGAGAAGACGCTGAATCGGAACCCGGGGACGATCTCCTCGGTCAACGTCGCGCCACCGAGCAGGTGTCGCCGCTCGAGCACGAGCACCTTGAGGCCGGCCTTCGCGAGGTAGGCGGCGTTGACGAGGCCGTTGTGGCCACCGCCGATCACGACCGCGTCGTAGCGCTTCGCCATGCCTTCCTCCTCGGAGTTCGCGGTCCGCGAGGACTCCTTCTCGGGCGTGACCAGAGGTCAGCCGGGACCTGCGCGAAGGGCCGGTCCGGCACCGGTTGCCCATGCTAGCCACGGCCTCTCGGCCCAGCCAACAGCACCTTGACCTCAGGTCACCCACCCGGGGCGGCCAGAGACATGCCAGGGGTAGGCTTCGGGCCCGGAAGATCCGTTGCCGAGCACCAGGGAGGCGCCCGAAGTGTCGGTCGGAACCGCGTTCTACCCCCGCCAGCAGGCGCTCAACGTCAAACAGGTCTGGGGAGAGTGGGCGGGCTATTTCGCGCCCGCGGTCTACGCGGACTTCCACGACATCGAGTACAGCGCGATCCGCGAGGCCGCGGCGGTCATCGACACGAGCCCGCTCTACAAGTACCTGGTGCGCGGCTCGGACGCGGCGCGGCTGCTCGATCGCGTGATCACCCGCGATATGACCAAGATGCGGCTCGACCAGGTCTACTACACCCCTTGGTGCGATGAGGCCGGCAAGGTGCTCGACGACGGCACGATCACGCGGATCGCCGACACCGAGTACCGGATCACCGCGGCGGACCCGTGCTACCGCTGGTTCCTGCTGAACGCGACCGGTCTCGACGTCGAGGTCGAGGACGTGTCGGAGTCGCTCGCCGGTCTGGCGCTGCAGGGGAAGCTGAGCCGCGAGGTGCTCGAGGCGGCGACACGCCAGGACTGGGCCGACGTGCGCTACTTCCGACACCGCCGTACGGAGATCGGCGGGGTCGACGTCAGCGTGACCCGCACCGGCTACACGGGCGATCGAGGCTATGAGATCTGGATCCCGGCCGACGCCGCGCTCGAGGTCTGGGACGCAGTATTCGAGGCGGGTGCGCCCTACGGCATCTTCCCCGCGGGGATCCGCGCGTTGGATGCCGCCCGCGTCGAGGCAGGCTTGATCCTGATCGAGGCGGAATACACGAGCGCACGCCATGCGATCGGGCCCGAGCAGTCGTACTCCCCGTTCGAGATCGGTCTGGGGCGGCTCGTCGACTTCAACAAGGCCGGCGACTTCAACGGACGCGCCGCGCTGCTCGCCGAGCAGCGGGCGGGTGGACCATCCCGGCGCCTGGTGGGCCTGGAGCTTGACTGGGCCGGGATCGAGGGGATGTTCGCCAAGCACGGGCTCGCCCCGATGATCTCGCCGTTCGTCGATCGGTCACCGGTGCCGGTCTACAAGGACAACGCCCAGGTCGGTCGGGCGACCTCGATCAGCTGGGGCACGACCATCAAGAAGATGGTGGGCTTCGGCTCGATCGACAAGAGCCTCGAGCGGCCCGGCCACCGCGTGTCGGTGGAGTACAGCGTAGAGGGCGAGCGTGGCAAGGTGGGCGCCACGGTGGTGCCGTTGCCGTTCCTCGACCTGGCCCGGAAGCGCACCTAGCTCATCGCAGGAACATCACCCGGCGTCGACCGGGAACGAGCCGCCGTCTGCGACGATGGAAGTCTGATGCGTCCTGCCGACCGGGTTCCGCGCGCCATCATCACCGTGCTCGTGCTCGCGGGGCTCGCCACCTTCGCGTGCGTGCTGCTGGGGAGCATAACCGTCGCCATCGCGACGGGTGTCCTGATCGTGGTCGTCGGCATGGCGATGTTCCTGTGGGCGTCACGGCATCCTCGGATCCTCGGGTCGGATCCCGCCGATCCCTCGCGCAGGCGGTTCCTCTGGATGGGCCTCGGCGGGGTCGGTATGGTCGGGATCGGCGCAGCGCTCGGGCGAGCGGTGCAGGGCGAGGTCCGTCCCGACGCGATCGCCGTGCATGACGAGGCCGCGCACGATCTCGCCGCCGAGTACCTCGAGCTGATCAAGCGGGCGAGCCATCCGACACGGTCCGGAGATCTGCAGCTGCTCCTGGCGCCGTTCAACAGCGCGAACTATGCCTTCGAGTCCCAGGGCCTGCACCCGCGTGACCCACGCACGTCGCACGCGGCGGTGTGGATGTACCTCGAGCGCGTGCCGCTCGTGGCGTACGGGCCGGGCGTGATCGAGCCGGGTGACAGCGAGCAACGGGTCTCACTCGCAGACCTCGCTCCGACGACCGCATCGCTGATCGGGTTCGACGGGTGGGCGACCGACCGTGAGGGGACGGCGCTGCCGGACCTGCGGACCACCGGCGTCACGCCCAAGGTCGTCGTGACGTTCGTGTACGACGGCGGCGGCTGGAACGTCCTGCGTCAGTGGCCCAACGATTGGCCGAACCTGCAGCGGCTGATGCGGGAGGGGGCGAACTACCGCAACGCGCTCACCGGCTCGTTCCCGGCGGTGACCGCCTGCGCGCACGCCACGATCGGGACCGGCACCTTCCCGCGGCAGCATGGGATCACGGGGCACAACATCCGCGACGGCGCGACCGCACGGAAGGCCTACCGCGAGCCCGGGAACGCCGACCCGAACGACATCGAGGTCCCGACGCTCGCCGATCTCTGGCACGACGCGACGGGCGCATGGGTCGGACAAATCGGCTACCAGGTCTGGCATATGGGGATGCTCGGCCACGGCGGCACGAACCGTTCGGCCGACGATCTGCCGGTGGGTGTGTACTTCGACGAGCCGGGCGGCGGCGGCTGGCAGCCGCACAACCCCGCGCTCTTCCGGTTGCCGGATGCGTCGCCCGGGCTCGACGTGCTCGAGGCGCGCATGGCCACCTTCGACGACCCGAACTGGGATCTGGAGTTCGAGCCGTGGCGCACCACGTACTGCTGCGTGCCGCCGATCGCCGGCTATCAGGGCGATCTGCTCGAAGCGTCGGTGGCGAACGAGCCGATCGGGGTCGGCGATCCGTCGCTGCTGTACACGACGTTCAAGTCGCCCGACTACACCGGTCACGTCTACGGCATGGGATCGAAGTGGGAAGGGCTGATGCTCAACGCGGTCGACGCCGAACTCGGGCGGCTCGTCGATCTGCTCGAACGCCGGTTCCCCGGGGAATACGTCCTGCTCGTCACGGCCGATCACGGTCAATGCCCGCTCCCCGACTCGCTCGGCGGCGTCCGCCTCGATCCGATCCAGTTGGCGTCGTCGATCGAGCGCCGGTTCGGCGCCGGGCTCCGCACCGCGGTGCAGTACACCGCGCCGTCCGAGGTGTACCTCGATCGTGACGCGTTGCGGGACGCCGGCGCGTCGGTCGATGACGTCGCGGCCGCGCTGCGACACCTCACCTATCGCGAGAACCTCGGTCCCTACGTGCCGGCGAGCGCGATCGAGCAGCAGTACCTCGACAACGCGGAGTTCGCGGCCGTGTTCTCCTCGGACTTCATCGCGGACCTCACGTCCCTCGACGCGTACGGCCAGACGCGGTACGACGGCGACGAGGTCGATCAGGGGATCCCGCCGCGCGCGCTGTTCGCCTCGGGGACCGGCTGACGTCGGGTCACGTCGCCCGCAGAGGGGGCTCCGGTCGGTCGGCTAGCATCGCCGAGCCATGGACATGACCGAGGGTCCGACCCGATGAGCCTCCTCGTCCCCTGCCCGACGTGCGGCGACCGGCCGTTCACGGAGTTCGCCTTCGGCGGGGAGCTTCGCGACGTGTCGTCGCCCGACACGGCGAGCGACTTCGCACGCGTCTATCTGCGCGAGAACACAGCGAGCGCACAGGAGGAGCGCTGGTTCCACCTGCTCGGATGCCGTCGGTGGGTGACGGTGCGCCGCGACACCACGGCGAACCGGTTCGAGAGGTAGCCCGTGGCGACGTTGCGGCTCGACGGGCGCCGTATCGAGGTCCAGGACGGCGACACGATCGGCGCCGCGGCGTTCCGAGCCGGCGTCCGCACGTTCAGCCGGTCATTGAAGTCGCATCGCCGGCGCGGCCTCTACTGCGGCACCGGCGATTGTGCGAACTGCCTGGTGACGGTCGACGGCATGCCGGGCGCCCGTGCGTGCGTGACCGAGGCGCGAGATGGGATGCGCGTCACCCGCGAGACGGGCTGGCCGTCGGCCGACCGCGACACGCTGGCGATCATGGATCGCATGCACTGGGCGACCCCCGTCGGCTTCTACTACAAGGTCTTCTCGCGTCCTCGGTGGCTGTGGCCACTCGCGGAGCGCGTGATCCGGCGGGCGACCGGCACCGGAACGCTCCCCCCCACTGAGCACGTGACCGCCACGCCGACGCGCTTCCTGCGCGTCGACACGCTCGTGATCGGAGGCGGGGTCGCCGGTCTCGCGGCGGCGGCGGCGGCGACGGGACGCGTCGCGGTCGCTGAGGGGGGCAGCATCGGTGCCGCGGCGATCGATCCGGAAGCCCGAGCGGCGATCGATCGCCTGGCCGTCCAGGCGCGAGTCGCCGGCGTGGAGATCCTCGAGCGACACGCGGCCATCGGGATCTACGAGGGACCGTCGGTGCCGCTCCTGGGTCCCGATGAGCTGGTCGAGGTCGAGGCGTCGCGGGTGATCGTCGCGACGGGCGCGATCGAGGCCCACGGCGTGTTCCCCGGCAACGATCTCCCGGGTATCTGGTTGGGTCGGGGCGCCGCCCGGGTCGCCGCTGCCGGGGTCAAGATCGGCGATCGCGCGATCGTCGTGGCCAACACCGATGCAGGAGAGAGGATCGGCGCCGCGCTGCGAGCGGCGGGCGCCCACGTGACGGTGGTCACCGGTCGCGTACTCGAGGCGCGCGGCAGGACCCAGGTGTCGTCGGTGACGGTGCTCACGCCGCAGGGGCGGCGGGCGTACGCCTGCGACGCCCTGGTGCTGTCACTCGGTTGGGCTCCACGCGACTCCTTGCTCCGGATGAGCCCCGACCCCGAGGTCGTCGGCGCCGGAGAGGTCGTGCTCCCCGGCTGCTCACTCACCGCAGCTGAGGACTCCGGTCGCGCGGCCGCGCGCGGCGAGTCGGTGGAGGCTCGCCTCGCCGAACCGTGGCCCGTGCTGGAGCACGAGGGCTACGTCTGCGTGTGCGAGGACGTACGGGTGCACGACCTGGAGGCCGCGTGGGAGGAGGGCTGGACGTCCTCGGAGATCCTGAAGCGGTACACGACCGCGACGATGGGGCCCTGTCAGGCGGCGCTGTGCTCCCGGCATCTCGCCGCCTTCACACAGGAGAAGGGGGCGGTGCCCGGCGCAACCGGTCGGACCACCGCGAGACCGCCGCTGCGTGCACCGCGGTTGGAGGAGCTGATCGGCGGCGTGCACGAGCAGGCCGAGCGCCGAACCGCGCTGCACGAGCGCCACCATGCCCTCGGCGCGCGCATGGATCATTCGGGACTGTGGCTTCGCCCGGGCACGTACGGCGAATTTCGAGAGGAGATCCGCGCTGTCCGCCAGCGGGTGAGCGTGATGGACGTCTCGACGTTGGGGAAGTTTCTCGTGGGTGGGCGCGACGCTCGCGCGCTGCTCGACTGGACCTTCCCGCTGGACGTGGCGAGCGTCGCGCCCGGCCGAGCTCGCTATCTGCTGGCGTTGGACGAAGCCGGCTACGTGATGGACGACGGCCTCCTCGCCGCGCTTCGCGACGGCACGTTCTTCCTCACCTCCACATCAGGCGGCGCCGACCGGATGGAAGCGTGGCTCCGCAACTGGATCGATCGGCTCGACCTGCACGCGCACCTCGTCAACCAGACGGCACAGCTCGGCGCCATCAATGTCGCTGGACCACATGCACGCGACCTGCTCGCCGCGTTGTCGGGGGACGATCTCTCCCGAGAGGCGATCCCGTATCCCGGGCACGGCGAGATCGAGGTGGCGGGCGTGCCATGCCGGGCGTTGGCGGTCGGGTTCGTCGGCGAACTGTCCTACGAGCTCCACCATCCGCGCGGCCGCAGCGTCGAGCTGTGGGACGCACTGCTCGACGCGGGCCGTCGATGGGATATCCGGCCCCACGGCCTCGACGCGCTCGACGTGCTCCGCCTCGAGAAGGGACACGTCTATCTCGCGCAGGACACGATGCCGGACGATCACCCGACGAAGCTCGGGCTCGACTGGGCCGTCGCGATGCGCAAGCCCGATTTCGTCGGCAAGCGTGCGCTCGAACGGATGGCGCAGCTCCCGCTCGAGCGATCGCTCGTGGGCTTGCGCTTCGACGGCTCACCGCAGCGCGGCCATCCGCTCACCGTCGACGGCGCGATCGTCGGGCGTATCACCTCCTGCACCGAGTCGGAAGCCGTCGGTGGGTCGATCGGCCTCGGCTGGGTGCGGGCCGTCGACGGCGTGTTCCCGGCGCAACTGCGCGCGGGCGAGCTCACCGCAACGGTCGTTCCCACACCCTTCTACGACCCCGGGGGAGAGAGGCTCCGTGCCTGAGCTGCGCGGTGGGCAGCTCGCGGTCATCCTGTGCGCCGCCGATGCCGAGGCGCTCGACGCGCTCGTCGCGCCGGGTCACGGAGCGAGGACCCTCCGCACCTGCTCCGATGAAGTCCTGGTCGTGGCAGCACCGGACGTCGCCGACACGGTCGCCCGTGAGGTCCGTGATCGGATCGCGGCGCTCGACCCAGACGCGCTCGTGCTCGATGTGACCGACGGCTGGAGCGCCTGGTCGTTGATCGGCGCGGATGCCGCGCACGCGTTCTCCTACCTGTCCGCGTTGCCGGTGCCGGACCCGGGCGGCTTCACACAGGGCGACGTCGCGCGCATCGGCGCCACGGTGCTCGGCGGCGACGACGCCGTTACGATCCTCGTCCCGGCCTACTGGCGCCAGCACGTCCGCGAGCGCGCGATCCGCGACGCGAACGCGATCGAGGTTCGCCCATGACGGGCCTGCTCCGACGCCGGACGTTCCTGCGTCGAGCGGAGCTCCGATCCAGCTACGACGTGATCATCATCGGCGGCGGCGTCAACGGGCTGTCGCTCGCGCACAACCTCGCGACCCGTCACGGCATCACGAACGTGGCGGTGCTGGAAGCCAGCTACATCGGCAGCGGCGCCTCGGGCCGCAACACACAGGTCGTGCGGGCCAACTACAACACGCCCGAGACCGTTCCCCTCTACAAAGCGAGCCTGGCGATCTGGCGGACCCTGTCGGCGGAGCTGGACTTCAACCTGCTGTTCTCGACCCAAGGCGAGCTCGATCTCTGTCACACCCACGACTCGCTCGAGGTCGAGCGGGACAAGTCGCTGCTCAACCGCGCCTACGGGGTGCAGACCGACGTGCTGACGCCCGAGGAAGTCCACCGGATGAACCCGCTCGTCGATCTGAGCGGCGGGGGTGAGCTCCCGATCGTCGGGGCATCGTTCCACCCGCCGGGTTCGTTCGCGCGCCACGATTCCGTCGTGTGGGGGTACGCATCCAGCGCGATCCGCCGCGGGGTCCAGGTTCACGAGCAGACCGCCGTGACGGGCATCGAGGTCGTCGACGGCGTGTGCCGCGGCGTGCAGACGGACCGAGGGTCGATCACGGCGGGCGCGGTCGTGAGCGCGACCGCGGGCTGGTCCTCGCAGGTCGCCGCGCTGGCCGGCCTGCGTCTGCCGATCGTCACGATGGCGCTGCAGGCATTCGTCACCGAGCCGTACCGCCATATCCTCGACGGCCTGCTCTCCTCGATGGACCTGTACGTCTACGTGTCGCAGACCGCACGCGGGGAGCTGCTGGTGGGCGCCGAGGTCCTGCCCTACCCCACCTACTCCACCCGCTCGACGTTCGGATTCCTCGCCGAGGCGGCGAAGCGGACGATCCAGATCTTCCCGCCGATCGCGAAAGCGCGCGCGATGCGCCAGTGGACGGGCCTGTGCGACATGACGCCGGACAGCTCGCCGATCCTTGGCGAGACCGAGGTGCGGGGTTTCCATCTGATGTCCGGGATGGGGACCTGGGGGTTCAAGGGGTCCCCGATCTTCGGCCGGCTCATGGCCGAGCGCCTCGCGACCGGCGTGGCGCCGGACCTCATCCGGCCCTTCGCGCCCGACCGGTTCGCCACCGACCGGATGGTGCCGGACGCCTACAGCGCCGGCACGCACTAGACTCCGACACCTCATGGGTATCTTCGCGGTGATCCGTGGGCGCGCGGCGACGCGCGTCAGGATCGAGCGGGCGACCGTCTGACGGTCAGCACTTCCTCCGCAGCGCCCTGCTCGCATCCGAACTGGTCGACGGCAGCGGCATCGGCCTCGACGACATCGTCGTGGAGATCGGCGGTGGCACCGGCCGGCTGACCGGACCGCTCGCCCGGCGAGCCGGGAGGGTGATCGTCGTGGAACGCGACGCCGCGCTCGTCGGCCTCCTCACCGATCGGTTCGGCGCCTCCTCGAACGTAGACATCCTGCACGCGAACGCGCTGGAGGTGCCGCTGCCCTCCGAGCCCTTCCGGGTGTTCGGCAATCTGCCGTTCGGCTTCGGCACGAGGATCCTGCGTCGGCTCCTGGACGATCCGGGGTCGGCCCTGCAGCGCATCGATGCCCTCTTGCAGTTCGAGGTCGCCCGCAAACGAGCGCAGCTGGTTCCCGCCACGCTGCAGTCGATCGGGTGGGCACCGTGGTGGGAGTTCCGGCTGGTGCGGCGCGTCCACCGGACAGCGTTCGACCCGGTACCGAGCGTCGATGCCGGCTTGCTCTCGATCACCCGGCGCGACCCGTCGTTGCTCCCCGCGACCATGCGGAGGCCGTTCCTCACCTCGGTCGCCCGCGGGTTCTCGTCGGCCTCGACACCGGTGGCGGTTACGTTCCGGCCGCGTCTGCGCACGCAGACCTGGCGTCGCATCGCGGCCGACCGGGGCCTCCCGCGCGATGCGCGCCCCGCGGACCTCGACCCGCTCGACTGGGTCGCACTGTTCCGTGTGCTGCCTCAGGACTCGGCGCGTCCCGCGCGCGGCAGGGCAACCTGATCGGCCTTGAGCCAACGAGCGAGGTCGTGGATCGACGAATCCACCGCCGCTCGGTCGGCGACGGTCGTCTCGGGCTGCATGAAGATCGCGTTGATCCGCAGGGTGTTCTCGCGCCGATCGAAGAGCGGATCGATCCGCCCGACGAGCCGATCGCCGCGCAGGATCGGCAGGACGAAGTAGCCCCACCGCCGCTTCGCCTTGGGCACGTAGATCTCGAGGCGGTGGAACATGTCGAACAGGCGCTCGGTCCGGTTGCGATCGCTCACCAGATCGTCGAACGGAGAGAGCGCGGTCGCGCGACCCCGGAACGCGGTGTCGAGCAGGTCCCGGTGCGCCACGAGCCGGCCGGACAGCCCGTCGACCTCGACGGGCACGATCAGGCCGCTCCGCAGGTGCTCGCGCACGGCACGTTCGCGGCCGGGTAGCTCCCCGTCGAACAGCCCACCGATCCGCTCGAGTCGGGCGATGCCACTGGTACGGAGATCTCGCTCGACCACCTCCGAGGCGATCTGCTCGGTCGGGCGCCCGGGCACCCTCGGCAGCGACCGCGAGGCGAGATCCCAGATCCGCTGCTGGCCGTCGCGGCCGACGATCATGACCTTGCCCTGCGTCCACAGGATCTCGAGCAGCATCGGCACGCTCTGGCCCTGGTCGTTCCAGCCGCCGGTGCGCCAACCTGCGGCGGCCCGGTTCTCGAGGTCCCGGGCGCGCAGCGGTCCCCGCCGACGGAGCTCCCCGAGCACGTAGCGTACGAACGCGTCGTTCGCCTCGAGCCACTCCCGGACATAGGTGTGTCGCTTCAGGTGCCCGTGCGGGTAGCGCCGCATCGAGATCCGGTGGATCGGCAGGTCGGCCGTCGGCACGATGTGTGCCTCGTACTCGAACAGCACCCGGTCCCGCCAGAGCAGCCGCTCGAGCTCGGCGATCTTGAACCGAGGGCCGATCCTGCTGAACAGGACGAGGTGCTCCGTCCTCGCAACGGCCGAGGTCGGGTCCATCTGGACCTCGCCCAGGCCCATCACGACCTCCACGATCGAGGTCCGGCGAGGCGCGTCGAGCAGCTGCCCCATGACAGCGAGCTGCCGAGCCCGCCGTCGGGAGAGTCGAACCGGGTCCATGGGCGCGCGAGCCTAGCGAACCGGCCGCGCCCTTCACCCGTAGTTCCCCCGAGGAGTACCTTGCGACACGTGCTGATCGACGATGCGAGCTCCGACCAGGCGCTCATGGCGGCCTTCGTGGACCGCGACGAGCGCGCGGCAGGGCTCCTCTATGACCGGTTCGCGTCGCGGGTCTACGGACTCGGCATCGTGATGCTCGGCAACGACCACGCAGCGCAGGATCTCGTGCAGGACACCTTCGTGAAGCTCTGGAGAACGGCCGCCCGGTTCGACCCCGAACGCGGGCGTCTCGAGACGTGGATCCTCTTGACGGCACGGTCGCTCGCGATCGACCTGCTGCGACGGCGGGTGTTGGAGTCGCGGTCGCTGCAGGAGCTCGGGCCTCCCCCCGTTCATGACCCCAGCCCGGGGCCGGACGACCTGGCGGCGACCGCCGACCTCGCAGGCCGCGCGCGGCGAGCGATGGCCAAGCTGAGCAACGAGCAACGCTCAGCCTTGGAGCTCGCGTACTTCGGCGGCCGCACGACGGCGGAGGTCGCCGCGCTCGAGGGCATCCCGCAGGGCACCGCGAAGACGCGCATCCATGCCGCGCTCCTCAAGCTCCGCGCCGAGATGGCCAGGGAGGTCGGCGATGACGTGTGAGGAGGTGCGCGAGCTGCTGCCCGAGCAACTCCTCGGGTCGTTGGACGAGACCACCGATGCTCGGGTGCGCCAGCACATCCGAGGGTGCGCGGAGTGCCGCGCTGAGCGTCTCCGCCTCGAGGATGGCGTGGCGGCCCTGTCCTATGCGACGCATGAGGCGGTGCCGCCGGCGGAGCTTCGGGACCACGTGCTCGGCGTCCTCGACGAGGAATGGAGCACCTCGGAGGAGACGGTCGCCCCCGCGGGGCCCAAGGTCGCGCGGATGCCTGCGTCGCGATGGATCGCGGCAGTCGCCGCGGCGCTGCTGGTCGTCTCGGTCGCATGGGGCGCTGTCCAAACGCGCCACGCGCAACAGACGTCGGCCGACGCGAGGAGCTATCAGGCACTCCTCGCGACGCTCGGCGGTCGTGAGTTCCGTCTCGGCGAGCTGCATCCGATGGGTGGGGTCGGCGTCACCGGCACGGTCCTCCTCTACGACGGGGTCGGCCGCTGGAACTCCTGGGGCATCGTGCTGGCCCGTTCGGATGCGGATCTCACCGATGCACGGGTGATGCTCGTCGGTCCGAACGGCATCTCGAAGGAGCTTCCGCCCCTTCGCTTCTCCGACGGCGAGGCGTCGTCGTGGCTCGTGACCCACGAGGCGCTCACCGGCTACGACGAGCTCGTCATCGTCGCCCGAGGCGGTACGGTGCTTGCGAACGCGAGGATCTCGGAGGCCTGAACCGCGGTTCGGGCTCGCCCGTAGACCCTCGGATATCCGATGTCCACGATCCGAACGGGAGGGAAACCGATGCATCGACGCGGATGGGCGATCAGCGCCCTGGTCTTGGCAACGCTGTTCGTCACCACGGCCTGTAGCTCCAACTCGAGCTCGAGCTCGGGGGCCGGCACGACATCGACGAGCTCCTCCCAGAGCGCGGCGCCCACGGACGTTTCCGGCAAGTCCTCGACCACGATGTCGGCCGAGAACTACTTCTTCGCGCCGGCGACATTGGACGGCACGGCCGGTCAGAAGCTCACGATCACGCTGACGAACGACGGGTCCGTCCCGCACAACTTCTCGATCAGCGATCAGAACATCAGCGTGACGCTGGAGGCCGGGCAGCAGAAGGACATCCAGGTCGCGTTCCCGCAATCGGGCTCGGTGGAGTTCTTCTGTGTGTTTCACCAGAGCAGCGGCATGGTCGGCGCCCTCGAGGTGGCATAGGAAGGGTCCTGCTCGGGTCTTCGGCCGACCGATCGTGAGAACCGTCACGATCCGGGGTCAGGGTGTGTCGCACGATCAGTCATGCGCTCGTGTCCGGAGTGCGGCCGCACGTTCCGTCCATCAAGCGGACATGCAGCCTGCCCGGCTTGCCGTTCGAAAGACAGCTGCGAGTGCGGACACGTCAAGCAGAAGAAGTCTCGAACCTGTGCCGGGTGCCGCCGTCACGGCGGACGAGACAACGGAGCGTGGAAAGGCGGGAGGACGGTCCATCGGGCCGGCTACGTGCTCCTGCGTGTGCCTGATCACCCGCGCGCGCGACCGAACCGCCCGTACGTGTTCGAGCACATCCTCGTGATGGAGAAGCAGCTCGGGCGTCGACTCGAGCCGAATGAGACGATCCATCACCGCAACGGCATCAAAAACGACAATCGGCCCTCGAACCTCGAGCTCTGGGTCCGTCCCCAGCCGACCGGGATCCGAGCCGCGGACGCAATCCCATGGGCAACCGAACTCCTCGAACGCTTCGGCTACCAGGTGATCCCGCCCGGGCCGAAACGCTGATCCGGCGCGAGCCGTTACACCACAAGCGATATCGTGGAGGTGAAGGGAATCGAACCCTTGTCTCCGGGCGACCGACTGGGACTTCTCCGGGCGCAGCCGATGCTTGGATCTCGCCCCTCGGTCGTCCATCGGCAGACCACCTCGGCGCCAGACCGGATGCGGTGTCCCCCGCCGGCCTCCGGTCGGAACCGGCGGAGTGAGCCTACTTAGGTGATACCCGGTCCCCGACCGTAGGCACACGGGGCGAGCAGCTACCTAACGGATTAGGCAGCGAGCGCGAACTCGTCGTTGGCGCTTGGTTTGGTCCGGCGTTTAACGTGACATCCGGGATCACGGCCCGCTTCGCCCAGACGGCAAACGTCCGGATCGAAGCCAGTACACCCCCATATGTAGTTGTTACCCGAGTATACGGCCGTCTCGGACGTTGGCTGGAGGGCGTATCGTC
>Ga0207648_10000521_pt1 | contig 42980 bp, 40 predicted proteins | sample KBSMisM32_FD_184310 | JGI IMG/M metagenome (GOLD analysis project Ga0207648, IMG submission 184310) | Miscanthus rhizosphere microbial communities from Kellogg Biological Station, Michigan, USA - KBS Miscanthus M3-2 (SPAdes) (version 2) | ecosystem: Host-associated > Plants > Roots >... | reverse complement strand
CCTGAAATCGTCTTCAATAGAAAAGGGAGAGAGTTTACAAGACACTGTGAGGGTCATGGATCTTTATTCAGATATCATGATTCTGCGTCATCAACTTGACGGATCAAGCAAATTTGCAGCAGAAATTTCTGATCATCCCATAATTAATGGGGGTAGCGGAAGTGAAGAGCATCCAACACAGGCTATGCTGGATTTATATACAATAACAAAGGAAAAAAAGAAAATTGATGGATTAAGAATTTGTATATTGGGGGACTTGAAATATGGAAGAACAATTTACTCCTTATTATACGGACTTTCTAATTATGATGTAGAAATCATCTTAGTTTCACCGCCAACATTACAAATTCGACAAGAGTCCATTTATGGTTTAAAGGATAAAATGAAAATTATAGAATTAACAGAATTAAATGACACAGTTTTTCAAAATTCAGACATATTGTACGTGACAAGAATACAAAAGGAAAGATTTTCAGACCCACAGGAATATGAAAAAGTTAAAGGCGTGTATACAATTGATAGTAACATTTTGAAACGCTTTAAACCTGATATCTCTATTATGCATCCCTTGCCTAGAATAGATGAAATATCGCAGGATGTAGACAGTAAATCAAATGCAATTTATTTTAAGCAAGCATCTTACGGCAAGGATTTAAGATCAGCTCTGTTGGCATTAATATTAAATGAATCTCCTCTTTAAGGGATTTTGTTTTATTTTATTATTTTATTTGTGAAAATTAGATGAATGTTGAGATAATTTTTCAATCTGTTAATTGATATACGTTAGCCATTTCTCAAATTTTTCGTTCTTGCCGTGGACTATTTGATTGTAAACATCCTGTAGCTGTGTTGCAATTTTCCCAGTTCTTCCATCAGCAATTTTTATATTGTCAATTTCACCAATTGATTTAATTTCAGCTGCTGTTCCAGTTAGAAAGACCTCATCTGCGTTATACAATTCATCACGGGATATATCGCTGATTTGGAAGTCAATGCCCAGATCTTCTGCAATATCCAGTACGCTGGATCTTGTAATCCCGTCCAATGCACCTGATGTTAATGGTGGTGTTACTAGGATTTTATTCTTTACCATAAAAATATTTTCGGCAGTTCCTTCTACGACCATGCCCCTCATATTCAACATTATCGCCTCGTCAACTCCTGATTTTATTGCTTCTATACGTGCTAACGCCGAATTTGCATAATTTGCCGCTGCCTTCGCATGAATAGGTAAACTTCTGGAATCTATTCTGATCCACGATGAAACGATAACTCTCATTCCTGCGTTGTTTTTTGTTTTTATGTGATCTTCCCAATTCCATATAGCAACTGATATTGATACTTTATTAGGTAAGGGATTTACTCCCATCTTTCCATATCCATAGTAACAAATGGGTCGTATATAACAATCCTTTACACCATTTATTTTTATAGTTTGGATAATAGCCTCTCTAATCTCTTTCTCCGAAAATTCCAAATTCATATAATACATTTTGCAACTATTCATTAGTCTCTTGAGATGTTCTTCTAGTCGAAAAATTGCAGGACCTTTCTTTGTGTGGTAACAACGAATTCCTTCGAATACGGATGTTCCATAATGCAATCCGTGAGTCAGAACGTGTATTTTTGCACTATTCCATCTAACAAATTTGCCATCCATCCAAATCTTACTTTTATCATTCATTAAAATTCATCTCTATCAATTCTGTTTCTCTTATCATGGATTGCCCTTATTGCATCAGCGACCTTAGAATCATCTACAATAATCAATATACGAGAAGTTTCCTCTTGGGCATCCAAATTCAATATATTAATTCCATGTTCTCCGACCGTGCTGCTTGTAGTAGAGGCAATTTTAGGTTTTTTCCACATATTATCTCCAATTAAAGTAACAACGCCTCTATCATATACTATTTCGGTCTTCGAATAGTAGGCCTTAAAATGATGTTCGTTACGACGAACGTAGTCTCCATCAAGAAACAAGATTCGAGTGATTTCAATTCCTTCTTTCTTATAGGGAGATAATTTAAGAAAGTCATGATATTGCTTATCACTTTCAAGTGATGCCAATAGGTGTGATGCTGCAATACTTTCCATACGAACTATGGCACAGTTTCTCTTACCAGTAACAATCTTAACAAGGTTTCCTGCTTGATCGGCGGAGGTTTTTGATATTGTTGTAGTATTAGATGGATTATTCATATTAGTAATTACAATTGGTATATCCATATTGTTATTATCGATTTCCTTAATGGCCAGAGGATCAAGTATCTTCATACCAAACATACCAGCCAATCTTGCCTCATTATAAGACAGAAATTTGATACTGTCTAACTCTTTTTTTACTATTTTTGGATCCGCACTCAATACCGCATTATCTTTTTCAAAATCCAATTCTGCCTTGTAATTTTCGTTTAACAATATGGCAACATCAGCCGCGGATCTATCAGAACCTCCTCTCTCATAAGTTGTTTCTAGTCCGTCGATAGTTTTTCCTATGAAACCCCCTATAGTCACTACATTATTTTTTTCAATTAATTGATAAAAATGCTCAGATTTTGCCCTGGATTCATCTATTAAAAAATTAGCAGCTTCAAAATTGTCATCGGTTATTATTGGCCATCGTTCTAACTCCACATGAGCTGACCTAATATTCTTGCTTCTTAATACATAGTCCATTAAATATGACATAGGTATCTCGCCGCTATATGCAAGAGTTCTTGATCTAGTAACATCAACAAATCTGCGATTTTCTGCCGCTTGTTTGAGGGAGACAATTACTTCTTTATGGAATTTATTGATTTCATCAGAAAATTTTTTGTGATACTCCTCAGTAAGGTTACTTGATGCAATGTTTTCATACACATCGCGTAACACATCAATTTCAATTGGATTGGATTGTGCATAATTCTTTCCAATATGAATTGCTATATCCGTAATTGAGCTTAATTTGCCTCTGTATCTAATTAGGGGTGCAGAAAAAACGGCAACTACCTTACTTCGCCTTTTTATCTTTTCATTTATTCTCTCGATTATTTTGTCAATGCACACACCATCCTCTCCTAGGGTGCTACCTCCAAACTTCATTATTGTAACCGGTCCCAACTAATTATCTTGAAAATGGAATAATCTATACCTTATATTAGGCAACCTGTTAGTCGATTTGTCTATTGGTTAATTTATGATCCTCATCTTATCCTTTTAGGAGATCACAAACTACTTGGGATCAAATAATCGGAAATATTGATGAGCAATGGATACAATCAAAATCTTTGTAAATAAGGTTATACAAATATTTGAAGTGAATAATTCTAATTCCGTCAAGTTAGCAATATTTTCCATTTTAACCCTAATTTTCATATCCAGTTTCTTACATCAGACTTCCTTTTCTTCTCCATCTGACGGTAGCACCAGACCACAGTATCTGTACGACAATGCAAATTTGATAAATAACAAATACAGACCGTTAATTGATGGATATCTCCGTAACTTGGACAGGCAAACCTCCGCAGAAATAGTAATATACACTATTCCAAGTTTTATTGGTCACGGAATAAAGAAAGATGGGGTAGAAATCCATGATAGGGACACTTTTGCAAATTATTTATTTAATGAAGTTACTTTAGATGGAACGAAGGGGATCGGAAAAAAAGGGAAGGATAACGGTGTTCTGATATTATTTTCCTCGGAGCGTGATGCGGCCAGAGGGTCAATGAGAATAGAGGTAGGTAGAGGACTGGAGGGAAACATTACCGATGGGACTGCAGGAACAATCTTAGACTCTTATCTTGTTCCGGCAAGACAAGATTATGAAGCTACACGAGATCTCGAAGTTCTTGATAAAGCATTCCTAACTACAGTTATAGCACTTGGACAGAAGATTGGTTATAATAACGAGGATCAGATATATCGAGAATATGAACCCAGCTCAGAGGCAGACACTTGGCAGGTCCTAATACCATTCATAATTGTTATTTGCTTCATTGGTTTGTCAATCTATTTGGGTAGAAAACGCAGAGGAAGAGGATTTGGTCTAGGAGGACGGGGCAGAGGTGGATTAGGAGGCAGCGGATTTGGCTTGGGAGGAATTCTGGGAGGCGGACTAGGCTGGTCAAGTGGCGGAGGTTCAGCAGGAGGTTACATCGGTAGAGGTTCGGGTGGCGGCGGCGGCACTTCCGGTGGCGGCGGCGCAGGGAGATAACAGTCACGCTTTTTGTTTTGGCAGATGAGATAATGCAGTGCGTTTAATAAGGTCCTGTGAATTGAAAGAAACTTATAGTGAAATGTTGTGAGAACAGCACTAAAAGTTGGTATCGGAATTGTGGTACTAGTGATTATAATACTTGCAAGTCTCTATTCTATGTATATATCAGGATATAACGGCGTACAGGCAAAAGATGAATCTGTTAAAAAAAGAGCTGCAGACGTAGACACCCAACTACAAAGGAGATATGACCTAATACCCAATTTGGTATCGTCAGTCAAGGGCTATATGCAGTTTGAACGTCAAACATTAGAGGATATTACTGAGCTTAGATCACAGTGGATGAAAACACCAGATACGGCCCAACGCGTTAACCTAAGCAATCAACTTGAAGCTACCCTGAGTAAGATCATAGCAACTTATGAGGCATATCCTGAGCTAAAGTCCGATAGTACAGTAACAAGATTAATGGATGAATTGGCCGGTACCGAAAATAGAATTTCTGTTAGCAGGACAGCATACAATGATGGTGTAAGAGATTATAATCTTCATATTCGAACATTTCCAAATAATGTGTTTAATGATAATGGCTTTCTTGGAGCAAAAGCTTGGGGGTATAAACAGTATCCTCAGTATGAAGCCACACTTCTCGCCAGAACAGTCGTACCTCAGGTCAACTTAACTCTAACTGGTTAGCTGATTGACAAAAATAACCAAAGACATCTTTTTACCTTTTAATACTAAAGATTGCATATGAAGTGGAATATACGTTCATCAAATTCTGAGAATGAAGAGTAGTCCGGAGGATTTCAGTCTCAAGTTCATTGTTCCTTTGAAAGAAATGTTCGAAGAAGGTACATGACTTTTGCAAGAAAGAACAGATCGCTAAGGGATGTTCGATAGTATTATGCAAAACGCTAAGAAGAGTCGCTTAATTAATTTTCTTCTTTTTTATTCTGAAACAGAGATAGATTGAATAAACGTTCTCTATTATGGTATTAGATATACCAGAAAACTTGCAGCAACTACTCCAGCGACAATTAGAATCGTTATTAAAATTCCTTTCTTAGTTGTTTTTTTCTTTGCCCTTGGAATTTCACTATTTTCTGACAAACACTACCAATAAAATTTCTTACTATATAAGTGTATAAACTTAAAACGTTATGAGGGGAATGCAATCTAAAGAAACAACACAGAAAATCATAGAAGCAATGAGAATACATTATAACTTTTGTAGAGAACATTCCAAATTAGGAAAAACACCAGCCGAGGCAGCGGGACTAAATATAGATTTTAATGGAAATAAAGTAGAGAACACTAATCAGAATTGCTAAGAAGCAGGAGTTGACCATAAATAAGGTAAAACAAAGCCGATAATGAACGGTATGGCTATTGTGCCTGCAAAAAAGAACCACTGTGCAATTTTTATTTTTATCGCTTTGTTCTTATTTTGGATTGCATTTTGCTTGTTACATCGTAAATAGTTTTCTACTATAGATTCCTTGAATATCTTTTCGGACTCAGGTTTATCTTTTCCCATTCCTTCGCTATATTGTTTTATTGCTTCTTCGTTAAACATACCTTCTTCAGTAAAAAAAGCATGGTATGGAAGAGGATATCGATAAGGCTTTATCGAAAAACCCAAACCGGAAAACAAAACTGATATTCCATTAGTTACAACTCCTATCATTAAGAACACAATCACAAGAATCAAATATTGATAATCAGCATTTGATTTGTCTACTAGCACAGCTCCAAAACTGAATAATAGTGACATTATGACTCCAGCAGCGATTAAGATAATTAGCCTTATTTTCTAAGGAAGACTTTAATTCAAATTCTTTATCGTATTCTGATTTTAATTCATCTAGGAATAAATCAATTGTCGACATTTCTAAAAATCTTCTTATAATACTGAGCTAAGAGTATTATAAAACATGTCTGGAGAAGAGGATGATAAGCAAGAGAACGAAAAGAAAAAAAGATTGATTAGAGCAGATCGCTCTTTGTCTGGATCAGTTATCGATAGTAACAATGTAACTCAATGCCCAAAATGCGGAGAGTATTTCTATCCCTTAGCGTCTTACAAGAATCATTCCTGTGCTAGAAAGTAACAACCGTCTTTTAAGAAACTCCATATATTCATCACCCGTTTTGCACTGACATTTGTTACTGAGCTTGAGATAGCACTATTAAAGCATTTTAAACTTGAAGGGATTAATTTTCGTAGTTATCTTTATGGTATTTTGCTTCTCACTTCTTCTAATTCAGGAATTATATTTCTAAATTTTACACAAATATTATCACCATCGGATATTAGTTCATTGAACTTGGATTCCTTAGTTTGCTTAATATTTCCTGAAGTTTCGAATACTAACTCTAATTCTAAACCCAAATGAACCATATTATTTACAATTTCGTCAAGAGAAGTGAATAGTCTTTCGTTTGCATTAACTAAAACTTTCAAATTTTTTGCACTACTGCGAATAGCGTTTGCATGATTTCTAATCATAAATCTATTTACCCACATTGATTTTCGTTGTATTTCCCTTCTATATGAGAGCCGCAAAAATCTGGTTACTCTCCATTTTTTTATGAAATCATCAATATGATGTAATACTAAATCTAGATTATATTCAACTGTTTCTACTGCTTTCCTACTTTTCAAATAATTACGAAGTTGTAAAATCAAATAATATGTGATTGCTGTTAAACCTATTATTGATCCTATTCCGACAAATGCCAAGATCGGTATGTTCTGGGAAGTAAGTTCGTTGTTCAATACCGCTATTATAGAATCCATAGTCAGCGTGATAATATAACCGAATATTGCACCTAAGAATGCCAAACCGATGTCTCTACGAATTCCCAATAAATTCCTGTTAACCTAATAGGATATTTATGCAAATGGTCATAAACTCCCGAAAGTTACCAGAGTCTCAAAACCCCCGATAAGATACCAAAACTTTAAGCGCAAAAAACTAAATATATCGCTAGCGATATTACTAGTGATATGTTATCTAATTGGCTAGCCAGGGTAGGCAGTGCTATTCCAAGAGGCTTTTCAAGACATTACATTCTTGGTCTACTAGAAGAGGAACCTATGACTGGAAAGGAAATCATTGATAAAGCTATTTTGCAAAGTGGAGGGAGATGGAAACCTTCTCCAGGTTTAATCTATCCAATGTTAGGGAGATTGTTAGAAGAAGGTCTGATAAGCGAGACGGAAAGCGGTAAATACAAGATCACTTCAAGAGGTATAGATATAGCAGCAGATGTAGATCCCGTTCACAATATTATGCAAAAGCAATTAGATGTAGTAATGAGAGTTGGAAATGTTGGCAAGTTTATGGCTATGGATATGATAGACAGGTTGTCAGCAATGGGTATATCTTTGAGTTCTAATTTGGACAAGATGACTGAACAAGAAAGAGAAAAGTATAAACAGTTTCTGGTTAGCGAACTTAAGAAACTACAAGAACAAGAGACCAAGAAAGACGAATTAAGAATAGATTCCGACTGAAGTGCAATTAGTGAAATAATTAGGAAGATTTTTCATGGTATTTGAATCTGTAAAAAGGGTCAATGAATTAGTTAAGCGAATGAGTATTTTAGAAGAAAATATTGCAGTCGAGATTGAATACATAAAGGAAGTTTACTCGAAGGCAAGTAAATCGATGTCAGATTCACAGCATTACTTTTTAAATGGGGTACAGGCTTCTCCAGTCACAAAATCTTATTTATTGACTAAAAAGGGTATCGAAGTTGTCGGAGAAGAAGCCGTACCAATTTCGGCCTTTATTGATCAAGCGCTTAACTTTGCAAATTACCCTAAAAAAAAGATTGAAGTTTTGATGGTTCTAGCCAAGCATTTGGAAGCAATGCCGATGAATTTATCATAGGATATTGTACGTGACTGTACAACTATAACGTCATGATTATAATAGTCCAAGTAACTATTTTAGGTTAACCACTGAAAAAATATAGTACTAATATCTCTTGTGTATTTCCGTGAAACCTGTGTTTAACTTCTGCTGGAACATAAATGAATAGATCTTTCTTTATTTCGTATGATTTATTTCCGATTTCTATGAATCCATCTCCTTCCAAAACAAAATAGACCTCATCTGTTGAATGTGGTTCCTGTGTATCAATTTCGCCTAGTCTTAATCTTAGAATACCGGCCTGCAAATGCTCAAGATCAAAGAAAGTAAGAAAATCTGAATTGTCCAGATCCATTTTAGAATACAGTTTTCGTATTTCAATTATCTTTTCTTTCATTAACGTCCCTATCATTACGGGTTAACTTTAATATGATCATTGAATGTCAAGTTGCAGATTAAAATACTAGTAAAATAGTCAGATCTTGGATTTTAGTCAATTCTAATCTTGCTTTGCATTCAAAATCGTTTGAGAGAATATTTCGACAACATGCATCCGTGGAGGACTGACAAGATACCATAAATTTTTGATAAAAAAATTCTGTGATTTTTTCTAGCAAATATTAAGTGTAGCATTGTATATTACCTATTTAGGAATTAGATTCTTGCATTCATTTATCCAATTATCTTATTAATTATGTTGAAGCATTCTAAATATACTTAATATTAAATCTCATATTACTTGAACACAGACAAAAAATATCATTTATCGGCAATTTGCTTCCTGCTATCTATTCTTATTATCACTGTCTTTGTCTCTTCCCAATCTTCACAAATGATATTTGCATCAGGGATCAGTATTTATTCTCCTTTTTCGATGAATTACGAAGAAGGCTTTAAATCCCCCTATTTTGAATTCTGCGGGATTTTTGAGTCCTGTTCAAGGAACGATATCAGGATATTTCCATTCATGCCTCTAACTACCCACGCACAAGACTCACCACAAAACAAAGAAGATCCATTCAAAAGCACTAGTCCTGTGAGTGCAATCCCTACATCATCCGTAATACCTTTTGAGTTACCTTTTCCATAACCGGTAACTAATAAATATGAAGGCTAAGGCATATTATGTCTTACCCTACGTTTAGTATTCGATTTTGTAGATTGAATGATAATTTTGTGGATCTGTTATTGGACATATTCATTTATTTAATCTAGGAACTTTTGAGAAGGTTTTCTCTTGCCCACACGTATAGTGGAATTATGGGGTGCTCGAATGGTAGTTTGTCTTGTTCCTTATTGAATCCAAGCATAACTATTCTGCCCGATAACAGACTGCGAAGGTCATGTGTCAATTCATTATCCTTTAGCGGTCCATAAAAGAAAAATGAATACTTTTGGTTATAGAATGACACATGCTGTGAAAAACAATCAGATAATATTACGGGGTCATTTATAATTCCCTTATCATTTATCTCGGATACAACTTTATGATGATTTTTATTTTTATCAACAGTAATTTGTAATTGCCTGCGTATGTAATTATCTCGGACAAATTCTGAATCGAATAATGACTTTGGACCATTTTTGTACTTTTCGATGCTATACTCTAAAGTTTCAATCGTCTTGTTTGCAACCGCAAGAACTTTGTCGGGATGAGGGAGTACTGTGTTATTTCTTCCGTATAAATATAAAAGTGATATTAATTCATCCTTCCTAACATAAGGAAAGTCGAGCCTTCCATCCATAAAGGAGGAAATCCTATTTGAAATGTCTTCAGGGAAGATCATTGTCATATGAAGATCGAAGTGTGACATGACGATACTTGTCAGCAATATTATTTAGACAATTATGTTTATAGGAGTGAATGAGAGGAGACATATCAAATGTCGACAATCGATTACTCAAAGCCTGTTCATCTAATTGTACATGGACAGCGTGATCTGATAGACACTCTAAAGCATAAACTCGTCTCACTAGGTTTTTCAGAGGAAAAGTTACTGCCCGCCTCATTAGAAAAAACTGGTAATATCGGTGAATATGTTGCAATGGCTTGGCCTCCTATGCGCGCCACTGAAGTTATCATTAATGAAATAACGGGAATAAAGAAATCAGAGACAAAAGAGAATCCAATGGGCGCTTGGTCCAATATAGATCATAAAGAAATCTCAAGAATTCCATTATCTTGAATAAAAGGAGAGCCAGGGACTTTTTATATCTGACAATTTTTTTCTAATATTTTATTTTGAATTATTAAACTAGTCCTTTCCAATACGGCATAAGTGTGCGATATGCTTTTAGCCTTAGAGACCGTAATTATGATAATGAAGAATAATATTTGCGCCTTATGCAACACACCGACATCTACAAAGGAATGCCCTAGTTGTGGAAAACCGGTATGCAAAGAATGCGTGAAGAGCTTTCCATTTTCTGAGGACCTATGTATAGAGTGCGCATCAAAAGTTAAGGCTGGTCTGGGTGGGATGAGAAAGGACGAGGAAATCTTCTAAATGTGCATTTTGTTATGCTGGTAGTGCCTTAAAACCAACAATAGAATTGTTACCTATTATGGTATTATTCAGAACTATCAGTATTAGCTTTCCTATAGCCATGTGTGAATTGTGGATCGTAAACCTTTGAAAACTCGTAGCTACTTGGGTTAATAACATTTCCAACTATAATTATTGCGGTTTTGGTTATCTTGGCCTCATTCACCTTTTCAGCAATGTTGTCAAGAGTTCCAATAATTATTTTCTCATCATCCCATGTAGCGCGGTAAATGACGGCAACAGGAGTTGAAGTTTGATAGACTCCTCCCTTAAGTAATTCATCCACAATGTTTCTTATCAGATGAACACTTAGATAAAAGGCCATAGTGGCACCGTGCGTAGCCAAGTTAGAAATTCTTTCTCGATCTGGAACAGGAGTCCTAAGCTCTGCCCTCGTAATAATAAGAGTTTGAGTAATTCCGGGTAGAGTTAATTCTAAATTTAGTGAAGAGGCTGCACCTAAGATGGCGGTTATTCCTGGAACAACTTTACAACGTAAGCCGTCTTTATCCAGTTTATCAATTTGTTCTCTTATTGTGCTAAATAATGCTGGATCTCCGTCGTGAAAACGAATAGCTAGTTTTCCTTGCTTGGTCGAATCCCTTAATATTTCATAGATCTTGTTTCTGTCTATTAGAGCTGCGTCATGAAGGACTGCATCTTTTTTAGCATATTCAAGGAGTTTTGGATTGAGTAACGAACCCGAATATACGATGACATCTGCATTTTCCAATAATTTTTTTGCTTTCAGAGTTATAAGCTCAGGATCTCCTGGCCCCGACCCAACAAAATAAATAGTGTTAGTATCAATCATTTTTTCTAGCCACCATTATTGAAAAATACTTGCCAGCGGGATTTTTTGTGTTTCGTAAATCTTTTAATTTCTTTGTTTCTAAAATTTCTTCATCCACAGAAACGTCCTGAGCTATAGTAATGACAGAGTTATCGTTAAAGCCGGTTTCATAGAGAATTTCTACCACGCTATCGAAGTATCTCCCATCTTTAAGAAAAATTATTGAATCACATGATGCCACGGTATGTCTTATTTTATCCAGGTCATAGCATGCAGGAACGATACCAAGAGTTTGATCACCTTCCACAAGACTCATTTTTGCCTGTGCTGCGAATGCAAAAAATGACGGAACTCCGGGGATGATTTCAATTTCTATATCATTATAATTTTCCCTGAATTCTTTGTGAAGATAATTCCAGGTACTGTATAAAGAAGGATCGCCTACAGTCAAGTATATGCATCTTTTTCCAGAACGCACAGCTTGAGCTATTAACTGCGAATTTGTTTTCCACTGTAATTTCAGAGAATCTTTATCCTTTATCATAGGAAATATGAGGTTTGTAATACTGGTGGTTGCTTCGTCTACGTATTTTTTTACTATTGATAAAGCAATGCTAGGCTTGCCTTCCTTGGAGGTCGGAGTAAATATGGCATCTGCATTCTTGATCCTATCCACGGCTTTCACTGTCAGCAAATCCGGATCGCCAGGCCCACACCCTATGCATGAAAGCTTCATGTTTTCAGTTGTAAAAAATGAGTTATTTAAAGTAAAGATGCAGCTAGCTGTAGGTTCAACTCAGGACAAAGCAGATAAGGTGAATCATTAGAATGAGTAGTTCACATTTTGGTTGCAGACAAAATCAGAATTGGATTTCTAGAAACAAGCATTGTGCCGCTTGGATAATCTTTCCCTTTTGATATTATGACTTGAGTAACCTCAATTTCGTGCATTTTTTGCTTCTTGAGCGACTTTAGGGCATTGTACATTGTTTCAATTAGGATGGTGTCAATGACCAATCTTCCGTCCTTCCTTAATTTAGATACACAAAGCTCGATAATTTTTTCAGTTTTACCCTTTGTTCCCCCTATAACGATTGCATTAACAGTTGGCAGTGAAAGCAAGATCTCTTCTGCCTTGGAATGAATTAGATTCGCAGACACCCCAAATTTATCCAGATTTTTCCTTGTTAATTCTATGGCGTTTTTATCCGCATCAATTGCGTATACATTTTTAGAATTTACTTGAAGGCAAATCTCTACGGTAATACTACCACTCCCGGAACCTACATCAATTACAGAATAGCCTCTCCTGAGGCGTAATTTACTAAGTACGATTGAGCGTATCTCCTCTTTTGTTATGGGGACCTTTTCTGACCGTTCAAACAATTCATCAGGTATGCCTGGCGTTGAATAGTTCCATATCATCTTGTCTACGTGAAGAACTTTTGAATCAAATTCTTTTAAACCGTTCTCTCATGCGTGTAAACCAGTATATGCGACAATCATGAACATTAATAGCAAAAAGATAAATGGAAAGATCCCATTGGTAGTAATTTTTTTCCTGTCTTCTGTCTTTAGTCTCAATCCAATTCTTTTTGCAATGACATACGATATAATATAGAAAAATAGTCCAAGGACTATTATTATGGGTATGGACGCCGAATAGTTTGAAGGGTTAAGGATAAAACCGAGGATAACACCGCAGATTACGCCTACAAAGGCTCTCATATAATATATCTTATCGAGTTGTTCCAATTACTTTTTTCACATTAAATGTAGGTTTAATTCCTTTCGATTGTAAATTTGAATTTTTTATTTTAATTAATATTCATCTTCGTTAAAATAACTTGTATGGAATTATCAGGTATCGAGCTTCATTACCTCGTAAACAAGATTAGTTCAAAGATAACGTCGAGTTACTACGTTAGTAATATCTCGTCTATTACGAAAAATTCGATTCTTTTGAAATTACATCATCCCACAGAGTCGGATATCAATCTTATCGTTTCGACCAAGGGGATATGGATTACAAGCAAGAAATACAAGCAAATGGAAGAGAACCAGCTTCTAAGCATATTAAGTCGCGAAATCGAAAGGGCGAAAATAAACTCTGTATCGCAGCCCGGGAGCGAGAGAATTTTCTTTCTTCATTTCATAAATAAAGACAATAAAGAAAGGAAATTAGTAATTGAAATTTTCGGAAAGGGCAATATTATTTTATGCGATGAATCGATGAAGATCCTTTGGATTCTGAATCCTGTCGAAGTAAGGCACAGAATTTTGAAGACTGGTCTAGAATATGTTCTGCCACCAAATAGAGGTGAAGACGTTTTTCAAGTTACCTTGGAGGGCATGAAAAAGAGCAGACAAACGCAACCAGAAAATACGGATTTAGTAAGATGGTTATCCAAATGTACGTCTTTACCAAGAAAGTACGTAGAAGAAATATTACTACATTCGGGAATTAGCACAAAGTATGCAAACAACCTTAGCGATAATGATGTACAGATTATTTATCATAATACCAAAGAAATTACAAGTAAAGTCATAGATGAAACAAATCATGAACCATCAATTATAGTGGACAAACTCGGTTTAGCAATTGACGCATCGCCTATTGTAATGTCGGGTGATTCTAATGCCAAGAAGGTTGAATCATACATGGATGGAATAGATCAAGTACTTAGCAACGAAATAATTTCGATTGGGAGGAGTCTGAAAACCGAAGAAACAGACAGGAAAATTTTGGAACTTGAACATGATTTGGAAGAACAAAACAGAGCTAAAACGCAAGTAATTACTAGATCGCAAAACCTCAGAAGAGTTGCCCATGAACTAATGAATCTTTCTTCCATGGGTATCGTGGATATGAACGATAGTGCGGTAAGAAGTCTCTTGGAAAATAATGACTCTAATATTGTAATGGAAAATGGCATTACCTATTTGAATATAGAAAATGAACGAATCAAGTTTGAATCAAGTATCCCAAAATCTTCATCCCTATTATTTTCCAGAGCGAAAGAACTGGAGCGAGGAGCTATCAACATAGACAAAGCTAGTGAAGAGCTGAGATTGAGAGTTGAAAAACTACAAAATCAAACACAAAAAATTCATGAAAAAATTCAATTCAGCAAATTAGAATCAAAACAGTGGTATGAGAGATATCGTTGGTTTGTTACTAGTGATGGATATTTAGTAATAGGTGGTAGAGATGCGTCTTCGAATTCTGCCATAATTCGTAAGTACATGACCGAAAATGATATCATATTTCATGCAGAAATTCATGGTTCGCCTTTTTTCCTAGTAAAGAATGTGAATAATCAAGAAAAACAAAATAGCGGTTATGTCGAGGAGACTGCCCAAGCAACAATATCATTCAGCAGAGCATGGAAGGATGGATTATCAAGCGGAGATGCCTACTGGGTATTCCCTAATCAGGTAAAGAAAGGAGCTCCAACGGGTCAATTTCTTCCAAAAGGTTCTTTTGTCATTGAAGGAAAGAGAAATTTTTGCAGAGGTATTGAATTAAAACTTTCAATTGGGCTGGTACAGATTGAAAAAAAATATTCAATTGTTTGTGGACCCTTGAATGCTGTTAGAAAACGAAGCTTAGTATTTGCCTCATTGTTACCCGGTGGGACCGATCAGATGAATCTTGCAAAGAGAGTTAAGAGTGAATTCGTAAGAGCAATTTCTGAATTTGATCAGAGTCTGGCAGAATTTTGTAAAAAGATATCCTTGGATGAATTTATAAGAATGCTGCCTCCAGGACAATCCAAAATAGAGCGAGCAGAAAGGGGGCAAGCCATCAACGATATTATCAAAGAATAAATGAAATCAAGTTAGTTAAGTCTATTTTTTACCTCCCCGTCTTTTTGAACAATCAAATTGTACAAATGGAGATTAGAAAGATAATTAAACCAAATATTCTAAATTATATTGTGACAAAAAAACTAGTAGAGCATACAGATGCAAACATGACTACAAGAGTGCTTGTAAGGGATATTATGAACAGTCCCGTAATCACAGCTATTCCAAGCGATAACATTGCTGACATCGCAATGAAAATGAAAGAGCATACTATTGGCAGTGTAATTATAACTGAAAATGAAAAACCCGTTGGAATTGTCACTGACTGGGACGTGGTATCAAAGGTTGTGGGGAGCAATTTGGAACCATCTTCTGTTGCGGCAGTAAAAGTAATGCAACCTATTCACACGGTCGAAGCAGGAGAAGATATAACTGAGGCAGCGCGGATATTAAGAAAAAATAATATCAAAAGATTGGGCGTTGTTTACAAAGACAAATTAGCAGGAATAATTTCAAGTTCCGATGTTATCGCTGTGACTCCAGAACTAGTCGATGTGGTGTCAGAAAAGGCTGCCATGATTAGAGGGGAGATTGGTAGACCGGCATCTACTGTGTCTGGATATTGTGATGAATGTGGAGAATGGTCAGATGGGCTAATGTATTCTGAAGGAACATTTACCTGCGAAGTATGCAGGGGTTCATAGTTACATCATACCAAACGGAGAAGTGAATTATGATTCCAACTGATATTGACATAGTAGTGGTTTATCCGAATTTCAGTCAAGCTACCTAAATTATTTTTCTTTTACTTGGGATTCCATCAAAAGATTAAAATCACGTAGTTCTGAAAAAGTCAATGAATGAGTTTAAATTCTTTAGAAAGAACCATTGATAAAGTTCTTTCACAAAAAGAATCAGCTTTAATTTCTGAGATTGATTCTGCACTTCAGAATTCATTAAAAAATTTAGAATCTTCCAAGACCACTCTACAGGTTGAATATGATGCTATTATTGAATCTTCAAAAAAACAGGCTGAAAGTTTAAAACGACAGATAATAGGATCTAGCACCCTTAACGCCAGGAACAAAGAGCTCATCATAATCGAATCGGCAATTGATGAAATTTTTACTAAAGCAAAGGAAAAACTTGCCCAGAGTAATAATGAAAAAAATTATGAAAAATTGCTGACCAGGATGATACAAGACAGTGTTTCAAAGTTAGGTGCTGAAATTGTCATACAATGCAATAAAGCCGACCAAAAGCTAGTAAGGAAGGTATCCTCACAAGAATCAACCACCAAAAACATGAAAGTAAGTGTATCCGACAATTTTTTAGATATAATCGGTGGAATAAAAGCGACTTCAGCGGACGGAACAATGACATTGGATAACACCCTGGATTCTAATATTGAAAGCCTCAAACCTTTAATAAGGAAAGACATAGTCCAACTGCTTAGAGGGGAGAACAAGTAGATGGTAGCAAAGGGAAAAATAGTATGGGTTAGTGGTCCAGCAGTTAAGGCTGATGGAATGTCATCTGCAAAAATGTATGAGACGGTGGAAGTTGGTGAATCAAAACTAATTGGAGAAGTTATCAGATTAACTGGAGACGTAGCGTTTATTCAAGTCTATGAATCAACATCAGGTCTTAAACCGGGAGAAGAAGTAATAGGTACGGGTCAGCCACTTTCCGTACTTCTGGGCCCAGGAATTATTGGAAGAATTTATGATGGTATACAAAGGCCGTTGGACGAGATTGCTGAAAAATCAGGAGCATTCATTGGTAGAGGGATTACGACAAGCCCTGTCGATATGAAAAATAAATACAGATTTAATCCCTCAGTAAAAAAAGATGATGCTATTTTTGGGGGTTCAGTCCTTGGGACAGTAGAGGAAACTCCTTTGTTAACTCACAAAATATTGGTTCCTCCAAATTATCCTGAGTTGACTATTTCTGATATTGTCAAGGAAGGAGAGTATGATTTAGAGCATGTCATTGGACAGGCCAGTAGCAAGAACGGAGATAAAATTCAATTAAAGATGTATCATAAATGGCCAGTTAGGAAACCACGTCCATATGCAGAAAGATATGATCCTACAGTACCGCTGGTTACCGGTCAGAGAATCATTGACACTTATTTCCCTATAGCAAAAGGTGGAACCGGTGCTATTCCAGGCGGATTTGGCACAGGTAAGACTGTCACACTACATCAAATAGCTAAATGGGCAGATTCCAAGGTTGTAGTCTACATTGGTTGTGGAGAACGAGGCAATGAAATGACAGAAGTTCTTGTAGAATTTCCACATTTAATTGACCCCAGATCTCAGAGACCATTGATGGAAAGAACAGTACTTGTTGCTAATACTAGTAACATGCCTGTTGCCGCTAGAGAGGCATCAATCTACACTGGTGTTACTATGGCAGAGTATTATCGGGACATGGGCTATGACGTAGTTCTTGTGGCTGATTCTACAAGTAGATGGGCAGAGGCACTCAGAGAGATGTCAGGTCGTTTAGAAGAAATGCCAGCAGAAGAGGGTTATCCTTCGTACTTGGCTTCAAGACTCGCAGAATTTTACGAAAGAGCAGGACGAATCAGAGCACTTGGTTCACCAGATCGTTCCGGATCCGTGACATTGGTTGGTGCAGTATCTCCATCTGGAGCAGACTTTACCGAACCGGTAACAACTCACACAATTAGATTCATCAAGACTTTTTGGGCGCTAGATACCAGATTAGCATACTCGAGGCACTATCCGTCAATTAATTGGATGCAGTCTTATTCTGGATATCTTGAAGATATATCTAAATGGTGGAAAGAAAACGTAAGTCCTGACTGGTATGATCTGAGAGCTGAATCCTATCATATATTGCAGCGTGAAGATACACTAAAAGAAATTGTTAGATTGTTGGGACCTGAGGCGCTTCCCGATGAGGAGAAACTTGTTCTTGAAGTAGCCAGAATGCTAAAGATTGGAATCTTGCAACAAAACTCTTTTGATAAAGTTGATACTTATTGTGGTCCAGCAAAACAACTGAAATTGGTTAGATTGATGGTAAAGTTTTACAAAGAAGCACAAAAGGCTCTAAAGGAGGGAAAATCCTTAGCAGATATCAGAGCACTACCAATAATAACCACTCTATTAAAGGCAAAGTTTGAAGTTACAGACGAGGAGGTTTCAAAGTTAGAAGAAATTGACAAGCAGTTATCCGATTCGTTCAAAGGTAACATTGAGGAGGTAAAGGTCTCTGTCTAAAACCACTGGAATAGAATATACGAAAATTGCTGAAATAAAAGGACCACTTATGATAGTAGATGGTGTAACCAAAGCATCATTTGACGAACTTGTGGAAATTGAAACAAATGAGGGTGAAAGAAGATTAGGAAAAGTTCTGGAAATAGGATACGGCAAAGCAGTAGTTCAGGTTTTTGAAGGAACAACGGGACTGGCTATAACTGGAACAAAAGTAAAATTTCTCGGAAAAACTATGACCATGCCGGTATCGCAAGAACTTCTTGGACGAGTATTCGATGGGCTTGGCAGACCAAATGATGGCTTACCTGATCCTGTTGCTGATAAATTCCTTGACGTGAACGGAGAGCCGATGAATCCGCAGAGCCGAGAATATCCAACTTCATTCATTCAAACCGGAGTATCTGTTATTGACGGAATGCTGACACTTGTCAGGGGTCAAAAGTTGCCTATTTTTTCGGGCTCTGGAATGTCACATAATATATTGGCGGCACAAATTGCGCGACAAGCTACAGTTGTAGGGACCAACGAAGACTTTGCTGTAGTATTTGCGGCTATTGGTGTTCAGTACTCTGAAGCGCAATACTTCAAAAGGAGCTTGGAGGAATCAGGTGCTTTGAGAAGAAGTGTTTTATTTATTAATCTTGCAGATGACCCTGCAATTGAAAGAATCATAACTCCAAGGGTGGCCTTGACTGTTGCTGAGTATCTTGCATTTGATCTAGGTATGCATGTATTGGCAATACTAACTGATATGACCAATTATGCAGAAGCCCTCAGGGAAATTAGCGCCGCTAGGGAAGAAGTTCCTGGAAGGAAAGGATATCCTGGATATCTCTATACTGACTTGGCAAATAATTATGAGCGAGCAGGGAGAATTAAGGGAAAGAGCGGAAGTGTTACTCAAATGCCCATATTATCAATGCCCGCAGATGACATTACACATCCTATACCTGATTTGACTGGTTACATTACGGAAGGACAAGTGGTCCTGGGAAGAGACCTTTTCAGAAAGGGAATATATCCACCGGTCAATGTTATGATGTCACTTTCTAGATTAATGAAGGATGGTGTTGGAGAAGGAAAAACTAGATCAGATCATATGGAAGTTGGCAATCAATTATACGATGCTTATTCTAGAGCCCAAGAGGTCAGAGCACTGGCAGAGATTGTAGGAAAGGCGGGTTTAACCGGAGTTGATTTGAAATATCTCGACGCTGGGGATAATTTTGAGACGCATTTTTTAAAACAAAGTCCTGATGAAAATAGAAATTTGGATGAAACGCTGAGCAGGGCATGGGATATATTGGCTGCTTTACCAGAAGGGGAACTAACTAAAATTAAAGACAAACATATTCAGCAGTATTATAAGGGAAACAAGTAAACTTTAGTACATCGAAATGTCATTTGGGAAAAATGTTACTGCAACGAAAATAGAACTGATAAAGATAAGGAGATCGTTGCAAGTTAGCAGTATGGTTCACAAAATACTTGATGACAAACGAGAAGTGTTACTAAAAAAAATCGACGAAATGATAGAAGAGGCTAATAAAACGAGAGGTGATATCTGGTCTCCACTTTCTGATATTTACTCTGCAGTCTATGATTCGTATATGTCACTGGGAACATCGACACTTGAATCAATTTCAGATTCGACTCCGGCTATAATGGAAGTAAATGTTAATGTGAGAAGGATCGTTGATGTGAAAATCCCCACACTCCAGATAAAAACAAAACAAGGAGGTCAGGACCTCTCTTATGGATTTTCAGAAACAAACGTCTTTGTTGACAAGGCATCTAAACAGATAAAGAATATGCTTCCACAGATTTGTAAAGCAGCCGAATATGAAAATGCTATTTTCAGTCTAGCAAAGGAACTTGAAAAAACCCAAAAACTAATCAATGCGCTTGAATTTGTTATAATTCCACAGTATCAGCATGCGATTGCCTTCATTAAGGGAACATTAGAAGAACGTGAGCGAGAAGAATTTGTAAGACTGAAAAAAGTAAAAGTTGTTTTAGATAAGAAAAAGAATATAGAGTAGACATAACAATGCATATTGATGGTTGCAAGTAAAATGGAGGCTGATATTATTGCAGAGTATTTTAAGAAATCAAAACAAAATTTACAATCAGAGCACGATTCAATGATACAGGATGTAAAACAAGATATTTCTTCCTACAAGAAAAAGGCTTTGTCGGATGTTTAAGTAATACAAGTTAATCTCGTCAAGTTCCAAAACACATTTTGACCAATTACAGTAGTTAGAAACATTTTATCGATTAGAATCTCTTAATGATATTGGATAGTACAGGTTACTTAGAACTCTTTTCCGTATTTACAACGCAGTGAATTCGGACATCATGCAAATTTCTTAGTTATAATTAAATATGGCCTTCAATTTCGAACCAATGTATGATGGGTGTTAACAGAGAAAAAGCTAGTGTTATTCTTCTGACCATTGCTATGACTTTTAGCATACTATTCTTGTATAACAACTGGGCATTTGCACAAGCCGAAACAGGGGGAACATCAGATGCAGGATCAGCCAAGTTTATTGGTGCAGGTATGGCATTTGGTCTTGCGGCCGCTGGTTCAGGAATAGGTTTGGGATTTGTAGGCGCTGCTGGTTTAGCCGCGATTAGCGATAATCCAAAAATGCAATCTAGAGTCTTCATATTTGTCGGTATGGTAGAATCCATTGCTATCTATGGTATTGTAATGATGTTCATCATCTTGGGACAATGAGTAACAGCAATCCTCAAAACATTTTTCGTAAAGGCAAAGCTGATATCGTAAAGTAGTAGATTGCAGCCAATTTCGTGAAATGGCTGCAAGAACATATCTCAACCAAGTGGAAATCAAATTTAGAATATCAAAGTAAGTCAAATTGAAGTAATTACAAAACGTAATTTCTGAATTCTTGAAACGAAGAAAAGGGAAAGATTTTAAGGAGATTAATAATCAAAAAACTCAATACAATGGGACAGGCCAAACTCTTAAAGACAACTTTGATTCTGCCAAGGGTTGAAACGCACGACGCCGTAAGTAAATTGGCAGAATTAGAATGGTTTCATCCATTGCAGAATCCATCTGAACATGGTAATCCTTACTTTGATGATCTTTTGTTAAATGCTCAAAAGTTATTTCAAGAGATTGACGATGTTATAAGATCTTTAGGCATACCCCTTGAAACTGGTGTCATGGCCGCTCTCTTTAAAGGCGCTCCCCAGGAAAAGACTGATTACAAGATAGACGATATTCAAAATTTCATTGTTGAATTAGAAAAGAAAAGTAAAGTTGTACTAGAAGAACCAATATCGTTACTTAAGAGCCAGCAACAAATAGAAAAGGAACTTGAAGAATATCGTAATGCCCTGAACGCAATCGGAAGTGCTTCAAAGCTCCGAATGGACTTATCCGGATTGCGTAGTCTGAAGACATTTTTTGCAGAAATTTTTATCGTTAATACCAAAGATATCACTGAAATTCAAAATAGTCTGACTGATCTTATTGTACATCCACTCAAACTCAATGATGAGAAATCATCTATTACTGTGATAGGCTCACAAGAAGATTCTGAAAAAATCATGAAAGTTCTTAGAAGTTTTAATGTGCATCCTATTCAGATTCCTCCCGAATTGCCACAGAATCCTGGTTCTGCCCATGAGAAATGCCAAAAGAAATGCAAGGAACTTGAAAAGGCATCTGCAGAGATCACTAAAAAAATAGAGAAATTAAAAGTTAATCTCTTGCCCAAATTACTTTCATTGTACGAGTCCTCTAAGGTCACAAAAGATATTTTGGAGGTAACTAGAAAGCCAGGAGGAACAAAGAATTTTGCCCTTATTCAGGGATATATCCCAGACGGCATGGAGAAAAAGTTCAAAAATCTCACAAAAAGTTATGTCTCTATTGCCGAGCCGGCTAGTTTAGATAAGGATTCTAGCAATCAACTTCCAACACTACTTCTCAATAACAAGTATGCAAAGACATTTGAAGTAATAACTGAGACTCAGGGACTTCCTAATTATGGTGAAGTAGATCCGACTCCAATAATTGCTTTCGTATGGCCCGTTTTTTATGGCATTATGTTTGCAGATTTGGGACATGGCCTTCTGCTTTTTGGATTGGGAATGTTCTTACGGTACAGAGCAAATGGAAGTCTAAGGACTTGGGCAACATTATTGGCTGCAAGCGGTGCAGCAGCCAGCATTGCAGGGGTAGGAACGGGAGAATTTTTTGGATTTCACATAGATGAGATCGCTATATTAGCACCCATATTTGCGCCATTGGATGGGCTAGTGGGGGCTCTAAATGTTTCAGAATTAACATTTGAACAGGTAATAAAGATACTGAAAGTGTCCGTTGCTATTGGTATCATACACTTGTTGATGGCATTGTTTCTAAGACTTAGAGCTGATATCCTCAAAAGAGACAAACTTGTCGTTTTCACACATGATATTCCTACTATAATACAATTTCTTGCCATAGTAGCATTGATACTTGCCGCGATAGGTTCAGGATATGATATAATAGGTATGTTTGGAATAACTGGTGTCACTCATAATGAACCGGTACCGTGGTTGACATATTTATTCGGGGACTGGGTAACAGTAGACTTGGTTGCCAAAGCCACCCCTCCTATAATCATTGCAACTGCGGGAATCATGATTTACGGAGGAAAAAAAGAACAAGAACTCGCTGCAAAACATGGTCATGATGAAGGAGGAGGAGGATTGATGGGAATTGTTATTGAGGTCATACTAGTAAGGATAATTGAAGTACTTTCTAATGTGATCAGTTATACCAGACTTGGAATTATGTTGTTGGTACACGCTGCTCTCTTGGTAACGGTCAATCAGTCATACGAGCATGGAGGCGGTTTAGCAGTTTTGATTGGAGGCAACATAGGAATCATGCTTATAGAAGGATTAATTGTATATATTCAGACAATTAGGTTACATCTTTACGAATGGTTTCCAAAATGGTATATAGGCGAAGGAGTTGAATTCAAGAAATTAATTCCAAAGATGCTTTATTCAAATCTTGTCTGGCCAGAAAAACGATCTAGTTAGATACAGAAAAATATTTTTCATAGTTATTAGTTTTAGGCCGATCCAAACTTGAAATAAGTGAGTGATAAAATCTGTGGTATTGAATAGAAGGTCTTAATTTACATTAATTAACTTTGATAATATTGTTTCTCCTGGAATCTTCTGTTCAATTCCAGATGCTATTGCTGACAAATTTCTAACTTCTACCATGATAAGTTTTAGTGCTGCAAGTACAATCCCCACACTGAACATAGTTCTAAAAGCTGACAATGCTCGCTTTAATGCAATGTCTTCAAATCCCTTTTCAATTTGTAATATGGAATCTATGTCACTTGTCGGATTCTGAGGGACAATATCCTTGTATACTGTGTTGGATAATTCCCCAATTGCTTCTGATATTTTTTCCGCATTTATCATCTTTTGTATAGTTTCTTTTGTTACCTTCGAAGTACTAGCGACCATGAGATTATTTATGTCATCGGCAGGCAGGTTCCAAAATTTTCCTCGCAGTATGGCAAGTACGTTATAAGAATCAATATCAACAGAGACAATGTTTTTTGCATCCAATGATTGTGATTCAGTATTCATCGCCCTACCCAAATCATGGTAGAATACATGATCTAGGTAAACATCAAAAATCCTGACATCTCCTTTATCCTTGTAAATAGCGGCCGCTTTGGTAACATCCTCTGCAAATTCGCTACCAGCAAGAGTAGATACCGCTTCCTCTAATGTCTTTGAAACAAGTGCCTTAACCACAAGATCTCGTCTACCTACTAGTTCTTCAGCCCTCAGGTTTATCTTCGGCAACAGTTCATCATAGGATTTTCCCAGAGCTTTTCCCTTTAAAATCATCTTTAAATTCCACGTTAAATGCTTTACAAAATATGCACTGATAATTCTGGCTCCACCTGAAACGTTGACCATTTTTGAATGTGTGTTCACGAGATATTCTTTCAACGCGTTTTCAATCTTATCTGCAGTATACGGCTTCGTGAGCTTGGCCAACGCATCGAGGTAAACGGTATTTTTCATCCTTGTTACTAGTTCATCCATGTCCCTTGATTCGGTCAACATCTGGAGTTCATTCTTTGTTAACAATCTCCCTTTTAATCCATGAGACATGACAGTACCGAAAATTTTTCCTGGCATGCTTACCTTGCTCATTGATTATGGCACGTCCTCTGTCATTACGTAATAATTCTGCATCAATTTTAACCTTGCTTGAAGAACCATCACATATGATTATGTCCTTATTAATAAAAAACGAAGTAACCAGCATACAACTAAATCAAGTTAAATTTCTATAGTCCTACTGACTGCAAAATTAATGTGGGTGTAGAAAAAGAAGAACATGATTTGTACTTTACAGCACTCATATCAACTTATATCAATCGATGTTGTAGCTGTTATAAGATAAAGTTTTTTAAATTCAAAAATTTTCTGATAAATTTTCTATGTATGGACCCAATTCAAAACTAATGATAGTGCATAATAGATGATATTATTAAAAGGAACACAAATTCTCAATTCGTAGCAGAATTTTGATCTCGCCTATCAATTCCGCATATTTCAGAATAAGGTATCAAAAATTTTCATTTATTCATGCCCAAAAAATGCTAGATCGGTCAGTTAAACTGATAAACCTAACTTGACCAGCTAACTGTCAAAAAAAGTTGAGATAGAGCGAGATAATGGATGGGCAAATCCTAGGGTGACAAAGTGTGTTGAAAAGCCCATGATGGCCCCTATCACTAAATTATCCGTATGCCAATAAATTCCCAAAAATATTCCCAAAGCAGGAACAGTAAATAACAACGCAAGAATTACGCTTACACTTACCATCTTGATCATGATATCTGGCGTAACATTTTCCATTTTTTGACAAGGAAACTGAAACTTTAGACTTGTGCTGGACAATTGACAAAATCCAATCTTTTGAGACCTGATATATGTATTGACGTCTTAAAAATTATGAAAAATTTTTCCAATGATTGTATAATTTAACTGGATATCGCTCACATTATGAATTTTGTAATAGTAGAATAAAGAAAAAAATCAGAAAAAGCATTGTTACAAAATTCTAACTAATTTCTTTCTCTTGAATGTTAATTGCTTCATAACCTAGATGAGGTATCATTGAATCAAAAGACATTAACGGGCGTAAATTTATTGCAAGGTATATCTGTAAAAAATATAGCTCGTAAAAATGAAACTCGTTATCGCCAGAACATATATTGTTTATTGTCTTTCATTCAGTCCAAGTCGAAATTTTCTTACCACGAATACATATGCTACATTGAAAGTCTTTTAGAGATCTTGTATGCAAAACCCATAGCTACAAAAAGTGTAATGACTCCAGCAAAGATGGTTACTATCAAATTAGTCTTGATAACGTAATGGAATAAAACAGTACTGACTATGGCCGGCAATGCTATAATAAGAGCTAGAAATGTACCATTTATGAAAATTTTTGACGTAGAAATTCTTTTATTATCACTTCCAGAATTTGAGTCCAACTTTAACAATAGTATTTTTATATCCTATAAAATCCTTCAGGATATACCTCAAAACAAGGATGAAATTTGAATTTTTTCTGTGACATTTGAACACATTTCAGATTTCAGAGTAAAATCCTTAATCTGATACTGTTCAGGATATACCCATGGAGAAAAAGTTATCTTTATTCTAATTGAGTCATATAGTCTGCACTTAATAACCCGAATAATCTTAGTTATGCTGAAATAACTGATTAGTGGATTATTATGATACATTAAAATGAATTTAAAAGAAGTTTGTCTACAACTCTGTACCTGCACTTGGTTAGAGATTATGACATGTATTGGTGTTTCCCTGTATCTTGTCCATGATTCACAGTATTATCTTGCTCTTATTACTATAGTTGTTTTTTCACCTCTTATTGGATTTCATTTTGCTATATCACAACTAAGTAACGACGAATATTGTACTAGTTGTGGGAAATGAAACATAGCCATCGATTGCATTAATTTCTCATTAATCATTACACTTATCGCTACTATCTAATGACAAGAATTCAAATTAGAAAATCAATTCATCAATACTCAAAATTCTTCCGCAATATTTACATTTTAGGATAATTTTCTCTTTATCAATAACTTCAATTACCGATTTAATATTCTCACCGATAGTTACGCATCTTAAATTCGGGCATTTGAAAATTCCAGTGATAAAATCAGGCAATTGTATCTTTCTTTTTTCAGCTAATTTGTAATCCTTGATGATGTTTATGGTAGCATGTGGCGCTATTAACGACAGTTTATTCGTTTCATCAGTTTCGAGATATCTGTTTTCTACCTTAATAATATCTTTTTTTTCGAACTTATTGCTCGGAACATTCAAAGCAACTGTGATTACATTGCCTTCTCTTCCGGTAATATTTAACGCCCTTAAAACTAAAAATGCCTTACCAGACTCAATATGATCAATTACCGACCCATTTTTGATTCTCCTAACAATTAATTCAATTGAATTGGACAGATTTCTTTACTCCGTTCCATAGTATATTGGCTATACTATAAAAATATGAAATTCGTTAATTGTGCATTACCTGGAATGCTAAGGCAGGCAATCAAATAATATTTTGCATCATCATCTTTTTAAATTCGATATCCGACAAACTCTTTTTAGCTTCTAATATCATTGCAGCGTCATTACCAACGACATACCTCTGCTTTGGTTCATCAGTCTTTAAAGCCTGGAGTATCACTTTTGCAACTTCAAGAGGAGGTGTAGCGTGTTCTTGCATTAATTCAATATTTTTTTGAATTTTCTTTAGGGAATTAGAATATGACGAACTCTTTTTTGAAGATTTTTCTGACACAATGCAATTGTAGAAAAAGTTTGTTTTGATCACTCCCGGCTCAATTATGATCACTCTTATCCCGAAAGGAAACAATTCGTACATTAAGGACTCACTAAAGCCTTCGACAGCAAATTTTGTACTTACGTAAGCAGAAATACCGGGGAATCCTACCTGTCCTGCTCCTGAGCTTATATTGATAATAGTACCGCTTTTCTGTTCTCGCATTAAGGGAATGACTTTTTTAGTAACAGTGAGGACCCCGAAAAAATTAGTCTCGAATTGACTCCTTATTTCATCCAATCGAAGCTCTTCAAAAAAACCTACCAAACCGTATCCTGCATTATTTATTAGGACATCTATTCGTTTTTCTTCAGTTTTGATTTGATTTACCGCATTTTCTATTGAGGACTCGTCATTTACATCAATCTGCAAGATATTTAGGTCAAGTTTTTCTTTTGCAATTTTTTCTCCTAGGATATCAGAATTCTTTGTATTTCTCACACCAGCATATGTACAAAACCCATTTCTTGCTAGCGTTAATGCTGTTTCATAACCAATACCACTGGAGCAACCTGTAATGAGCGCAACTTGACGCATTATACTAATACCAATTTATTTTTTATATATCTTTAGAGCCAAATTATCATCTCTCGATACATTCGACTGTTGTAAAAGACAATTTCAATTTTGACAAAAATTAGATTAAAAACATTAAATTTCGGTTGAATTAAGCAAGTAAAAATAAACAATTGATGGGGAAGTTAATTTGATTGTGCAATCAAGAAACAACCCCCAATTGTTTTTTATTATATTTACAAACATTACAAACTATAAAACGGCTTAAGAATAATGTATTAGAATTTATGACAAGAAAATGTTTACATTATAGAAGAGAGCCCTAGAATAAAAAAGTGAGGTTATTTGGGTCAGTCGTCTTCTTCTTTTTCTTCAATTTCTGTTTTTTCTACAGTGTCCCCAAATTCATCTTTCTTTTCAATTTTTGTTTCCTTTTTCTTTTCGTCTCCCATGCCACAGTAATGCACAACATCACTTAAAAAAGCACGAGGTGTGGCTAGAATAAAATAAAGATTGACAGGAGGGGAACAATATAAACGAATTCGTTTACATATTCCACGAGACTCGACAAGATGCCCTCCTATCAGACTTTTGCTACCTTACTACTTTTTTGCAAAAATATTATAAAAATTTTTTTTTAAGTTTGTGATGGGAGGTATGAAATGGATACAACCATGCTGAGCGCAAGTTGGTTCTACTATCAGTGTCGGGTGTGACGTATAATTATAATTGGTCTGTATTCTAATGATTTGCCGTGTCATTATATTATATCGAAGGAATCTATCGAGTTACACTCTCCCCTTATTAGCCCTTGACAGTTAACTGACCCCTTTACCAACAAGGTTCAAATCCCACAGGCCCCTCAGCTGAGGTTTGATTATCCGTTTTAGTGCAAATCTTGTTTATTTTACAACTGAATAAGAGAATCTAAACATTAATTTATCATTGAAATGGATTGATATCGATTGTCCGACGCAGATGATGCACCTCGTTCAAGCACGGGAACCACACCTCATAACCAGTTGATTAGGTCTCTGGGACTTTTAGATATACTCATGGTCGGGATAGCTGCAATGATAGGTGGTTCGATTTTTGTTCTGACGGGACCTGCAATCGGACTTGCAGGAAGCGCTGTTATTGTAGCATTCATTATTAATGCTATAATCACGCTGTTCACTGCCATGGCATATGCTGAACTTGGCTCAGCTATGCCTGAAGCAGGAGGTGGATATCTGTGGGTCAGAGAGGGCTTGCCTAGACCAAATGCATTCATAAGTGGATGGATGGCTTGGCTCGCACACATAATCGCTGGATCATTGTATGCAGTAAGTTTTGCTTCATTTCTTACAGGGCTATTGGAAATGACAAATATTTCGAAAGATCTTGTGCTTTTGAACGTTATTCCACTAGAGAAGCTGATAGCGGTCGTTTCAATTGCTGTTTTCACTTATATCAACATTAAAGGAACATCTGAAACTGGCAAGACGGGCGTTGTTATTACTATAATTCAGTTAGGGTTAATATTCATTCTAATCACCGCAGGTATATGGATAATGAGCGGTCAACCTAACTGGCATACAAATTTTTCAAATTTTGTTCCAATGGGGATCACTGGAATAGTAGCTGCAATGGGTTTGACTTTCATAGCATTCGAAGGATATGAGGTGATCGTTCAAACAGGAGAGGAAGTTAAAAATCCAAAAAGGAACATCCCGAGGGCAATATTCATATCGCTAACTGCTGTTGTTGTTCTATACTGCTTGATTGCCTTCGTAACTATTGGTGCCATATTTCCAGAAGGCATTGAGTCATGGAAATACATTGGTCAGGCTGGTGAGCTTGGAATAATGAAGGCCGCCGAATTGCTTATGCCTTACGGAGCATTTATCGTTCTAGGTGGGGGTCTTATTTCAACCCTTGCAGCATTAAACGCAACAACCTTCTCATCTGCGAGAGTTGCTTTTGCTATGGGCAGGAATTATAATATGCCGTATCAGCTGAGCGCTATCCATAAAAGGAACAAGACACCATATATTGCAATACTAATATCTGGTATCATAATGGCAATTATGGCTTATGGGCTTCCTCTCGGGCAGATTGCCACTGCTGCAGGTGTGATTTTTCTGCTGTTATTTACTCAGGTCAATATGGCTGTAATCACAATTCGTAGAATTTATGGAGACAAGTTAGATTACGGCTTTAAAACTCCTTTCTTTCCTGTAATACCAATTATAGGTATCTTTCTAAAACTTGGATTAGCTGTATATCTACTTGTAACTCAACCTTTAAGCTGGGCAATAACTGTGGTATGGGTGGTAATTGGATTCTTTGTGTATCGAATGTACACATTTAAGAAAGAAATAGATCATTATGCACCAATCGTTACCAGCGAAGGGGATTTAGAGAGAAAAGATTACAGGATTCTTATTCCGTATACCCCTGAAGATCCAGACAGATTACTAAAGTATGCGATAAGAGTAGCCAAAGAAAGTATCGGAGAGATTAATATTTTAAGAGTAATCACAGTTCCAAAACAAACACCGCTGTCCGCTGGAACGGGTTATGCTGAAACAGCCAGGAAATCATTTGAACCGTTAGATAAGTTAATCGATAAGGAGAATATTCTAAATCACTATCTCGTAAGAATATCACATGATGCAAGTGAAGCAATATTGGCTACTGTGGAGGAACAAAAAATAGATCTATTGATTACAGATTTTGAGATGTTTAGAAACAGTAAAAAATTTCAAACTATACTAACATGCGATGTTCTAGCAATACTGTCAGAAGGGAATGAGGAGCTAACATTTGAACCAGACCGGAAAAAACGCCGTAAAGATAAGAAAAACTTGGTCGTTTTATATGATGGGGGAGATCATTCCGAGGTCGTTCTGAAGGCAACGAGCTGGTTAGAACGTTCGGGGCAGTTCAAAATTAATGTGTTATATATCAATACCAAAAATGATGGCGAACAGGAAAAAATTGTAAGAATAACAGACGTACTGAAACAAAAAGAATATCTTGAGCAGGTCGGTATTGAATTTAATGAGATTACCTTATCAGATAACGATATGCGATATAGTAATGAAGCAGCAGATACAATTTTGTCCTCTTTGGGTAATTTTCAACCCGACGTTGTCATAACGAGTGCAACTATTTCAAAGTTTAGCTTGTTTAACGATCCTCATTTTCTAAATATGCTATATGAGCTCAAATGCCACGTTATAGTAGCAAGACATTTTGCTATTCCTGGGGTACACACAATCAAAATTCTAGTCCATAGATTAAGAAATCTAATACTTGAAAAGGTAGAGGACCTCAAAAAAACCAAACAGGAATCGACAAGCTAAACGCATTCACTCGCTTATTGTACATATACTATATGAAGTTCTGACTTCCAATTCTTGTGTGATGTTCATAATTATTTTTACATTTTTGCTATTATCAAGATTTATATAGCATTAATCTACTTAGGTAAGCCTAATTGTTTTATGCCACTGAGAAAAAATTATTCCATTAAAACCTATTATACGAGGTAGAAAAAATGAATGAAAATTTTCTATCGGAATGTTATTAAGAAAAAAATTTCATTATGCGTATGGATATTTTACCTCGTTCCAAGTCTTTATTCGAGCTCCGTATATGGGGCACAGAATATCGGACTTAGCCCTAGCGACCTAGTTTTAGTGACAGTAAACTTACAACGAATTCTGGAACAAATGAATTTGGTTCAAACTAGTCTTACAAATGAAGATAACACAAGGGCTTTTGAACATGCATATATTTCACACTCAATAATATTTCCATCAATTAAAGACAAACTAAAAGAGATAGATCAAAACTCAACTGATAGATTGGAATCGCTTTTAATTGATTTACCTATAATGGTAAGATCATCTACTCAGATGTCGGAAATAGGAACTAATATCATTCAAATAAAGGATATCTTGAATGATATTAATTCAGCTATACTGAATCCAAATAGTTCTGGTTACAATTCAACCATTTCGTCAACTATTATTGTTTTGTTAAACGATACCTCAAAATTCTATCAACTATCTGATTTTGGTAACTCCAAGAATCCTTCGAGTTTAGTAGATTATGAAAACGCCATAGGGACCGCTGATATCTCGCACATGTTGTACAAAAATATCTCTAAAGTCTTTGATGATTCTAAACAAAAAGAATTAGAGTCCTTTTTTGCAGACCTGGAGAATTCCCTACTTTCTAAATCAGATATTCAAAGCATAACTGTACTCATTAAGGCATTGCAAACCAATTTAGCTGAAAATGAATCCGATACTCAGTCCAATGATTCTTTACGGCCATATTTTGCGAATATTAAAAATTTATTATCGGATATTGACGCAGCCATAAGAAACGACTCTGATTATTCTTCAGCCGAAAAGTACGCAACTACAGCATACCTGGATAATTTTGAGTATCTCGAAGCTCCGCTTGAAAAAGTTGATCCAATACTTATGAAAAACTTGGAACTAATGATGAGAGAACAACTACGAGAATTATTAAAAAATAGCCAGCAATCAGAAGCGATTGTCCTTTTGAACAATATCACTACAAATCTTTCAAAGGCCGCAGACCTATTGAATATAAATTATGAAAACCTCGAAACAAGTGATACGGCAGGATATTCAGTTCCTTTGAGAGAGAATACCCAATTAAATAATCTAAGTGATATTACAGAACTAAGTAAGGGATTTGGTACTTACTCTGGAATAAAAAAAGGCTTTGGCGATAGTAAAGACTCTGAGAAGACGGGAGTAAGGATTGATATAGATAGTATAAGGATCAAATTGGTTGAACTGCTTCAAAAGTATAAGGAAGGAGAAAATGAAGAAGCATTTATGGCCGCCAGATCAGCATATCTGGACAGTTACGAAAGAATAGAAGTTCCACTTAGGCCGATAAATCCTGACTATACGCTTGACATGGAAATAAAATTTGCAGAACTCCGTAATTTGATCCAACAACATCAGCCTTATCCAAGAGTTGAAGCCAAGGTTGTAGAAATTAGAAGCGGGCTAGATGAATCTGAGAGATTGGTTACAGGCACAGGAACATTAGCACCATCACTTGCATTTTCCACTTCATTTTCTATAATATTCAGAGAAGGGCTTGAATCTGCACTTATAATAGGTGCCATCCTTACTTATCTTGAAGCATCACGAAATTCACATTATAAGAAACATGTCTACCTAGGAATTGTGATCGCTATTATTGCAACAGTCATTACATGGTTTTTCGCTCAGTTTGTTATAGACATCACAGGTGCAAGTAAGGAGCTAATCGAGGCAATAGCGGGAATTTCAGCTGTTGTAGTATTATTCTGGGTAAGTTTCTGGATATTAAATAAGGTTGAAACTAAAAAATGGATTGAATTTGTAAAGGCAAAAGTTTGGCAGGCAACTACAACGGGAAGTGTAATGGTCTTCGCAATGTTATCGTTTTTTACAATCTATAGAGAGGGGTTTGAAACTGTCTTATTTTATCAGGCCATGTTCTCATTTGCCAAAAATATGGAGATATTTGTATTCTTGGGGCTAGTGCTAGGACTGGCTGTGATAATAAGTGTTGTATTCATTATTAGAAAGCTCGGCAAAAAGTTACCACTGCGTGTTTTATTTGGCCTAACTATGGCGATAGGAGCTTACATGTCAATCGCTTTCATCGGAAATGCAATAAGAGAGTTTCAAGAAATTGGTTATATTTCAACAACACACCTATTTGGAATTATCCCACGTTTAGAGATAAACTTGGCAACAATGACAGGTATTCATCCCACACTAGAAACAACTATTGCTCAGATATTACTCTTATCAGTTTATCTTGTAGGATGTCTTTATATATTAATAATGCAACCACGTAGAAAGAAGTTGGCTGAAACGTCTAGAAAATCTATGGCTAATTTGAAGGATGGAGAGAAACGATGATATGTTTTAAAACTAAATTTGGGAACAAAAAAGTGAACCCTGCATGCAATCAAGAAAAATAATTAGGCGTAAAACTAATAACTATATTGTGATTAAGACTATGTTAAATATTTGGGATCGTCAACATGAATTCTGATGAAGAACTTTATCTGGGAACTGCTGAATCCGAACATATTGAAATGTACCTAAAGGCCATTTGGCACATGCGTGAGAAAAATGAAAAAGTAAAAGTTAGTTCTATTGCTAAGATTTTGAATGTAAGGCAACCATCTGTTGTCCAGATGCTTCACAAGCTGAATGACGAAAATCTAGTTGACTATGAGAAAGGCAATGCTGAAATGAATTTGACAGCTGAAGGAGAAAAAATAGGAGAACAAATGATTAGGAATACGAGACTTTTGGAGGTCATGATGAAGGAAGCCTTAAAAATTGAAATCGATGAGGAGATGGTGTGTGGAATTGAACATCATATGAAGCATATATTTACCGATGCTTTATGTACCCTATTAAAACACCCTAGGTACTGTCCACATGGTTATGATATTCCTGTGGGTAACTGTTGCAAAGAATAAATCATGATGTATATTTCTGACTGTATTTGAGATAATCAATGATTTGTTGATATTTTTGAGAAAGATAGTGTATGTCAATTGAATTCAATTACTCATGGGATATGTTTAGGGGTAATATAAGAAGAACGGGATCAACAGGAACTAAACCAGTGACCAAACCCTCGCTTTACTGGACAATGGAGCTTGGTCCGATGGTGTCTTCTCCCGTTTATGAAGAAGGATTTCTATTTATTCTTACATTGACCGGACGTATCTTTTGTTTGGATATATCAAAGAGAGAAATCAGATGGCATCATAATATTGGAATTCCTATGGTTTCATCGCCATTAATTTTGGGTGATATGATAGTATGTGCTACGTTTGGTAACTGGATACATGGTGATACTTCACAAGATAATATTGTTTTTGCACTTGATAAAGATGATGGGAGTATGATCTGGGAGCATCATGCCGGGGGAGACTTTTTTTCTTCACCATGTCCTATAGGAAAGAATATAATCTTGGGGTCCTTGGATCATAATTTGTATTGTATCAATTCGACTGGAGAAATAATCTGGAACTATGAGACAAAGGGTCAGATTTGGTCTTCTCCTTCTTGCCATGATGATATCATATATTTTGGATCAGATGATGGGTTCATATACTCCGTTGATTCAGACGGATCGCTAAAATGGAAATCAAAATTAAATGGTAAAATAAGATCTTCTTCTCCTTGTCTTTATGGAGATTTAATTTTTATTGGCACATATAATGGTGGAATATACTGTTTACACAATTTTAACGGTACTACCAATTGGTATAAAACTATAGAAAAACCAGTTTTATCATCTCCCCTTTTGGTAAAGGACAGAATCATATTTGGAGCTTCTGATTGTAAACTTTATTGCTTCGATTTGACAGGTTCTAAACTATGGGAATTTGAAACGGGTGGAAAAATCTGGTCGTCCCCGGCAAGCAGTGAAAATGATAAATTATTGTTTTTTGGAGGTTTGGATTCATATATTTATGGTATAAATTTCTATACAGGAAACCAGGAGTGGAAATTTCCCACGATGGGTAGCATTGATTCTTCACCATGCATTGCAGATGGGATGTTGTTTGTCGGTAGCAGAGATGGTATATTGTATAGTTTTGAAAAACATATAGAACCAGCATATATCTCCTGAGATTCAAAGTATTTGTTACCCATTGGAGGAATTCAAAAATGAATTAATTAGTACTATTTTTCGCTGATATTTTGAAAATTGTTCCATCGTGTTTGTAGTTTGTTAGAACGTAGAGATTGCCATCAGACCCTAATTGGAGATCTGTGATTATACCAAAATTTCTACCAAATATTATACTACCAGTTTCAGAATTTGTGTCTGCTGTCTTATCACTCAACGGACCAGAAAGAACTAGGTGTGTTCTAGTCTTGTCCAGTGGAAAATTGAAAATAGTGCCATTCTTAACACTACCTACAAATAGATTATCTTTGTATTTTGATCCAAGATTGTCAGTATGCAAGAATAGGACAGAAGTAGGTGCTATAGTGTCTATCCATATAAATTCGGGATCCCTGTATGTGCCCTTTCCTCCAAAGGTTTCCAATTTTTCTGAATTAAAACCAGGTGTAGCTTTAGAAAATCCGATTACCTCTTTCCATCCGCTATTAAATCCAGGTAGCACAAGATTAATTTCATCATCAGTGCTGCGACCATTTTCGGTTTCCCAGAGATTTCCTGTTAACGAGTCAAATCCAATACCAAAACTATTTCGTATTCCATACGCATAATACTTATTCAATGGGTCTTCGTCTCCTAGAATTCCTTTATCAACAACGCCACCATCAAATGTAATTCTAAGTACACCACCTCTTCCATCTGGTGGAGGACCATCCTTGTTATTCTGAGCTTTAGTAATAAAAGATTGATTTTGAACATAGTTTAAGTTACCAATGACAAGATATACGCTCTTCTTATCCGGGCCTATCTTTAATACTCCGCCATTATGTGAAGGTCCGGGTATCGTAGGAAGATCGAGGAGCAATTTTGGATTTACCAACTTACCATTATCATATTCATATCTATAAAGGCGATTTCCAAGAACCTCTCCTCCGTCAACATTCTGAGTTTCTGTGTAGAACAAGAATACATACCTGGGTTTATCTGAAATTGCAATACCTAACAATCCTCTTTCACTTACATTTGCCACGTTGACGTCCAAAACGGTTCCAACTACAGTACTATTTTTTATTTCCTTTACTATTCCCGTATTCTTCTCTATAACCAAGATATCATCAGGTCCTAGAAAATTCATCCCAGTTGGGAACTTAAACCCAGAAGCGTATTCTTGAATCTGTAACTGTGTATCGTTAACCATAGGCAATTCAAGACTCTTATCCATTTGGCCAAATACATTGATATTTTGACTAGTTAAAACAATGAATGTAGCGCCGATAAATACAATGAAGGAAATTAAGTAACTATATTGTAGAGATGAGATTTGCAAGTAAAGACTTCAGGAAGTAACTGGATTGAATTATTTATTAACGTTTACTATTTGAGATTAAATAAACTCGAAAAATTGCTATTCACCGGAATGTATAATTAAGATACAAGCAAGAGACGTTGATTTAATGACTTGGATCTAAATTGGCTCGTCTCAGAGGTAGGAAAATTAGACGAACTGTAAATCGGAGCTTACATATAACATCGCGTTAAGAGAAAGAAAATCATTTCTCAAAATCATCCATCAAAGTCAATGTATTTTACAAAACTCTCTCATGTCTCGAGCGCTATGAATCAAGTCATTAACTAAAAATTAGGATTCTTATTATTGAATCACTAGGTGGTGTTTTAAATAACTTTCTTATTTAATTACCATATGGAATAATTTTTGAAAATTCATATTAATCATTTTTCTTACCTTACAACTGTATGAAAATTAAAGCCAATTTTAGAATTCTTTTACTTTTTGGGATATTCATGATATCGGGCGTGGTATCCAACACAGCATTGGCACAAATCCCTGCTGCGACTGGGATAGGAGTAAAAATAGACACTCCAGTAGATTCATCCAATTTGCCAGCCGGTGATTTAACCATATACGGTACGTCCTCAGATGATGATACTACTAACTGTCAAGTTTATGCTGATTGGAACGATCTAAAACCTATGCAGAATGTTTCTGCTAATGGCCCTAAGGGGATCTCTGACTTTTCGAAATGGAGTTTTACATATACTAGCAATTATCATAATATAGTTGAAGGTCAGAATGAACTAACTTCAAAAATAACATGTTATGACAGCGGTCCAACTGCCTCCTCAAAGTCCTATTCTATTAATGTTACTGGAACAAAAACGGTGAGTAAAAACTCAAATGATACTCTTCAACAAACTAAAGAAGATACAGTTGCTGAATCTAGCAATATATTATCTGTAAAGAGTAACAATAACGATGACAACGATCTGAACGATGCAGCTCAACAATCTACTCAAGAAAACATCTCAAATACAGATGCTGAAGCTACAGATGTTGACACAGATGTTGAAGCTACAGATGTTGACACAGATGTTGAAGCTACAGATGTTGACACAGATGCTGAAGCCACAAATATATTACCTGTAAAAAGCAACAATACCGACAGTACTCCTCAACAAACCAATGAAGATTCAGATAATGAAGCTAACAATATATTACCAGTAGAGAATAACAAAAGCAACAGCGGTACTTATAAAATTCTCCCATTATATTCTGAATCCAATGAAAAATCAACAAAGTCGGCATCTTCCGAAGGTTCTGACGAAACAAACGTAGGTAGCACTGGTACCATTGAGTCAGAAGATGGTTCTAATTCAAAAACAATTGACACTACCGACACTGGTACTTCTACTACCCTAGGTACACAAGAAGGTCAAACAGAAGCAGATACCTCCCCTATGAGTGGATCTAAAATTTCTGAAGGCACAGACCAATCAAAAGTTGATAGTAATACTAACACCTTTTTTACATATGAACCTGACCTAGGAGAAGAGCAAGGATCAAGCAATAATCATGACCACACAATCGGCACTCCGGAATCTGATAATTCTATATCAAATTTTAATAACGAGGACAATTCGATTTTCGGACTTAAATTCAAACACTTTGATAAATCAAATGATGATAAGATGGAACAAAAGATAGAAAAATTAAACGATAAAATTGCCGATCGCGTGCATTTGTTCGATCTGATTGGATAAGCTAGAATTTTAGTTTCGTAAACTTTAATTCAAAAATAAATTGCTTGCTACTGCTCCGCTCAAACCCATCAACAGACATCGAAAATTTTAACTAAAAAATAAAATTTGTGACAACTTTGATCAAGACCTGCGTAAAGTTCACAACGATTGGTACCTTACTAATAAGATACTTTGATAATAATCAAAGGGGGTCACCTGTTTTACTTATTCATGGCTTAGGAGGTTCCTTAGAAAGTTGGACTAACAATATTGAATCTTTTTCAACTAGACACAGAGTAATCGCTTTGGATCTTCCCGGCTTTGGGTTGAGTGATAAACCCCGGATTGATTATACTATTGATTTCTACGTAAATTTTCTAAAAAAATTCATTAAAAAATTAAAAATAATGCGCCCTTTTTTAATTGGTTCTTCCTTGGGAGGTCACATAGTTATTGAGTTAGCCATTAGAGATCCGAAATTAGTTGACAAAGTCGTACTAATTAGTCCTGCTGGTTCACTTCCAAAATCGTTTAAGGGTACTTTAGCATTGAAAAGATATATTAAAATCGTTGGCGCCAAATCAGCAGTCGAGGTAAGAGAAATACTATCCTCTATTGATAATTCTATGGTTAACCGCACTTATGCGGAAGCGCTATACAAAAGAATATCATTACCGGGTGCAAAGTACGCATTTATTTCCGCACTAAAGGGCAGTACAAGAGCTGCAAGATACAATAGAAAACTTGAGAAAATTAACGCAAAACTGTTACTAATTTGGGGTAAAAACGATAGAATAATACCGGTAAAATTTATCCGCCCTTTCTTGGAACATGGTGATTCAAGAATCATTGTATTTGAAAACTGTGGTCACAGACCTCATGTAGAGAATGCAGAGCTGTTTAATAAAGCAGTAAAGGATTTCTTAATGGAGTAAAATTGAATGAATTTATGCAACAATGTTTCATAAGATTAAATGATCCTTCCTCTATGTGAATTTATGAGTAAAAAGAAAAGTATTCAATTAGTTAAAAAATGATATCGTCATTTTTAAGTGATAATAGACTGACAATACTTATAAAAATTAAATTAGATAAGATTTTGTGAATTATTATTTAATAATATTATTCTCTGTATCGATTTTCCTATCTGCGATAGTTAATTTTAACATATACGGATTTGAAGTATCAAAGATAAATTATATGAATGATAACAATGACTTTGGTTTCATTCCCATCAAGAGTAAGATTTTACCACAATATGACGGTTCTAATCCCCAAACAGAAACCAAAGTTAAACCAAAAACAGTCTCGGTGGCAGAAAATACTGTCAAGTCTAATGCAACAAGTGTAGTTGCTTATGCCGCGGGTGTAAAGATATTGTCGCCGGGCAGTGGAAAGCAAATTCCTGTCGGAAATCTTACCATTTTTGGTATTTCGACAGATAACGAAAAATCCGATTGTACTGTTTCAGTAGATTGGAATAATCAAAAGCCATTCCAAAAAGCCAAGGCTACTGGACCATACGGAGAAGATGATTATTCATCATGGACATACACATATTCTACTTCATATCACACAATAGAAAAGGGTCTGAATGATTTGACGTCAAAGCTCGAATGTCTGGAAAATTCCAAAGTAACCACAAAATGGCACAGTATCAATGTATCAGGTGTAGTTACCAATGACTCAAATCTATCATCGGATCTGGTGTTTCATGACCCTCTTGGAATTCTCCCACAATTAAATAGCATATCGACTAAACCTTCAGCAGACACGTCTGTTATATCCAGTAATGTAACGACACTAGCACCTTCGAAACTTTTTGCAAACATGGAACTATCCAAGAAGGTATTAGTTCCTGGAGAAATTCAAAACTTTACTATAAAGATTTCAGATTCAAATTCACAGCAAGTCGCAGCAGCGAATATTGGTGTTAAAATCATGCAAGGTACGAAAATATTAAACGAATATAATGGTACTTCAGATACATCTGGTATGTTTACCCAGTCATGGAATTTGAATTCAGATATTCCATCTGGTAAGTACGATATACTTGTTTCTGCGTCAGCTGATGGCTATGTACCGGCCTCACTAGCGGGAAGTTTTCAAGTTCAAAGGCAGTTGTTAGTTGAAGCAAGTTTATTAAAGCGTCTCGTTATGCCTGGGGATCAACAAACCATTGACATACAGGTTGTGGACGCCAATACTAAAGAATTAGTATCAGGTGCAAATGTTATGGCTAGAATTGGAGAAAAAAATGAATACAACGGTACTTCAGATATATCAGGTGCATATTCTCGCACGTGGAACATCACTTCTGATATTCCATCTGGTAACTACGATGTACTTGTTTCTGCGTCAGCTGATGGCTATGTACCGGCCTCACTTACAGGAAGTTTTCAAGTTCAAAGGCAGTTGTTAGTGGAAGCCAGCCTATCAAAAGATCCCGTAATACCCGGAGAAGAACAAGCTATTAACGTAAAGGTTGCGGACGCCAATACTAAAGATGCAATATCAGGTGCAAATGTGATGGGGAAGATTGGAGGAAAGAAGTTTTCGGCTACAACCGATGATCTTGGAGCTGTATCTTATTCATGGCATACTTCCCCTACAAGTGGTGGGAATAGCTTTCAAGTAGTTCTTGATGTTACATCTGATGGTTATCCTAAGGAAATGAAAACAGTGTCTTTCAAAATGGACAAACCACAAAACCTTTTGGAACCACCAATTAGCAATTACCAAAACAATGTTGTGAGAGTTAAGGACAGTAACAACGACTTGAATAACAATTTGGAGTCTACGGGTGATTCTCCACAATGCATGAATCTTATTTCTAGTATTGGTTGCGATATTGAGGGTGATGATAAACCTGCAGCCACTCCTGTTACTGATGATAAACCTGCCACTGATGATAAACCTGCAGCCACTCCTGTTACTGATGATAAACCTGCAGCCACTCCTGTTACTGATGATAAACCTGCAGCCAATACTGATGTTGGAAATCTTCCATCCGGAGACAATCAGGACGAAAAAAGTGCTTATGATTTCCTAGCATCGGCAACCAATTGAGGCAATCTTTAGAATAGAATTTCATATACACACATAGCTCATTTTTAGTAGAAACAAGGAATGCTTGATACAAAGCTAACATAAATTTTGTGAGTTCGAGTCTAAGTTAGATCCAGTTAACAATAACCAATCAAATTTGATGGGTAATTTGAAAATGGACTGGAGTCAAAGAGGGTCAAATGGAATCTTCCCACACTCAATGGATAAGAAATTATTTGTAATTCTAAGTCGAAGGATTCCTGAATTCTAAATCAAGGAGATTTAGTAAATCTTTCAATAATATCCTTATGTTGTGGATATATTTCGGTCAGTTTTTTTCTGTTACCTATTTTCCAGTCTTTGTAGTCAAAACCAGGAGAAACGGTGCATCCTACTAGTGAATATGATTTCTTTTTATTCACGGATGCTGCGAACCAACAATCTGACTTTACTGTTACTTGGAACTGCTCTCCGGCATCAAATTTTGGACCTACAACAGATTTTTTCAATTTGCCTTTTGCATCTATTATATGAAGTGTTAAACTACTGCCTGAGTAGAAATGCCAAATTTCATCTGACTTCATAATATGAAATGAGGCAAATTGTTTTCCAGTTAATAGATAATAAATTACTGTGCATGTAGACCTATGACCAGTATATCCGGGTAAGTTAACGTTCCTATCAGATCTGTATGTATTGGCATAATAACCACCTTCTGGATGTTTGTCAAGTTTGAGTTTCCTTATCCAAAATTTGGCAGGTTTATTCAAGATATGGGAAGGATTAACAGTTCTAACTTAATCCAGTATCTTTAGATTTTTTGACCAAGTCTCTTTTTCACGTTTACCTGTATTATACAATGAACTATAGGGTTTTTATCTCACACCGAAACTATAGAATAAAAGGTTCAAAATTTAATTTTGTATCCGATCTCGATGGACCTCACATGATATTCTTCCGAACAATAGTCTATCTCATTATTCGGAATCAGGTTTTGATGAATTTATATATCTGTTTAAATCTCAGATCGTGTCATATTCCTTGATTTAAGGACAAGGAGATTCTTAAAGGAAAATATTATATAACTTAGATGTAGAATATAGACAATTGATAATGGCAATACAAATTATACTACTAGCGTTTATGATTACACTCTCTGCTACTTTAACGCAAGTCACTTTTGCAGATGCAGGCGATCAAAGTAATTCAACTGGTAGCGGAGTATCTGATAAAAACAA
>Ga0207648_10000518_pt1 | contig 43141 bp, 30 predicted proteins | sample KBSMisM32_FD_184310 | JGI IMG/M metagenome (GOLD analysis project Ga0207648, IMG submission 184310) | Miscanthus rhizosphere microbial communities from Kellogg Biological Station, Michigan, USA - KBS Miscanthus M3-2 (SPAdes) (version 2) | ecosystem: Host-associated > Plants > Roots >... | reverse complement strand
ATTCGAATCGCCGTTGTCTGCGCACTCACGTTGCTCGCGATTGTGCCCGCCGCGTCGGCACAGACCTGCCAGGCCAGCCCCGTGGCGGTACAGATCCTGGGCTCGGGCGGGCCCAGGGCGAACACCGATCGCGCGTCGGCCAGCTACCTTCTGTGGGTTGGCGGTCGGGCAAGGATCCTCGTCGACGCCGGCGGCGGCGCCTACGCCCGGTTCGGCGCAAGCGGCGCCAACCTTGACGATCTCGCCCTGATCGCGATCAGCCATCTCCACCCCGACCACGTATCGGATCTGCCCGCGCTGTTCTGGTCTATCGATCCGGCTCGGAAGACTCCGCCGCTGCCGATCGCTGGGCCATCCGGCAACAACCTCGTGCCGCCCCTCGACACATTTCTCAAGGTCCTCTTCGATCAAACCAGCGGCGCGTTTCGGGTGCTCGGTGGCATGGTGGGCGGATCGGGCCGCGGCGTTCCGCTCGAGATGACGGTGACCGATGTGAAGAAAAGCGAACCGTCGATGGTATTCAACCGGGAAGGGATGACCGTGACGGCCGTCGGCATCCCGCACGGCGACATCCCCGCGCTTGCCTATCGAGTGCAGACGCAGAACAAGTCGATCGTGTTCAGCACGGATCAGAATGGCACGAACCCGAAGTTCGTGGAGTTTGCGCGCGGCGCGGACCTGCTGGTGATGCACATGGCGATCGCCGCCGGCGCAACCAGCCCGCTTCACGCCTCCCCCGCGGTTGTGGGCCGCATCGCCCAGGATGCCCGTGTCGGGAGGCTCGTCGTCAGCCACATCGGCCAGTTCGATCTCGACACGGCGGTCGCGGACGTGAAGAAGGCGTACACGGGTCCTCTTAGCGTGGGTGCCGATCTGCAGTGCACTCCCGTGCTCTGAGGTGATGGCGGGACAGACTCAGATCACCCTGAGTCAGGTCTTCGCCGCGCAAACGGTCCGAAAGTGTTACCTATGTGCTCGGAACAAACCGTTACCCATGTGACCGGAATAGACCGCCGCGACCGTCAGTTCAAAAAAACCGCTGCGCCCGGCACTCTAGGGACCCAGACACTTGAAGGCAGCGATAAGCTGTTCGCTTTGACGAGAGGTGATGCGATGACAGTCAGCGGCCTGACACGACTCTTCGCCGGGACGGTAACCCTTCTCTGTCTCGTCGGCTACGCTGCCGCCCCGACAGCTCAAGAGACACGACAGATGGTTACGGTGGCAAAGGATGTGTACACGATGACAGGGGCGGGCAGCAACGCCAGCTTCGTGGTCACCGATGAGGGCGTCCTCGTCTTCGACAGCGACATCCGCAACAACGACTTGCCATTCATCCGCAAGGTGACCGACAAGAAGGTCGTCTACCTGTTTGCTTCGCATGCGTCGGGCGACCATTCGACCGGTGCGTGGTACTTCCGCGAGGACAAGCCCGTTTATATCGGCACTCGCGACCAAATTCGAGCGTATTACCAGAGCGAGTTGAAGGAGTTCAACGAGCGGAAGGCGCAGGGAGCTCCGCTGTACAAGGGCGCCGAGCTTCCGCCGCCGTCGATGGGCTTCACCGACAACCTGAGCGTCCTGTTCGGCGGCCTGACGTTCCAGGCCAAGGCGGAAGGATACGGGCACACCAGCGGCGACATGACGATCTACATCCCGCAGCGCCGTGTGATGTTCATGGGCGATCTGCTCAATAACGAGATCCATCCCGGGCAGGCTGAAGCGGCGGGCGTGTTCTATGCCGACATTCAAGGCACGATCGATATTCTCAACCGCATCATCGACCGGAATCTCGCCGTCGATACCTACGTGCCTGGACACGGGCCCGTTCATGTTGGACGCGGCATCGCCGACGTCGTCGATCAGCGCGACTACTTCATCGTGATGCGCGACGAGGTTGCGAAGATGGTGATGGCGGGGAAGACGCTGGAGCAGATTCAAAAGGAATTCAAAGTGCCCTCACGATTCGCGCATTACGCCCCAGGCCGGCTGGCCGGGATTCTGCGCGTGTTCTACTATCAGCTCATCGAGCACGGGCGGTAGCGTAGGAGACGGGGCCACCATCGAACCGAACGTCCAGCATTCGGCTGCGTCGTACCGTCACAGCGCCGCATCTGGGGCGAGAGCCCTCAGTCTCGTGGCACGACCTTCTTCTTTACGATTCCCCAAGCAACCCCCGACGAGGGTCGACCGCCGGGGCCCAGCGGGTCGTCCCCTTCTTGAAGGTCACCGAGCCGCTTCGCCAGCGGCCCTTGGCATTCCCCTTACAAACTGCGAAGAATGCGCGCTGCATGGATCGCTGCCGGGGAGGGTACTGAATCTGCAACTCGAGTGTTTGGACGCCATGTCCGTGAAGTCAGGAGAACGATATTGACCTCGATGCTCGAGCTCGTTACCGACCATCGGAAGCTCATTGAGGCGCGGACTCGTCAATTGTTCCAGGGTTTCCCAGGGCCGAAGGCCATTCTACGGGACGAGGATGGCATATCAATCCTGATCGATCAGCTGGTGGACACGCTCCGTCGGGGAGACCGCGCGTCGGAGGATGAGATCGCGAGAGTCGCGACGAAATATGGTGGCCTTCTCTTCGCACGCGGGTTGACGATCGGAGAGCTCGTCCGGGCATACGGTACGATCTGCGAAGCCGTCACGAAGGTTGGTCAGGAACTGAACTTCAGCTTTACGAACGACGAGTTCGAAATGCTCAACAGAGTGCTTGACGTGGCAATAGCCGCGTCAGTCAGCGAGCATCAGCGACAACGAACCAACGCGACCTCAGACGAAGAGCTCCAGCACATCGGTGCCCTCGCTCACGAGCTTCGAAACTCTCTGTCCGCTGCCGTAATGGCTTTCACCGTGATCAAGCGCGGGGTTGTCGGCACAAGCGGCCAAACTTCTGACACACTCGATCGCAGCCTGAGACGCATGGGCGACCTGCTCGACCGAACGCTGGCCGAAGTCCGTCTTCGCAAGGGTGCCGCCCCAATCATGGAGCCGCTCCGAGTGACAGAGGTCTTCGATGAAATCGCGGCGATGGTCTATCCGGACACTGAGGCGCGACGTCAGAGCCTCGAGATCGAGGTTGACCCTGACCTCGAAATCCCCGCCGATCGGCAATTCTTCACTTCGGCTGTGTCGAACCTTGTGCAGAATGGTCTGAAGTACACACCGATCGGGGGACACATCCACCTACGTGCACGCGGCCTGGACGACCGCTTCGTCATCGAAGTGGAGGATGAGTGTGGCGGCCTTCCCGCGAGTATGGCAAACGCCTTGTTCATACCTTTCGCTCGCGGCACCACTCGAAGTCCCGGGACGGGGCTGGGCTTGTCCATCGTCGCCCGCGCCATCAAAACACTGGGCGGCAACGTTCATGCCCGCAACCTGCCTGGTAAAGGCTGCATCTTCACGATCGAACTTCCGAGGGTACCCACCGCGACGGCTGCGGCCTAAGTCGTCGGGTGGCGGAGCATGTTTCGATGTGGACGCCATCGGTATGAGGTTCGTGCGAATCCTGGTTCTCGCCGACGAGTTGCGGGATCAGGCTCGCCGCAACACCGCCACATCGCGCGAACGGTGCCGCAGGATCTCCACCGAATTCCTCGAACTCCTTAGCGTTGAGGACACGTACCACCGCAACGATCCTTTTTCTGGTCACTGACGACGTCCAGGTTCGTCTGCGCCTCCGCACTGCACCGGATGTGAGATGTCGCTCGCGTATCTCCGGCCCGAGCACGCTGCCTCGTCGAGCAGGTCGGACGTTGTGTAGTGAATTCCATTTTCAAGTTACTCATGCGAAGAGCAATCGCAGCGCTGCGGTCCGGACTTTATTGTTTAGATGCGCCTCGACTACAGACCAGTATTGGTGGCAACGGCGATCCGGGTCGTGGGGTTCGTAACGATCGCGGCGTTCGGGAAAATACGGCGCGTCATATTCGCGTCGGATCGCCGCATTGATGCGCTCGCACAGATACCTCGTTTTTGTAATTTGGTCATCCAAGTTTCTGAGCGTGTCTCCAAACGATGGCTTCAGCGTATCCATAACCGCGACGCGAACTTAGGGTGCAATGGGTGCTCCATTCCCTTTGTGAAGTCCACGCGCGAAAGTCACACGAGCTTTCCGAGCCCGGTGGTACTCGGCGCCTGACCAGCTGTCTTCATTCGTTGGATGCCGAGCGCAATGACGGGCCGTGCAGCGGTGCGGCCGGCTGCTGTGGACGCTGAAGCGTGATGTTGAGTCCTACGACGAAGACGTTGCCTTTAGGACGCGATCGGACGCCCATGTCCCATTCGTAGCGAATCCGCAGTTGGGACTGAATCGCTTTGATCATCACGGCGACGTCGGGGCCGAATCCATAGACCCGGTCGCGGGCTCCCCGAAGCACAACGGGAAGGTCCGCGCCGCGGTCGGCGCGAACCTGCCAGAGGCTGTTGAACGCCAGGCCCGCTTCAACGACACGGTTGAACAGGTTCGTGCCTGCTCCTCCCTGAATGTTCAATGTATCGCCGCGCGTAATGTCGATCCCGCGTTTGCGAAGATTGGCGTCGTAGCTCGCAAGCGCAGTCACGAAGGATGTCCTGTCCGTGTTGGCGTAGATCGAGCCGCCCACGGAAAACTGGTGCGTGACCTGGCCGGTGCTCAGTCCCTTGCCGCCCGCCAACGGAGAGGTGCCGGTTGGAAGATACAGACCGTACGAGGTGACCAGGTCCACACGTTCGAGACGCCATCCGAGCAGTGCCGGCTGGATGTAGATGTCTGCCAGCCCAAAGCGGTCGAAGCTTGCTTCGGGCCGATCGTGGATGTTGAGCCTCAAGCGAGCGAGCGGTGCCGCGACCGTCATCGTGAACGACGTCGTGCGGCGCGGAAGCTGGATCGTATACGAGAGACCCATGGCATTTGAGCGTCCCAGCAGCTGCAGATCCGCAACTGGAATGAGCGTTCCTCTGCGATCGCGCAACTCGTCGGCCTCGTACGAGACGAGACGATCGATGAGGTAGAGTCCCGGCGGAGGAACCTTTCCCGCCTCGAGTCCGATCAAGCCTGGCAGCTTGTGGCCAAGATCCTGGGCATCGGCTCTGTCTGCCGCAGGCAGCAGCTCGATACACACGGCGAGAAGCAAGAATAAGAAAGTCATCGTCCTGACCATCGAGCGCTCAGCCACGACATCTGCCACGCGGCAGTGACCGTGCTCGGCGCGCCGCCGTTTCCACTTGTAGTACGACTGGCGAGAAATCCCAAACCGACGGCACACGCGGGCGACGTTTCCGTCATCCGCCGCCTGCTGTAACACCCGCAGTCGCCAGGCTGTTAACCGGGTTTGCTCCGCCTTCGTCATCACGTCTCCACCTAAGGCCCAATAACCTAAAGAGGAGAGCCGAATGTGTCATCCGAGTCCTGAGAATTCACATGATGCGAATGGCGCGCCCTGCAGGACTCGAACCTGCGGCCTCCTGGTTCGTGGCCAGACGACACGTTTTCGTACGACGTGACACCGAGTCGTACCACGTCAACGGAATCAGGTAGTTAGAGCTATTTCTGGCGTACGCCGAATAACACTGAATCGTACCGTTCGGTATCAGGTGTCCCCACAAATTCCCCACACGTCATGACGCGGCGCTGAGACATTCATGAATTGATTCGTCACTTTCGCGACACTCGGCCCGCGAGATTCTCCGGCGACTGTTCGCGAAAACCGCGCGGGAGGACGAGTGACCAGGATGTGACGTACCGTATGGCCTCTGTTCTACAAAACAAGGAGGGTCCGATGGCCAACGGTCAACTGGCGGAAACGAGTGATCCGCGTGTCCAAGCCCTCGTGTCGTTCAAGGACTGGAGCAACTACTTGCTCGTAACAACCGTTGCTGCGGTGGGCTGGATCGCCACGGGAATGACGCAAGCCCCAGACGTTCCCCCGATTCCCCAAGACAACCCATTCAGGTTCCAAGTTGCGCTGTGGTGCCTCGCTGTATCCGCCGTGTTTGGGATCTTCGCGCTGGCGCTGGTACCACTAGTTTCCGAACAGATGACGCCTAAAGATCGATCGATTTACCGAGTGCGGACGATCTTTAGGGTTCTCACAATAGAGTGTCCCGTTTATCTGCCGCAGGTGTGTCGTCCCCAGCACATCTTGTTCATAATCGGGGTTCTCTACTATGCCGCGGCCTTCGCGCCGGTGCCGGACGTCGCCCTCAGGGTCACTGCATTTGCGATCGCCGTTGGAGTACTGTCGACACCGAGGAAGTAAGCCACGCAATTAGCTGCCGGGATGGCATCGCGTTAGACTGAGAGTGGGCCAAGGGCCCGACGGAGAGCGGAAACGCTCTCACTCAAACGTCGGGATTGCGGCCCCCTTTTCATTTCCATAGACTTTTTACGGACGCCGTCGCAACGAGATCCGCGTCATAGCTACGGGGCTCTATTCGGCACGCATTACCGAGGTTCAAAGCGTTTCGTTCGGCTATTCCGTCACTGCGTGGGCTGGTCTTGTCGGTGAGACTGGCGAAATGTCAATGTCCGGCAATCGGATCGGGTTCCCCGGCGCCCCAATGTTGATCACGATTCCCGAATTGCTCGCCACTTCCTTGTCCTCGCGCACGACATCCAGCTTCGCCTGTATTTTGAGGATGTCAGCCGGTGACGCTTCACTCACGAAGCGCTTCATCATCTCGAGGGACTTCGCCTCCGCATCCTTCCGCGCCAGCCCACGACTGTCGGCCCACTCGGCGAGTGTTCGGCTCACAGTCGATTGATGGCAGCCCACGATTTGTGCGATTTCGGTCTGCGACTTTCCGGCAGCCGGCCACCTCCAAGGATGGTAGCTTCATCGATCGGTCGGAGTTTCTCGCCCAGCTCATGCGGCGGCACCTCCCGCATCAACTCCATCAGCTTTTGGGCTTCCGCTTGTAGGTTGTTCTGATTCATTCGTTCCCCAGTAATACGCATGGAAGGCGCAGGATCGCGGCTCCCAAATCCAGCGCCGCATGTGCTGCCGATCGCGTCTGAACCGACGCGCCAATGCCGTGTAGCTCTCGCCGTACAGCAGGTGAAACGCCTGTATCGCACGACGCTCGGTGGTAGTGACGCGCATCTCTCCGGTGCGCCGCCGTCGCCTAGCCGGCGGTTGTCGTAGCAGACCGACCTGTCTTCGTGCGCGTTCGAGCTCGGTCCAGAAGGCTTGTGCGGTGGGGTGCTACTTCGTTGGCACGAGGCGCTTCAACTCTTCGGCCCAGTTCACGACCGCTCGAATCTGATTTCCGCCCAAGAAGAACGTTGTTGTGCTCGATTCGTAGCCTGGGATGATGAGACCGACAAACCTGCCATCCGGCAGCACGTCGTATACCCGCGGGTTGCTGGAGGTCGCCCGTCCGGTAACGACCGCCGGCCCAATCACAGGGACGCCGAAGGTTATGCTCGTTCCTTTTGTTACGCGTACAACCGCGAGCTGGCCCGATGCTGCGCTCGGAACGTATGCCAGAAAGTTACCGTCGGTAGTCCACACGGGATGAAAGTCCGCAATCACGGGCGGAGCTTCGTAGCGTGCACCAGTTGGAGGAAATGGCTGAACGTATACGCCGGCCGACGCGGGATCCGCAGTCGAGATGCGATACGCGATCCATAGTCCGTCAGGGGAGAAGATTGGATCGATGGGTTGGCCTGATCGAATGTCTCCAAACGGTTGTACGTGCCGATCTGCAAGCGACAGGGTCCAGACCGAGAACGTCTGACCCTGCCGAACGGTGAACAAGAGGGTCCTGCCGTCCGGTGACCACGACTCCGGTATATGCGCCTCGTCCTTCGCCGGCCGTGTGAGCCGTTCCGCTATGCCGGTTCCATCGGCACGCTGCACGAAGATCGCGGCATCGCCGTCGCGATCAGATTGATAGGCGACGCGCGCTCCGTCAGGCGACCAAACGGGAAATCGGTTATGTCCTGCAAACGTGAGCCGGCGCATCGCGGTCGTGCCGTCCAACGGAAAAATCGAGATATTCACCTCTTTCGAGTCATCCGATCCAACAGCGAGAAAACTCCCATCGCGGGAGGCTCGAACGGAAACATACGCCCCATTGGGCGGCGCGAGGCGCTCCACCGAGCCCTCGCGAGTCGCGATTGCGATCGCCCGTTCGCGCGTGAGTGTTGGACTTGCTGGACCCGGAACGTAAACCATCGTGCCGTTCTGTGAGGTGGCGAAATGAACGACGCCTGTAGTGCCGGTAATCGTTCGCTGCACGCCTTGAACAACCGGCACGGGTTCGCCGACGTGTGTAGGATCCCGAGGGTCAAAGGCGACCGCGAATATGGTGCCGCCAACGCCGTACACGAGGTGACGGCTTGCAAGATACTTCGCATCGCTGCCGCCGCGGATGATCGTCGTCCTCTGGCCGGAGGAGAGCGACTGAACGACGATGTTGGCGCGGTCCCATCGGTCAGCACCATCCCGTGTTGGGCTCACGGTGAACACCAGCAGGTCAGTTCCAGGTAGGAGTTGAGGCCCGTGGGCCTCTTCACCCTCTCGCACGGCCACGAGCTGTTGGAGCGAACTTCCGATGCCGGCACACCGAGCGACACCCTTCGCGCCTTGGCCGATCAGTAGCCCGCTTGAGTCCCAGGTGATGCCAAACGGCGGATCCACGGCGCACATCGTCACCGGAGTACCACCGTCAAGGTCTACGCGCTTCAGCGTGGCATCTCCAGGCGAGAAGAAGGCGACGGACCGTCCGTCGGGTGAGAAGGCAGGAGTGCTGATACCTTCCGCAGCCGACACTCGCGGGGTTTCTGTTCCACGTATGGGTGTTGACTCGAAGTCGTTTAGTCGCCGACTGAACAGTCTGTTGTCTGAGGCATACACGATCGTTGACCCGTCCGGCGAAATCGCGATGTTCGATCGTCCGGTTGTCGAAAGTATCTTTCCTTCCGGCAACGCGACCGTGAAGCGCATGATGGCGGGTGGCTGCGGCGGCGTTCTCATGAACATCCACGCACCGAAGCCGATCGCGGTAAGGGCTATCAGCATGGCAACGGCTGCGATCCACGGAGTGCGTCGTCGGCCTGGTGCAATCGTCTTAACAACGGACTCGTCAGATATCGGAGTCTCGAACGCGCCGTTCAACGCCAGTCGGAGGCTCTGCGCATCGCCGATACGTTGTTTCGGATCTTTCTGCAAGCACGCGCGTAGCGTTTGCCGGATTCCCAACGGCACGTCAGCTGGAAGTTGGTTCCACGACGGATCCAACTTCAGCACGCTGGCGAGCGTATCGCTCACCTCGTCACCCGCGAACGCTCGTCTTCCGGTGAGCATCTCGAAGACGACGCAGCCAAACGCCCAGATGTCGCTGCGCTTATCGGCAGGCCTTCCCTTCGCCTGCTCCGGTGACATGTAGGCGGCTGTGCCAAGCAGCACACCGACACCGGTCATGGCCGGTGATGTAATCGTCGGCGACATTGACAACGGCGACTGTGCGTGTGCTGCAGCAGCCGTTGGAGTCGCCTCCGCGAGCTTGGCCAGGCCGAAGTCCAGCACCTTTACCGTGCCATCCGGACGCACTTTGATGTTCGCCGGCTTCAGGTCGCGGTGAATGATCCCTTGTTCGTGTGCCGCCTCTAATGCTTCCGCGGTCTGCTTGGCAATCGGTAACGCTTCATCGAGTGGAATAGGACCGCGTTCAATTCGTTCGGCGAGTGTTTCGCCATCGACAAATTCGAGCACGAGAGCGTGCACGTCGCCGCTGTCCTCGAACCCGTGAATCGCGGCGATATTGGAATGATTGAGCGCGGCGAGCACTTGCGCTTCGCGGTGCATGCGAGCGACGCGCTCCGGATCGGCGGCGAACGATTCCGGCAAAACCTTGAGGGCGACGTCGCGACCGAGCTTCGTGTCGCGCGCCCGATAGACTTCGCCCATGCCGCCGGCACCGATCGCGGAAAGGATTTCGTACGGGCCGAGGCGAGTACCGGGAGCCAGCGCCATCTATGTCGTCGGCACGAGGCGCTTCAGCTCCTCGAACCAGTTCAAGACGACAATGATCGCCGCTGTAGAAGCGCTGCCACCAGACGGTTCTTCTTCAAGTTTGATTCGGAGAAACCGCCTGCCGTCGGGCGAGACGTCGTAGGTACGACCGAGCTGGTTGAAACGTCTCCCGAGGTACCCTGCGTTGCCCGCAATCAGCGTTGCAGGGACTCCGGCGGTGAAGCTTGCGCGGGCCTGAGGTACATCGACGGGCACGCTCATCAGCGCCCCGTCGGGAGCTACGTAGAAGAGCTCCCGTCCGCTCGGTGCCCACAGCGGTTCGCGTCCACCGGTCGAGGATACCTGCCAACGTCCTTCATTCACAGCGGGGAACGGCCGTACGTAAATCTGGAAAACCCCTGATTCGTCCGACTCGTATGCTAGCCAGCGATTATCGGGCGACACGACTCCGCCGAGCTCGGAGAATCGAGTCTGTACCAACCATGTCACGCGACGCTCGCCAGTCAGCGTAAGAATTCCGAGATCCTGAGGCTGTGCCCCGGCGGCGCCTTCCATCAGCAGTAGCTGACTTCCGTCTGGTGTAAAGCCTGAGGGGCGCTGCGCGCTCGCACTGTTGGTGAGTCGCTCTGCGGTGCCCGTCCCATCCGCCGCCTGCCAATAGAGATTTAGGGGGCCGCTGCGCTGCGAAGCCCACAGGATCCGCCGGCCATCTGGAGTCCATACGGGCAACGTGTCGAGCGCAGAGTCAAACGTAAACCGAGTAAAGGTTCGCCGCCGAATATCCCAAATCCAAATATCCTGTTCTTCGCCATTCGCGGTCATCGCTATGCGGGTGCCATCAGGCGAAATACGCGGGTATTGATACGCGCGCGGTGGCGCCTCGATTACTTCCTCTCGTCCCTGCCGGTCCACCCAGACAGGTATACCCGTTTGAAATTGCGGCGCGTTTTGAAAGCCTGGGCTTGAATGCGGATCGACATAGACGAGTGTCCCGTTGTCGGAGATTCCGTAGTTCGCCGCGGCGGTGTTAGCGGCTGGATTGCCTCCGCGGGCTACCCCCTGCGCTACCAGGACAGGTTTACCTGTTACTTCCAGCTGCGTTGCGTCGAACGCGACTGCAAATAACTCGTCGCCAAACGCATAAACCAAATGACCGGTTGGCACGTAGCGAGCGTCACTACCTCCCTGCAGCACGACTTTCCGCGCACCTGTCGAGAGTGAGTGCACGACAATCAGCGCCGTGTCCCAACGAGCACGATCGGCAACGGTAGCGGCGCTGAAGAGCACCGAGTCTCCATCGGGGAGCAACTGCGGGCCGTAAAACTGCTCGCCGTCTTTGGACGCAATTACAAGTTCCGGGGTACCGCCATTGGCAGAGACCCGCATGATGCCCTTGGATTGTGCGAAAAGGATTGTGTTGTCGGCGTTCCAACTGGCGCCAAACCCCAACGATGCGGGACAAATGGTAACTGCCGCTCCACCGCTGATACTGATTCGCTTCAACGACGCGCCGTCAAAAAATGCAATCGATTCGCCGTCCGGCGCAAAGAACGGACCGATTGAAAAGGCAACGGTTCCCGGAATCAACCGAGCGTCGCTTTCATCCATGCGGCGAAGATACAAACCGTCGTTCGTGTTGTAGACCACGTGGCGACCGTCGCGAGAAAGGGCCACCACTGGATAACCCGCACCTCGTATAGCTTGGTTCGGTCGAAGACCGTAGTTGAATCGATAGACGGGCTGCGACGCCACGCGGGGCCAAACAGTCCAACTAACAAGGCCTACGGCGAGTCCCCCGATGATTAGTGCAGAGCCAGCGTTTATTGCCCGTCGCCACAAAGGCCGCACGAACGTCAACGAACGCGGACGGTCGGATTCCGGGATCTCGAATGCGCCCTCGAGCGCCAGACGCACGTCGCGAATGTCGCCGACACGCTGCTTCGGGTCCTTGTGCAGACACCGACGGAGAAAGACGCGCAGGCTTGCCGAGAGTGTGTCTGGCAAAGCGTCCCACTTCGGCTCACTTTTCAACACGGCAGCGAGCGTGTCTGTCACGTCCTCACCATCAAATGCGCGTGTACCCGTCAGCATCTCGTAGAGAACACAGCCAAATGCCCAGATGTCAGATCGCTTGTCGGCCGGCCGGCCCTTCGCTTGTTCTGGCGCCATGTACGCCGCAGTTCCGAGGAGTACTCCGATACCTGTCATGACCGGCGATGTGATCGTTGGTGACATGGAAAGCGCAATCGGGCCTGATGGTGACGTCGGGGATCTTTCGGCGAGTTTCGCTAGCCCGAAATCAAGCACTTTAACCGTGCCGTCTTCACGGACCTTGATATTCGCAGGCTTCAGATCGCGGTGGATGATGCCTTGCTCATGGGCAGCCTCAAGCGCTTCAGCGACCTGCTTCGCGATCGGGAATGCTTCGTCGATTGGAATCGGGCCACGGCTGATTCGCTCAGAGAGATCCTCACCCTCGACCAGTTCCATGACCAGAGCGTACGTTCCCTGCGACGTCTCAAGCCCGTGGATGATCGCGATGTTCGGGTGATTCAACGAAGCGAGGGTTTTGGCTTCTCGTTCGAAGCGAGCCACGCGTTCGGGGTCTTGCGCGAACGCCTCCGGCAATACCTTGATCGCCACTTGCCGCCCGAGATTGGTATCCGTCGCTCGATAGACCTCGCCCATGCCGCCGGCGCCGATGGCGGAGACGATTTCGTAGTGGCCGAGACGAGAACCGCTTGCGAGCGTCATCGCTTCGTCGGCACGAGACGCTTCAACATCTCGTCGAAGTGCTGGACGACGACGAGTTGCGGCGGTTGGGAGTTGCCGGCGTCCATCGGCTTGACGAGCAGGAAGCGTTTACCGTCCGGCGACACGTCGTAGCTCCGACCAATATTCTGCGCAGCGCTCACGACCAAGCCATCCTTCAGCAGCATCGTCGGTGTCGTCGCTGCCCACGACGTGGCACGCTCAACGCCGACGCGCATCATCCCATTGGCCGATGACACATAGAACAACTCCCGCCCGTCACGCGACCAGAGGGGCCGCGTCCCACCGCCGGTCGACACTTGCCAGCGGCCGCTCGCGGTGTCGGGATACGGTCGCACATAGATCTCGAATGACCCCGAGTCGTTCGCTTCGTAGGCGAGCCAGCGGCCGTCAGGAGAGACGATGCCGTTGCGCTCGGCCGCGGGCGTGTGTACCAACGGCGTGACGGTGTGGGTTCCAGTCACGGTGACCTCCATCACGTCCTCGCCCGTTTGGGGCATCGTCTCGGTGAAGAGCAGCCGCGTGCCCTCGGGCGTGATCGCGGTGGCATTCTGCTGGTTGGGGCTCGTGGTCAGTCGCTCAGCCGTGCCGGTCCCATCGGCCGCCTGGGCGTAGAGATTCCGCCCGGGTTGTTCCCGATCCGAGGCGAAGAGCAGGCGTCGGCCGTCGGGGGTCCACACCGGATAGGAGTCGAGACCGGACGCAAATGTCAGCCGTGTCAGCGTCAGTCGCACGAAATCCCAGGCCCAGACGTCGAGCATCTGATCAGCACCATAGACCGCTACGCGGCTGCCGTCGGGACTGATTCGCGGGTAGACGTAGGCGCGCGGCGGTGCGGCGATCGCCGTCTCCCGTCCTTGTCGATCAACCCAGACCAATGTCCGCTGCGCTGCCACTGGCGGGCCGGGTCCCCGTACGTAGGCGAGCGTGCCGTCATCCGCGATGACCGCCTCGACGTGGAATCCCGCGTTAATCACTACATCGGTGACCACAGGGACCGGCGTTCCGCTCGTCGTCAGCATCAGCGGATCGAAGGCGATCGCGCGGAGCGCGCCGCCAGCCGCATAGACGAGATGTCCGCTCGCCACGTAATGCGCCTGGAAGCCGCCGCGCACGACCACGGTTTGTGTGTGGGTCTGAAGATCGAGGACCGCGATTTGCGCCGCATCCACGCCACCCGCGTCACGACCGATCGTCGGGAAAATCGTGAAAATCACGGCGCGTCCGCCCGATAACACCTCGGGAAACGCGTGAGCGCCCTCGCCGCGCGCGCGGTCGGGACGCGAGAGCACCTTCACCGCCCCGCCGCCGGCCGCCACTTGCTGCAACCCAACACCCGACCCCGCCGCTGCGAAGACGATCGTGTCATCCGGCATCCAGACCGCTCCGCGCCAGATGCCGTCAAGCGGGGTCACCGTCGTCGCCGGTCCTCCGGTGATGGCGATCTTCTTCAGCGTGTTGAAATTTTCGACAAAGCCAACCCACTGGCCGTCGGGCGAGACGAACGGATTAAGCACCCGCCTGTCCGCTTTGTACAGGCTCACCGGCTCCAGCGCATCGAGCGAACGGACAAAGAGTTCTGAGCCGTTGTTGCCAACGTACACGATGCGCGAGCCATCCGGCGTGATCGCCAGGTCGCGACCGCCACCGCTGATCGTCAGTGCCGTTGCGGGTGTCATCGCGACCGTCGACTGGACAACGCGCGGCGGGGTGGGGCGCGTCGCATACCAGACCGCCGCGCCGACGGCGGCAGCTGTGATGAGTACGGCGCCTACGGTCACGAGAGTCATACGCACGCGCATGACGCGTCGGAGTTGCGCGCGTGCAGTCGCAACGGCCGCGTCGATGCGCGGTTGCACCTCGACGTCACTAACGGAAGCAGTCGAGCCGAGGGCGCCCACTTCCTCGATCGTGAACCGAGCGGCGGCAATGTCGCCGATCCGTTTGCGACGATCCTTGTCGAGGCAGCGCCGCAGCAGCGTGCGAATCGCCGGCACGACGGTGGTTGGCAGGCTGCTCCAGTCCGGTTCGCGCGCCAGCACGGAGGCGAGCGTCTCGGCGACGTCGTCCCCTGCGAAAGCGCGCTTGGCGGTCAGCATCTCGTAGAGCACGCAGCCGAAGGCCCAGATGTCGGATCGCTTGTCCGCCGGTTTGCTCTTCGCCTGCTCGGGACTCATATAGGCGGCCGTCCCGAGCAAAACGCCGACTCCAGACATCAACGCAGGTGATGTGATCGTGGGCGACAGCGATGCGTTGCCGCCGGTCTGTGGGTTGCCGGCGAACTCTGTGAGCTTCGCCAAGCCAAAATCCAACACCTTGACGGTCCCGTCTGGTCGCACCTTTATGTTCGCCGGCTTCAGATCGCGATGGACGATGCCTTGTTCGTGCGCCGCTTCGAGGGCTTCGGCCATCTGCTTCGCGATCGCGAGGGCCTCGTCAATCGGAATCGGACTACGTGCAATTCGATCGGCGAGCGTTTCGCCCTCAACGAGTTCCATCACGATTGCGGGCGCTTCGCCAGCTTCCTGTACGTGGTAGATCGCAGCGATGTTCGGATGATTCAGTGAAGCGAGGACCTGCGCTTCACGCGCGAACCGCGCCAACCGGTCGGAGTCGCTCGTCAGCGATCCAGGCAACACCTTGATCGCCACATCGCGGCCGAGCTTCGTATCGCGGGCGCGATACACCTCGCCCATCCCGCCGGCGCCTAGTGGAGCAACGACCTCATATACGCCGAGACGGGTACCCGAAGCGAGCATCGACACCCAAACCCTCGTACGCCCTAAATTGGGATGGAAGAATCAGTTATCGGGCGGAAACCGCGGCAGATTGTAACCGAAGGTGGTAAGCGATGCGATGTGCGATCAAGGGCGGGCCGACGGTGTTGCCGCATCAATCAGCGCCGTGGACTACAAATGTGAAATCTCAAGACTTGCGGTGCCTATTTGAGGGCGCATCCGATTAGCCGCATCGAACGGTTCGCTATACTGCGGGCGAAATCGCGCAGTCTCCCTCGTGGACCGCTCTTCGCGATGGCTTTCCCCTGTTCGGCCACCCTGAGCTGATTTGACCTCGGTCGGCGCATTCCCTTGCGAGAGGAGCTGTGCGATATGGCCAGAAGTTACTCGCGTCTCACCCTGATGACCATCGGTGTCCTGCCCGCGTTAGTGGGCGCGCTGTTCGCTCAGAACCTAACAATTCGGCCGAATCAAACCCACTTCGTGGTCGCCTCGGAGAACACGTCCGCCATGCAGGCAGCCCTTGAAACGGGAACATCGGCGGGCCTGCAGGTGGTCTTCGGAAGTCACCGGGGGGTGTTTCTCGCTCGGATTCCAGGTTCTGGTGGCCCTGTGGCATACCGTGCCATTAGTGAAGGCAACGCCGATCGGGTTGAGCGAGCTCTCAACATCGCTGGACAGCAGGGATTCCGTCTGATACCGGCGACGCTCACCAGAGCTGAAACAGGCAACGTCGCGGTTATGCGCCGTTCCGCTGAGGGATCGCTCTATCGGTATCGGGTGGTCCCCTTCAACGACGGGTTTGAAAATAATCTCCAGGGCAGCTCGTTGATTGGAGTATTCACCCAGCAATCTGGAATCGCCAGTCTCGGACGACCCGGCCGGCTGTATGCGGTTCTCGAGATCTCCGACAGCGGACCGACGTCCGACGCGCGTTCGCGTGATCAGGTCCGAGTCGTATCGACGCTCCGAGCATCGACGTTGGAAAAGGAAATCAACCAGATAGCTGCCCGCGGATTCCGGGTCTTCGGTGGCTCGTTTATGAACGTTCTGCTCCAGAGGGATGGCCCGCGGGAGTACACGTACCGGGTTGTGGGCGCCATTCGCACAAGCACGTTGACGAACGAGATCAATGAGGCAGGTCGAGCTGGGTTCCGACTCGTGCGGTCCGCGATCATGAACAACCCCAGTTCAAAATTGGAAACAGTGGTCGTGATGGAGCATGCGCCGGCGGAAACGCGTCGCTACGACTATGAATGGCTGTCTGCATCGAGGATAAATACCGACGGAGTGGACACGTTGACGTCGGATGGATTCGTGCCCGTCGCGCTCGTGCGCTTTGGCGTCAACCCCACAGACGACTTCGGCAATCAGGAAGAATTGGGCGTCAACAGTTACTTTGTTGCGTTCGAAAGAGCAGGCGAAACCCCCTGATCGTTCGAAGCGAGCGAAGGCGGATGGCGCGCGCACTGCAGCACTCGACCACATTCCCGGTGAGCCGCGAAGTGAACAGCAACTGCGGGGCGTAGCCAATCCACCAAGCTGTGAAATCCCAGGACACCCGTAACAGATCCCGTTCTCTTCTCGGGGGAACGACCCTAGAGTGGAGACGCGATGACGAAGGCAGAGCAGGCCCGCCGGATGGCGTGGCGATTCAAAGTGTTGCAGCAGGCGGCAGAACGGTCGCGGAACATCGCGCGGACGTGCCGGCACTTCGGGATTTCACGGCAGGCCTTCTACAGGTAGAAGTGACGGTTTGAGGCGCACGGGGCGGCCGGATTGCCGGACCGTCCCAGCACGCCGCATCGATCGCCGGGAGCGACACCGCGCGAGGTCGTGAGCAAGATCCTGTACCTGCGTCAGACCTACCATTTCGGCCCAGGCAAGACCGCCGACTATCTGAAGCGCTTTCATCACCTGTCCGTGGCCGTGTCGTCCGTGCATCGCATCCTCGTGCGGCACGGGTTGAACCGGCTGCCGGCGAATCAGAAGTATCGGTCGCATGCGAAGCGCTGGCAGCGGTATGAGAAGCCGCAGCCTGGCCACCGATTGCAGATGGACGTGAAATTCCTCGAGCGCATTCCGGGCACACGGAAACGGCTCTATCAGTTCACGGTGATCGACGACTGCACGCGCATCCGCGTGCTCAAGATCTACGATGCGTGCAATCAAGGCACGGCGATTCGCTCCATCGATGACGTGCTCCGCCGGTGACCGTTCCGTGTGCATGTCGTACAGACTGATAACGGCGCGGAGTTTCAGTCACACTTTCATTGGCATTTGGAGTCGCTCGACATCCGTCACGCCTACATCCGGCCGCGCACACCGCGCTTGAACGGGAAGGTCGAGCGTTCGCACCGCGTCGATGACCAGGAGTTCTACCAGCTCCTGGACCGAGACGGCATCACCGACGACATTCACCTGTTCAACGAAAGCTGCGCGAGTGGGAGGACTACTGCAATTACCACCGGGCCCATGGAGCGCTCGACGGCCAGACCCCGTACGAGCGGCTGATCGCCAAGATGAGACCGGGAACGTCACCGGCGTCCTAGGAACCTACAAGGAAATTTTGGCGCGCCCTGCAGGACTCGAACCTGCGACCTCCTGGTTCGTAGCCGCGATGCCCATTCGACATAATCGTGGTTTCACTGACGAATTCGAAGCGTGCCACGCGCGACTGCCACGCGATGGCGGTGTGGCGGGGCGGTCTGTCGATGCGGTCTGACTCGTAGGTTTGGCTGGAAATGGCATTGATTTCGCTGTCGAGGTGCGCGCAGTTCCGCCCAAGAGGAGGAGAGTTGTCTACACATCAGAGGTGGCCCCGCGGACTGGTATGGCTATGTGCGATCGTCGTGATTTCGTGCGGCGGCAACAATCCCATTGCACCGTCGAACCAGCCTGAAGTCGCCAACAACCGCGACAACTTCCAGTTTCAGGCTTCCAACTTGATGCGAACGACTCAGACGCTGTCGTACGCATGGGAGAACACGGGTGCAAGCGCGAATGTCAATCAGTCCGGGCAAATTTCCAGCGGGACGGCAACGCTAACGATTCGCACACCAACTGGTGCGGACGTGTACACCCGTGACCTGTCGACGACAGGGACGTTCACGACGAGTCCTGGAGCCGCGGGTAATTGGCGTATAGAAGTCCGTCTGGAGAACGTCACTGGCACCCTGAACTTCCGCGTGCAGAAACCTTAAACCGGTTGCGCGAGCCGCGCCGATCACTGCGTCGAGGTCTCCGAGAGCACTCGCGACGAAGGTTCATAGGACTCCGTGACGTTTCTGCTCTCATCTTCGCTATGAGCCGCTATGCGAACGTGTCGCTTGACACCACCGACGTCGTTAGAGATGTGCTCGGAATAAAGTGTTATCTATCCGCTCAGAATAGACCGCGAATTGTTGGCGCGCCCTGCAGGACTCGAACCTGCGACCTCCTGGTTCGTAGCCAGACGCTCTATCCAGCTGAGCTAAGGGCGCTGAGTGGAGCGGCGGGTCTTATCGGACCCGCCGTTTGATGGGCGTGCCCTGTTCGAGAGGGCACAAACGAGAACTATAACATGCGCCTACAGCGTGCTCAGGAGCGTGAAGCCGTACTCCTGCGCCCGGTTCACCGCGACCACACCGGCGGCGACCATGTGGCTGTTCGGAACGAGGTTCGCGACGAGCTCCTTGTAGACCGCGTCGCCATTCGCCTTCGTCGCCATCGCAAGCTGAGTGGCGAAGAAGTGCGTCGCCATGTCGCACACGGCAAAGCGCGTCCCACGCTTGACCACCGAATCGATCGTGTTTCCGAGATTCGGCAGCGCCATTCCATACGCGCCTGAATTCAGCAGATTCGTCGCCGGTGCCTGCTTCGTCTTCGGATCCGTGAACTCGATCATCATGCCGAGCGTCGTCCCGTACTTCTTCCAGATCGCGTCGTTGTAGGCAAACGGCGTCGCGAAGTGCCGCATGCAGGCGACCACGACGATGTCGGGCTCGCCGAGAGAATAGCCGGATTTGTTCGCCTCGTAGAGATTGTTGGCGTAGAGAATCGCCTCTCCCGCGCCACGGGGCGTGGACGCGTCGATGAAGGTGCGATGCTTCCCGGCGACGGCGTCCAGCCACGCATCCTGCTGATGCCGCGCCGCCTGAAATCGCCCGCCGGCACCCGTGGTCTGTGCCGCCAGAGGCCTCGCGCCAAGTGCGACACCGACGGCCGCAACTCCCAGACCCGACATCACCGACCGGCGCGCCTTCATCTGTTTCGTCATACGCAACTCCTCCTAACCACAATCCGAACGATCTAAAAATTCATACCCACGCCAAACCGGATTACCCGCGGCGCCAGCACGCCCGTCGCGTTGCGCCACGCCGGTCCGAGCCTCGTCGTCATGACGAGGATCGAGTTCGAGTTGGTCACATTGAAGATGTCAATCTGCGGTTCGATCATGCCGCCGCGTGGCAGGCGGATTCTGCGCGTGAACCGGAGGTCGAGCTGATGGAGCCGCGGCTCCTGGAAATACGTGTTGTTGAGGACCACATCAGCCGTCGTGGTTGCGGTGCAGGGCACACGCGTGCCGCACGCGGCCAGGTTGCGGTTGAGCGATGCGGCCGCCTGCGCGTTGGTCACCACGGTGTCGGCACCGGTGGGAACGGGCGGCATGTCCTGATAGTTGGCGCTCGCCTGGAAGCCCCACCACAACGGATAGATGATGGCGGCTTTGAACTGCGTCAGGCCGCCCCACGGCGTACTCACATGGCAGTAATCCGACGTGCGGGGCGTCGATGCGAGCGCGTTCTGCGCGAGGATGTTCGGCAGGTTGTTCTGATAACAGTTCTCGGTGGTCGTGGAGCCCGTCGAAAGCCCACCCTGCACGAATCCACCGTCGCCGAACCGCATCGAGAGCGTCGCATCGATGCCGTTGTACACCTCTGACTGGCTTCCGTAGTGCTTTGCCAGCGCAATCAGGTTGTCCGTCAAGCCGAACTTCGCGGGCACGACGTCGTACAAGCCGCAGATCTGCTGCCCGCCGCCGCCGGGCAGTGCGGCATTGGTCGGCGCCGCGATGCAGTAAGGCGTGAAGTCCTGCGCCGTGACCGCGCGGTTGTCCGTCACGCGGAAATTGCCGTACCACGTCCGGAAGTAGCCGATATTGGCGGCGACACCCGGCCACAGCTGCTGCTGCAGCTGCATCGAGGCCTGCCAGGTGTACGGTCGATTTCCGGTCAGCACATCGTCGGCAAACGTCGTGCGGCGCACGACCTGTCCGAACGCGGTGTTGGATAGCGGACCGAGCTCGCTCTCCTGCGGAATGTAGTCGCCGTTATCGGTCCACGCCCGCGACGCGGTCGTCACCATCTGGTTGACGGGACTGTTCTGCAGAATGATTCCCTGCATCGGCTCGAAGATCACGTAGCGGCCGACGAACCCCTTCACCGCCGTGCGTCCTTTTCCGAACAGGTCGTACGCCGCGCCAATCCGCGGCGACCAGTCCTTCCAGTTGGGGACGTTCTTGACTTCCGCGAAGCTGCGCGCAGGTACCCACTTGCCTGCGGGGAGCTGCACCGGCGGAACGCGGCCGTTCAGGTAGTCGAACCGCAAGCCGAGATTCAGCGTCAGGCGATTGACCGTCCACTGATCCTGACCGTAGACGCCGATGCTCAACTGGCGTCCCTTGTCGCCAAGCGGCGATGCGAAGTAGTTCACCGTCGTGGGCACCGTGCCGTTGAAGACGTAGCTCGTTTCGTTCGTCCCCGGCTCCATCACGAAGTTGGTATCCCGCCATCCATACAGCGTTTGAACGCCGCTCTTGAACGCGTGCGATCCGGTGACATACGAGACGGCGAACTTCTGATTCGTCTGGCCGAAATGCTGGTAACCGACCCCCGCCATGCCGGCGAGCGTCGTCGATGCGTTGCCGTACCCGAAGTTGCGCGAGGAATCGAGGATGAACTGCTTGTCGTTTGGAGTTGCCCCGAAGCGCTTCAAATTGAGCTGGCCGTTGACGACGACGGAGCCAGCCTCGAACAACAACTTGTTGGTTTGCGGCCGGTTCCACGTCAGTTGCCACTGGTAGTTCGGACGGTAGTCCTGGCCGACGAACGTTTCAGGCGAGCGCAGAAAACCGCCAGTGGGGAAGCCAGGGCAGTTGCAGATGTGCTCATAACCGAACATGCCGACGATTTTGTCTTTTGTCGTCGCCTGCCACGTGGAGCGTAGACGCGCTTCCTGATACAGGTTGTCCTCGTAGTCCAAGTTATTCGTGTCGGCCTCGTAGAACATCGTCGCTGGCGTGCGGTTGAAGTAGAGGCCCGGATAGTAGTCGCTCGTTTTCCACTGCCGCAGACTGAGGAAGAACCACACCTTGTCCTGCTGGATCGGGCCGCCGAAGCCGCCGCCCGTGTCATACCGTTTCCGGATGAACGGCGCCGACACAACACCGCGAGCGCGCAGGTTGTCGTCGAGATTGTCCGACTGCAGGCTTTTTCCCGTCACGGACGCGTTCACAGTGGTCCGGTAGCTGTTCCCGCCGTCCCGCGGAATCACGTTGAGCAGGACGCCACCGCTGGCCAGCTCCGCCGTCGCGCTGGACGTCGTCACTGTGACCTCATCGACGGTCGCCGGATTGAGACTGCTCATCACGTTCCCGGCGGCGACGAGCGTTCCGAAGAACATACCTTCGCGCAGCTGCTGAAAATCGCTGGCACGGCCGCCGTGGATCAGGAACGCCTGCGAGAACTCGCTCTTGCCGCCGCCGACATCCTGCGTGACGCCACCGGTCAATACGGCGCCCGGAAGAAGCGCCGCGTAATTTCGGATGTTCGATCCCAACGGAATCTGGTCGGTGACCTCGCGTGAATAAACCTGCTGCTGCGCGACGTTCTGCGTGTCGACCAGTGGCGCCTCGCCCGAGACGGTGATCGTCTCCTGGACGTCGCCGACAGCGAGGTCGACATTCACACTCGCCGTGAAGCCCGAGCTCAGCTCGACGCCTTCGCGGCGGACGGTGCTGAAGCCCGTGAGCGTGAACGTGATGCTGTAGGTGCCGGGTCGCAGGTCGACGATGCGGTAGACGCCCTGAGCATCGGTGACGGCTGTTCGAACCTTTTCAATCAGTGCGGGACTCGCAGCTTCGACCGTCACGCCGGGAAGCACGCCGCCCGACGCGTCGCGCACGACGCCGCTGATCGTCCCCGTGGAGACCGCCTGCGCCATGACCAGGTCGGGACGTGACAACAGTACCAACGCAGATAGCACGAGCCGCAGGAACCTTTTCACCATCCCCGTCCCCTCCCGGTGGGTCCGCCTTCAGGCGGACCAAGAACATCAAAGCGTGTTGTAGACGATCGAGACGAAGGCGTCCGGCTGAATAAGTCCCTGGCCCCAGGCCGCGTCGAATTCCGTCGTCGGCTTGGCCGCGACCGCTTCCTTTTCCGTACGCCCTTCTCTCTTCAGCGTCTGCACGCGGTCGCGCACGGTCACGAGCATGTCCCGATAGCGTGTCAGTGCGGCGCGATCCGCGAGCGGTCCGTGTCCCGGCACGATCCGCGTGGTCGGGTTGCTCATCTTGAGTCCCTTCTCCGCGGCCGCAATCATGCCGTTGATCTTTCCGCCGGTACTCGCGTCGATGAAGGGATACGACCCGTTGAAGAACGTGTCGCCCAGGTGCAGCACATCGCCAATCGCGAAGTACACGTAGATGTCGGTGTCGGTGTGAGCCGGCTGGATGTAGCCGAGATCGACGTATTCCTCGGTGCCCGTCAGCTCGAAGGTCAGATGCTCGCTCTGGACGAAGGTCTGCGTCGGCATCGCGGCAGCCGGTGCAGGCGCGAAATGCATCCCGAGCAGATCGTGCGGCTGCGAGAGCCGGCGCCTGGTGTTCTCGTGCGCGATGATCTTCGATCCAGTCTTCCGGAAGCTCTCGTTGTTGTCCGCGTGATCGAAGTGCCAGTGCGTGTTGATCGTCGCGACGATCGGCGCGCCGCCAGGCATCGCATCGAGCCGCTGCTTGAGGCCGGCAAATGCGCCCTGGACGAAGGTGTCGACGACGACTTTGCCCTCCTCGCCGTTGCGGACGACGACGTTGCCGCCGGGGCCTGAGAACATGACGATCATGTTCGCCAGCGATGTCTGCTGGATTGGCGTCGCGGCCATCTGCGCCCGCGTCGCGGCGAGCGGATCGGGCGTTGGCGTCTGCTGGGCGAGCGCGAATGCCCGTGCGAGCGCCGGTGGAAATACAGATCCGGCCGCGGCGGCGCCGCCGAGAAGTCCTGCCCGTTTGAGCAGCTCGCGGCGCGTCATCTCGTGGTGACCCATCCCCACCTCAAGCCGTTTGTGATTTCTGTGCGCCGCGCAGCGCGGCGAGCACACGAGCGGGTGTCAGCGGGAAGATATGCATCCGCACGCCGGTCGCATCGAAGAAGGCATTGGCAATCGCGGCGGCGCCTGCCGCCAACGCTTCCTCACCTGCACCGCTCGACGGAATGTTCGGCCGGTTGACGACGACGCCGGTCGCCTCCGGCGCCTCGCCGAACCGCAACGGCTGATAGGTCGCCCAGTCCAGGCTCGTCACGTTCGTCTTCGAGAATGTGACCTCTTCCTTCAGCATCCGGCTCGCCGCGACGCACATCTGTCCTTCGATCTGTCGTTCGACGATGCCGGGGTTGATCACCTGGCCGGGATCGATTGCACCGAACATGCGTTTCGCGACGACGACACCCGTTTCCGTATCGACTTCGATATCCGCAACGGCTGCGCCGTACGAGGACAGATGCGTTCCGAGCGCGATGCCACGACCGGTGCGCACGCGTCCTGTCTGCCGGTTTGACGCGGCGCGTCTCGATTTCCAGTTCGACGCCTTTGCGACCGCCTCGAGCACACCGAGCCAGCGCTCGCCGTTGATGTTCTGTTTGCGAAACTGGTACGGGTCGATGTTCGCCTTGTACGCGACCTCGTCCATCGTCTGCTCGCCGGCAAACGAGAGCGCGATGTCCATCGGCGACCGGAGCGGCGCAGCTTTGAAGTAGCCGTCCATGCCGGGGACGCGGTGATTGACGATGCGCCAGTTGGGGATCGTGTACTGGTCGCCGGTGTTGAAGAGTGTCGGCCCCTGCGCTCGGATGCCGTCGCCTTCAGCGGGTTTCCTGGTGCCGATGAGGATCTCGGTCGTGTCGCCCGCGGTGAAGTTGTGCTGCCAGCCGTGATACTCGTACGCGACGATCTTTCCCTTGTCATCGCATGCAATTTTCACGTCGGCGGTATGCGCCTGCTGATAGTGGTCCCACCCGTGCTCGTCCCACCGCATCAACTGCAGGCGCACGGGAGCGCCAGCCTCCTGCGACATGACGGCGGCGGCCATCGCGCAGTCTTCCTGCATGCCGCGTCCATACGACGGTGACGTCTCGTAGAAGCGGACGACCACTTTGTCGAGCGGCAGTCCCGTCACACCGGAGACGACCTGGCGCGTGCCATAGATCGTCTGCCGCGACGAATAGATCAGTGCGGAATCGCTCTTGACGTCGGCGATCGCGCAGTTTGGCGCGAAGGGGCCGTGCAGCTGATACGGTGCGTCATAGCGGCCTGATGCCACGTGAACGGCGCGTGCGAACGCCGCCGTACAATCGCCGCGGTCGAGAACAAAACGATCGACGGTTTTGGCGGCGCGCATCCGGTCGTGCAGCGCCTCCTGCGACTCGGGCAGGATCGCCGGCATATCCCAGGCGACCTTCAACTGCTGCGCTGCCTTCACGGCATCCCATTCCTTTGGCGCGACGACGCCGAGGAAATCACCTCGTCGCACGACCCGGGCGCCGGGGATGTTCGCAATCGAACTCGCGTCGACGGTCACCACCTTCGCGCCGTGCAGGAACGATCCCTGTCCGCGCGGACGCACGAGGCGTCCGTGGAGCATGCCTGGCACGCGGAGGTGCTGCAGGTACACGTACTTGCCTGCGGCCTTGGCGGGAACGTCACGACGCGGCACCGCGGTGCCTACGATGGTGTGTTTGCGATAGTCCTTGATCGGTGAGCGGCCGGTGAACGGCACGTTGAACTTCTTGTCGCCGAGCAGTTCGCCGTAGGTCACCGATTTGGACGGATTGCCGACGACCGACACGACGCCGCGGCTGACCGTGAGCTGTTCGATGGGGGCGCCAAGCCGGGTCGCCGCGAGACCGAGCAACGCGTGCTTTGCGTCCGCTGCGGCCAGGCGCACCCGCACACCGCCACGCGCAATTCCGGCGCTGGCGGCTGTCAGTCCCTGATTCGGCGACTTGCCGGTCTCGAGCGGCATGCCAGACACCTGCGACATGTCGAGGTCCAGTTCATCCGCGGCAATCTGCAGCAGCGTCGTCGAGATGCCCTGTCCGAGTTCGTGGTGGCCGTGAATGATGGTCGCCGTGTTGTCCGAGTGAATGGCAATCCAGCTGTCGAGGTCGCCGGGATTGGGCTGCGACCGTCCCTCGGTCGCACCGGTGAGCTGACCGGGGTTCTGCGCGAATGCCGACGGCGCCATCGCGAAACCGACAACCAGCGCGCCTCCTGCCTTGAGAAACTGACGGCGCGGAAGTTCCGGGACGAAGTTGTCGCTCATCGCGTACCTCCCGCCATCGCCAGTCCGGCGCGTTTGATGGCCTTCATCAATCGGGGATACGTTCCGCAGCGGCAGATGTGGCCGTTCATGGCGGTGCGAATCTCCGCGTCTGTCGGCTTGGGGTTCTTCGACAGCAGCTCCGCGGCCTTGATCATCTGCCCGTTGTAGCAGTAGCCGCACTGCAGCGCCTGTTCGTCGATCACCGCCCGCTGGATCGGGTGGAGTTCGGGAACGGATGCGAGCTTCTGCTGCTGTGCGTACCAAGCCGGCAGGCCGTCGAGCGTCGTGATCGATTTGCCCTCAACGCGCGACAGCGGCGTGACGCACGAGCGCGTCTCGACGCCGTCCACGAGCACCGAGCAGGCGCCGCACTGCGCGAGGCCGCATCCAAACCGCGGTCCCTGCAGCGCGAGGTCGTTCATCAAGACATACAGAAGGGGAGTGTCCGGTGGAGCATCCACTTCCTGGGCCTGCTGGTTGACGGTCAGCTTGATAGCCACTGCGTCCTCCTCCACGCCGCGAGGGCGGCGCGGACTGTCCGGGAACCCGAGTTGCGCGAAATTGGTGCGGATTCTACAGCGAAAGCAGGTCCGCCTAAAGGCGGACCCGACGGGTTCGGGGAATCTTGCGAAGAACGTCCTCGACGTCGATTTGTACGTCATCGGACCGCTTCACACGAGAGGACTGTGCAAATGCGATGTCGTCGGCGAGCAGCTCGAACGTCGGTTTGATGTCTATCCGCGCGTTTGACGAGAGGAGCTGTGCGCGATTCGCAAGCCGCACGCGAGCGTTGGCTGCTTCGCGACCAACGATCGTCGTGCCGGTGAGGATGCCGAGTGCGTTGCCTGCCAGCGTCCAGCGATACCGCTGCCGGCTGACGCAGTTGGCCGACGCGTGATCGATCGTCGTGTGCACGTTGACGCAGGCGTGAGGTCCGGCGACGTTGGTTGCATGAACGGCACATGTTCCCCCGTCGCCCGCCAGCCTTCCTACCGTTTCGCTGCGCGTCAGTGCCGCGCCGGCATTGATGCAGTGCGCCGAATAGATCGACCGAGCGGCCGCGATCACGTGCGCACCACCGATGTGGTACGCAGCGTCGCTCTCGCGCTGAACCCTGTAGTGCTCCAATCGCGCGTGCTCCCCGAGAGCAATTTCGGTGACCGCATTGGTCAAGTACTCCACGTCCGCCGCGCCCGCATAGCTTTCGATGACCGTCGCGGCGGCGTGATCGCCGACGACGACGAGCGATCGTGGCTGCGTCATCGCGGGCCGGGCGTCGGCTTCGCCATTACAGAAGAACCGGACGTGAATCGGTCTGTCGAGCGTCGTATGCGGTGGTACGAGAACACACGCGCCGTCTTCGAAGAGCGCCGTGTTGAGGGCAACCAATGGCAGGCAGTCGACGTTCGCAATCTGTGCGAAGTGCGAAGCAGCGTCCGGTGCATCGCCATCGAGGACGGGCTTCAGAGGACCGACCAGCAGTCCATCGGCTCGTTCGTCGGTGGTCGACAACTCGGGTACGAAATATCCGTTGACGAACGTCAGTTCGACGCCTGGCGTATCGCCGGACGGCAGCCTGGTGAGCCGGTCGCGACTGGTCGTCTCCGTGGGCCTCGAGGCAAGCGAAAAGTTCGTTTCCGCGATCGGAGTGATATCGACGTACCGCCACTGCTCATCTGCCGGTGTCGGACAACCGAGCACGAGAAAACGATCGAACGCCTCGCATCGAAGGGCGTCAAACGCAATCGACTCCTGGCGGCGGCGCCGTGCAAGCTCAAAGTCAGTTTTGAAGTGGCTAAGCCACGGCGTGAGAGCCATCGCGTTGATGTATCCTACCCGCCAATTTAGGGATCGAAAGGACACCGCGATGCGTTTCCGCGCCCTTCTGCTCGCCATCACCGCGTTGTTCGCGTCGCAGTTCCCGTCTGTCGGCGTCGCACAGACCCCAGGCAGCACGCAGCCGCTCGTCGGCACATGGCTCCTCTCGGGGCTCGAGCGCTCGGCGCCAGGCCAACCGCTGACGAAGGTGATGAATCCCGTTGGCATGCTGATCCAGTCGGCGAACGGATACGTCCTGCACATCGTCTCGCAGTCGGCGCGGCCGGCAACGCTCAACGCCGCGGAGCAGTTCATGACGTACCGCGCGTTCTGGGGAACCTTCACGGTCGATCCCGCCGGCGGAAAGGCCGCGTACCACATCGACGGAGACCTCGACCCTGGACGCAAGGATCAGCGGTTCACGAGCACGTTCGAGCGCAAAGGAACGCAGCTCGTGATGACCGATCTCTCCACCGATGGTCAGCCCGTTCAGCGAACGACATGGGAACGGCTTCCCGAGCTGGAGGCGCTGCCGGAGTATCAGGAAGGCGTCGTCGGAATCTGGCAATGGACGGGCGCCGGTCTCTACAACTCCGCCGGTCAGAACGTTCGGCCCGCGTATCGCGATCCCAGCATCATCGTGTACACGCCCACCGGACACATGGCGGTGCTGTACCTGCCGGCGCCAGGTCGCAAGCCGTTCGCGGGGCCGACACCTACCGTCGAAGAGGCGCGCGCGGCCTGGCAGGGCTCCGTCTCCTACTTCGGCACTTACATCGTGCAGCCGAAAACGCGGACGATGTTCCACTACCAGATGAGTGCGGCGAACCCGACTGCGGTCGGCGGCTGGTTCATGCGCAATTTCGAAGCGAACGGACCAGAGGTGAAGCTCATATTTCCGCCGACAACGCTCGACGGCCAGCAAGTGCGCAACCTGCTGACGTTGAAGCGGCTCGCGGGGGTCAGAGAGATGTGGCCCGATTTCCGTCGCTGATGAGAAGGGTTGAACGATGAATCAGAGAACACTCGGCTTGTTGCTGGCGTCCTCGGTGCTGTTGGTCCCGGCACTGCGGGCTCAATCGACGGAACAGCAGATCGTTGCCGATGCTGCTGCGGCGCTCGGCGGGCGTGAGCGCATTCTTGCTGTGAAGACGCTCGTCGTCCAGGGTGGCGGCCACGATCTGAACGTCGGCCAGTCGCTCCGCTACGACGAACTCGGATTGCAGTCCGACGTCTGGCAGATTCGCGACTACAAGCGCATGTACGACCTGGCGAACGGCCGTGCACGCTTCGAGGTCGTCCGCGCGTCGCAGTATCCGTACTACCAGGGCGTCGGTGGGGACCGCGTCGTGCAGGGACTCGACGGCGACGTTGCATTCAACGTCGCAACCAATGGCAATGCGACGCGCGTGTTTGGCGGACAGGCGAACGCGCGCCGCGTGGAATATCTGCGGCATCCGTTGACGCTGGTGCGCGCGGCGCTCGATCCCTCCGCGAAGCTCGCCAACGGCCGTACGCAGGGCGCCGACCGGCTCGTGGATGTCACCACCGGCGGTGTCACATTGACGCTGGGGATCAACAGCGCGACCAAGCTTCCATCGCGCATCGTGCAGATCATCGACAGTGCGACGATGGGCGATACGGCCGTCGAACTGCAATTCAGCGAGTATCAGCTGATCGGGGGCATTCAGTTGCCGGCGCGCATGACGACCCGGACGGATCGATGGCCGAGCGCCGACGTCCGGCTCTTGAGCCAGAACATCGATGGTGACGTGGGGAATCTTGCCGCGCCCGCCAACGTCCGTTCAGCCACGCCGCCTGCGCCGCCGACCCCGCCGACGACGACCGCGCGGGAGATTGCGAAGGGGCTGTGGTACGTCGAGGGGACCACGCACAAGAGCCTGCTCGCCGAGTTCTCCGATCACATGCTGCTCATCGAGGCGCCCAATGACGAGCGTGTCCGCGCCGTCCTCGCGAAGGCGAAGGAGCTGCGGCCGAACAAGCCTGTGACGAAGCTGCTGGTGACCCATCATCATGGGGATCACACCGGCGGCGTACGGCTCGCCGTCGCGCAAGCCGGAATTACCGAGATCATTACGCACCGAAGCAATGTCGCGTATCTCAACGACGTGCTCTCGCGGCCGCACACCCTGAATCCTGACGATCTGGCGAAGAAGGGAAACGCCAAGCTGCCGAAGATCACGGCCGTCGACGATACCGGCGTGCTGCGCGACTCGATGATGACGATCAACATGTTCCACATCCGCGACAACTCGCACGCCGACTCGATGCTGATGCTGTATTTCCCGAACGGGAAGATCGTGACGCAGCCCGACATCTACATGCCGAACGACGCGCGCAACGTGATTGCGGGCGAGCCGCTCGGCCACGCACCGTGGCTGCAGAACCTGGCGGGCAACATCAATCTGCGGAAGCTCGACGTCGAGTATCACGCGCCGATTCACGGCGACCATGTGACCAACAAGCAGTTCCTCGACTCGTTGATTTTCATGACGCAGTTTTTGCCGGGATCCAAATCGACGAACTGAGCCCCACCGGGGCTCAGAGACTCAGAGACGCGGAGATGAATCTTCAAACGATTCTTTGAGTCTGCATCTCCGTGGCGCCCGGTGTGCGGTTTCGTCACCGGCTCGCCATAATTGTCATCGGCAGCTCTGGATTCGGAGTCGGGTTTCACGTCAGGAGTTGCCAATACAGGTTGGTCTCGTTCTTGCGCAAGTCGCTGCGACTATCACCCGTACCAGGAGGAATCGCAATGCCTCGGCTGTGGCGAAGCGCGCGTTTTTGGGGGAATCGAGTGCGGCGTACCGGCCGTCGACAGCAGCGGCAACGAATCGAACGCCACTTTGATTGCACATGGCTCACGACGTGGGGCGAGGAGAAGACTCGCATCAGCAGTCTCAGCCCAACCGGCTGTTACATCGATAGCCGTTTCACCACACCGGCAGAAGGCACAGTGGTTGAAGACATCACCATCACGCTGCCCATCGGAAGTCTCACGGTTCAGGGAACGGTGCTAAATACGATGCGCGGGATTGGCTTCGCCGTGCGATTCAACGATCTTGACGAAGAGACGCGCGACAGTCTGAGTGTGCTCATCCAAGATCTGCAAACGACGGGTGAGGATCGGATCGGTGCGTGCTTCACACCCATCAGGCGATGACGCGTCTATCGGTGCTCAACGGCAGACGGCCCAGGCGTGATGGTGATCTCTTCTGCGTCTCTGCGGCTCGGATCGCTAGAAATCGAGGTTGACGCCGAACTTGACCGTCCGCGGATTCAGGACGGACGTCGCGTTCTCCCACGCCGCTCCATAACGCGTCGTCATCGCGAGCACCGGGTTCGCGTTGAACAGGTTGTACAAATCGACCTGTGGCTGGAGACGCAGTCCGCCGCGCCTGAAGTTGCGGGTCAGCCGGAGATCGAGCTGACGGATGCGCGACTCACGGAAGAACGTTCCCGCGGGGATCAGCTCGATGGTGCTCGTGGCCGTGCAGGGAACACGCGTCCCGCAGGCGCCGAGATTGCGCCCGAGCGTCGTCGCGATCTGGGCGTTGGTGGCGACAAACCCGGCAGTCGTCGGGATCGGCGAGCTGTCCTGATACGTGCCGCTCAACTGCAGGTCCCACGCGATCGGATAGATGCCTGAGAACTTGTACTGCGTCGTGCCGGACCAGGGTGGCGCGACGTCGCACTGGTACATGTCCTGCGGCGAGTCGACGATGAAGCACTTGTTGATCGACTGAGTTCCGGTCGACATCCCGCCCTGCACGAGGCCGCCGCGGCCGAACCGGAAGTTCACGGACGCGTCGATGCCGTTGTAGTGCTCCTTGTATTTGCCGTACTTCGATGCCTGCTCGACGAGGTTGTCCACGACTCCAAACTTCACGGGATTGAGGTCATAGAGGCCGCAGATCTGTTTTCCGCTCACATCCGAAGGCAGGTGCGAGTGCGAGGGAGCGGTGATGCAGTACGGGCTGAAGTCCGCCGGCGCGATCGCGAGATTGTCGGTGACGGTGAAGTTGCCGTACCAAGTGCGGAAGTACCCGATGTTGACGGCGAGGCCAGGCCTCAGCTCGTGCTGCACCTGGAACGAGGTCTGCCAGTTGTACGGCCGTACGCCGAAGCCGTGCAGCACGTCGTCCGCATATCTCGTCGTCGCCTGACGAACCTGTCCGAACGCGGTGTCGGACAGCGGTCCGAGTTCTGATTCCTGGGGAATGTAGTCGCCGTTGTCGGTCCACGTGCGCGTTGCGCTGAGCACGAGCAGGCTCGACGGGTTGTTCGCTGTCGTGATGCCGAACGCTTCGAAATTGACGTAGCGGCCAAGGAACGCCTTGACCGCTGTCTTGCCGTTGCCGAACAGGTCGTAGGCAAGCCCGAGACGCGGGTTGATGTCGGTCCAGTTCGGCACGTTCTTGACTGCTTTGAAATCGCGCGCCGGCACAAACGTTCCGGCCGGCATGTGCTGATCGCGCACCATGCCGTTCAGATAGTCGAATCGCACGCCGAGGTTGAGCGTCATGCGATCGATATTCCACTGATCCTGTGCGTAGAGACCAAGCGTCTCCTGACGCTGGTCCGTCGCAAGCGGTCCCGCGTAGTACGTCACCGAGAGAGGCGTGGTGCCGAGGAACGTGTAGCTTCGGTCCGCGTACGGACCGCCGTCCTGGTAGAAGAACGCCTCGCGCGGCGCGTACAGAAACTGAACGCCGCCCTTGAAGGCGTGAGAGCCGGTCACATAGGAGACGGCGAATTTCTCATTCTTCGGATGCGTATTCTGCGAGCCGAAACTATCGGAAAGGCCGTAGCCGAAACGATGGTTGCCGTAACGGTAGTTGCGTGCCTGGTCGAGCACGGCGGGATCGCCATACGTCGATCCGACGCGCAGCCGCTGCTGCACGAGCGAGACAAAGGTGAATCCACTTTCGAACAGCAGCCGGTTTGTGACGGGTGAGTTCCAGATGATCTGACCGTTGCGATTCGGCCAGTAGTACGCGCTGCCTGATGCCGCGGCATCGCGCTGACCCGTGCTCACGTTGTTCAAACAGTTGCAGTTGCGCTCAACACCAAACGTTGCGGTGATCTTGTTCTTCTGGTTCGCCTGCCACGTCAGACGGATGCGGTTGTCCCAGTAATAGTTGTCATCGTAGAGCGGACGGCTCAGATCCGGCGTGTAGAACAGCGTGCCCTGCGTCTTGTTGAAGTAGTTGCCCGGGACATACGTCGATGTGACCCAGTAGCGTGAGCTCGCAAAGAACCAGAGTTTGTCGCGTCGAATTGGTCCTCCCATGCCGCCGCCCGCGTCGTATCGTTTCTTAATCGCGGCAATGACGGTCACGGCGCGCGCTTTCAGCGCATCGTCCAGGTTCTCCGACTGGAGCGACTGATTCGCAAAGTTCGCCGTAAACGAACCGCTGAAGGTGTTGCCGCCGTCGCGGGGTACGACGTTGACGAGCGCGCCGCCGCTTTCTGCTTCTGCGGTTGCGCCGCTGGTTTGCACCGTCACCTCGCTGACCGTTGCCTGATTGACACTGCTCATCCTGTTGCCGGCCGCAACGAGCGTCCCCCAGAACATGCCGTCACGCAGCTGCTGGAAGTCGCCGGCGCGCGCACCGTGAATGGTGAAGCCGGTCTGAAATTCACCACGGCTCCCGCCAACATCCTGTGCGGACGCGCCGCTGGTGAGGATGGCGCCTGGAATCAATGTGGCGTACTGGTTGATAGTGGGGCTCGAGGGAAGTTGTTCGGTGACCGTCCGGTCGAACACGCGCTGCTGGTTCACGTTCTGGGTGTCCACGAGCGGCGCCGCGCCGGAGACGGTAATAGTTTCCTCCACCGATCCCACCTTCATGTCGGCATTCACGTTCGCTGTGAATCCAGTCGTCAGCTCGACGCCTTCGCGGCGGAACGTCCCGAAGCCTGGAAGCGTGAACGTCACGGTGTAGAGGCCGGGCCGAAGATCGACGATGCGGTAGACGCCCTGTTCGTCGGTGACGGCCGTTCGAACTTTCTCGATGAGCGCGGGACTGGCAGCTTCGACGGTGACACCGGGCAGCACGGCGCCCGATTCGTCCTTCGCGACGCCACCGATGGTGCCGCTGGAAAGGCTCTGTGCCTGCACGCCCGATGCGAGCAGCACGAGTGCGAGAGCGAGAGCGGGTGCGACCAGGTTCCGTTTGGTCATGGCTTCACCTCGAGGCGGTATCACACTGTTCACCCTTCTGGGTTCGGGGTTCTCCGTTCGTGTTCACTTTCAGGTTCGCGTGAACAGCGGCGTCCTCCGAATGGCGCAGAGATTACAGGGTCACTTCCCGATTCACAAACGGTTTGATATAAGGGCGAGCGTCGCCGATGCTCGGAGGGGGTTCCGCCAATGCGTAGTCAGCTGTTGGGCATCCTTGTTGTCGCCATCGTCTTTGCTGGTGATGGATTCGCGCAGACCGGTTCGCCTGACGGTTGGCTCAATCCTGATTGGAACAAGCCTGCAATCACCGGTGCAAACCGGAAGCCGGCTCCGCGCCGAAGCCTTACAGGCATGTGGGCGCCCGCCGAAGGTCCGGGCGCCGGCACGCAGGCTCAGGGTGTGCAGCTGAAACCGAACAACGGCAGGCCGGAAAACGAGCTGCCATACACGCCGTACGGCCGACAGCTGTACAACTCGCATCGTGCGCTGGAAGGGAAGGATTCAGTGCTTCCCGGCAACGACAACGATCCGCGGAACCGCTGTGAGCCGCTCGGCGTCCCGCGCTACAACCACTACAACATCAGGCTGACGCAGTTCTTCCAGGACGAATACAAGGTCGCCATCCTCTACCACTACGACAATCGTTGGCGTGTGATCTGGACGGATGGACGGCGGCTGCCGAAGCTCGTGGACGGTGGGGTGGAGATTGGGGGCGAGCTGCGGGAGCCGCGATTCTTCGGGTATTCCGTTGGCCGTTGGACAGACGATTACACGTTCGAGGTCCAGACGATTGGGATGATGCCGGACGATCGCGTCTGGCTCGATTCAACAGGCCGTCCGCTCAGCGAGCAGGCGCGGATCACCGAGACGTTCCGTCGTGTCGACGCCGATACGCTCGTGTGGTCAGAGACTATTGACGATCCGAAGATCTACACGCGACCATGGGAGGCGTTGCGGATGACGTTCCGCCTGCACGATCCGCGCACCGACATCCAGGAATATTACTGCTCGCCGTCCGAGCAGGAGAACTACAACAAGGTTTTTGGCAATCCTGCTGCAGGCACGAAAGGGGCGCCATGAGAACGGCATTGTTCGTCGCGTTGGTGGCGGTTGTTGTCGGGGTGTTGGCGACCGCACCGCTCAGTGCACACCACGGCGCCGCCGCGTACGACGTGGGAAAGAAAGTCGTCCTCAAGGGCACGGTCAAGGAATGGATCTATTCCAATCCGCATTGCTTACTTACCCTCGAAGTCGCCGGCGAGGACGGCCAGGTGGTCCGGTGGATCGTCGAAGGCCAGGCGCCGAACGTCGTCTTTCCCGCCGGGTATCGGAAAGACACGTTCACGTTCGGCGATCAGGTGACGGTCACGGTGGAACCGGTCAAAAACGGACGGCCGCTGGGGCGGATTCTCGCCGCCGTCACCGCTGACGGCAAGACGCTCGGCGCCGCGAGCTCACAGAGTACGACTCCAAGCGTCAACCAGCCGTAGCCACAGCGCGCGTTGCGCGAAGGCGGACCTGAAGGTCCGCCTCTACGTCCCGCCCTCTACTTCTGTCCTGTGGCGACCGGCAGAAACACGTCGGTGTTGAACGCGTTGTAGTCGGACGGCACGCAGAAATCCTCCCAGAGCTCGGCGCCAGGCATGAGAGGAATCGTGGCCTTCGCCGTCACCCACGGCTGCGTGTACGTCTTCGGATCGGTCACGGTCATCTGCACTTCGAGCGTCCCGTAGTTCACCCTGCGCCACCGTTCGACGATGCGCATCTCATCGCTGTGCGGCCAGCCGCCGTCGGGCATCGTGTCGGTCAGCCACGATCGATCGTCGTACCCCGTCGATTCGACGACGAATGTATCGCCTTCCCAGCGTCCGACATTCCAGCCCATCCAGCGCGGCTCTGGCGCAGGCGACGGCAGTTTGCGGCCGTCGGTCCAGATCGTCCGCCACGTATGGGTGATCTCGAAGAACTGCAGCACGCGGTCGGGCAGCATCACGAATTCGAACCCGTAGTTGTACGTGTGCAGGCGAGGCCACCCTTTGGGATCGCAGTTGATTTGAGAACCCGTGCCTTCACCCGACGTGTCTTTCGAGTGAAGCGGTTCTCCCGCGGCGTTCTTCTCGCCGAGTGTCGCGTTGAATCGCTCCTGCCCCGACGGCGTGAACGGAGGCGGAGTCCGGAACGCGGTGCCGACACCCTGGTTGCCCCAGACTCCGGAGAGATCGCGCGGACTGAACTTGTGGCCGTCCACCTTGTATTGAACGTTGGCCTGTTTTCGGTCCGTTTCGTTCTGGCATCTGGGACACGACTTCCACCCTGCCGGAGGTGGAACCGACGCAATCTCGGCGGGCTTCGCTGAATCAGATGCCGGAGCCTGCGCGCGCGCCGACTGTGCCTGCGAGAACGCGCATGCGAATACGAGGATCGGGACGAGGTGTCGCGTGTGCATGGCTTATTGCTCGAGCAGCCCGCGCCGCTCAGAAAGATCGATGACGACCTTGCCGTCCGGCCGCACGATGCGGATGACCAGTCCCTGCGGTGTTCCGGCCTTGGTCGGCATGAACGTGAATGTCAGCGGATCGCCAGGCTTGAACGTGTCTCGACTGAGGCCTTCGCTCAGCATGGTTGCCGGCGAAGAGAATTCCCCGGTCCACCGGACGACCGTTCCTCTTTCATCCTTTGAATCCCATGTCAGATAGACATGCGGATTTCGCCAGATGACTTCCGCGACGACGCCGTTGATCGTGGTGAGCTTGTCCTTCGCCTGGTCGTAGCCGGCCCGGCTGTGATGTGCCGACGCAGCCGCGCCTGACAGGAAGGCCACTGTGACGAAGGCGACCGCCGCTCCAAACCGTAGGGTTCGCATACAGCACCTCCTCGAGATGTGCGGGGGAGAATATAACGCTTACAAACCACGGAGGCACGAAGAACACGGAGACCAAAAAGTGTGATCTCCGTGTCCTCCGTGTTTCCGTGTTCGTAACGCCGGCGTTCCTTCTAATTCGTGGCCGCTGCGCTGACGTACTTCGCGAAATCCGCCCACGGATACGTGCGGCCGCCATGGATCGGCGCGATGGTCTGCACGTCGAGCTTCAGCCGCTGCACGTTGTTGTAGAAGGTTCGCGCCGATGGCGCCACCATCGTCGGCAGCGCCGCGCCCTGCGCAGGCGGCGTGAACAGATCGGCTTCGACGACGATCCGCTCCTTCGGCATATAGGCCATCAGCATGCCCTGAGCATGCGCGAGACCCTGGACGTTGTAGATCTCCATGACCTTCGTCCCGTCGCTGAGCACGTACTTCTGGCCGACCTTCTCGAACGTGTAGCCCTCGGCCACTTCCTCGGGCGGCGCCAGCGAGAGGCGATCCGGCTTGATGACCCACGGCTTCACCGTGAGGACCTCGGCGTAGTACGAGTGGTTGTTCTCCTGCAGGACGATCGTCACGCCTTCCTGCGCGACGTACGTGCGGACGCCGCCGAGATGATCCCAGTGGTGATGCGTGCTCACCAGATAACGAATCGGCTTGTTCGGGATGAGCTTCTTGACCTCGGCGATCACCGCCAGCGAACGGTCCTCGTTCAGCGGCGCCTCGATCACCGTGACGAAGTCGCGGAACTCGACGGCCATGCTTGCGTGCGTGCCGCCGCCGACGTACCAGAAACCGTCCGCCACCTTCGACGACTCGACGCGGACCGGTTGAGCCGTCGCGTTGCGTGCCGCGTCTGGCACCGCAGCCGCCGCGTTCGGCGGATTGATCTGCACGTTGGCGATGGTGAGGCCGAACGAATTGTGCCCGCCGCTGACGTTCACCCCTTCGCCTTCGAGGTCGTCATCGAGATCGTGATGCTGGTGGAAGGTCGAGGGGAACATCAGTCCGTTCCCGAAGTCCTTGTAGTTGGTGAGTACCAGCTCGTAATAGAGGTCGCCGACGACCGGGTTCGCGAAGTACGTCTGAATCCGCTCCACGAGGTTCCTGTCGTTGATCGCGCATTGCACACGATATTTGCCGAGGGCCATGAACGACACCGCGCGGATGCGGCCTTTGCCCTGCTCGTTGCGTGTGATGACGATCGGATTTGCCCCGGGCATCAGCGCGGCCTTGAGGCAGCCATGCGGCGTCAGCCAGACCTCGAGCTGCCGTTGCTCGGCGTCGGCGGGCGCTGGCACCACCGTGGTGCCGTTCATGTTCCATGCGACGTTGCCGTTGACGAACTGCTGCGTCCGCTGGTCGCCAACGAGCGGGTTCGTGACGGTTGGCGCGTTTCCTCCGCCCGCAGGTCCACCCTGGCCGGTGCCCTGCCGCAAGGTGTAATCGAGCTTCGACGATTTGGCGTCGTAATCGATCGTTCGCGTGTAGCTGACGATCTGATTGGCGGGCCAGTCGCTCGAGGGCGCGTAGTTCTGGCCGGGTGTGGCCACGTACCCGGTCGTGCCTGAGTAGGTGATCGACTTCACGTTGTCGGCGCCCATCGCGCGCACCGCAGCCTGCAGCACTGTCCGGGCATCCGGTTCCGCTTCCTGCGCTACGCCCGGCACACGTACCATGGTCAGCAGCAGACCAACGACGAGAATCCACAGCCGTCCTCTCATACCGCCTCCTTTTTGCTGTGCTACCTTAGCGCGGCGTGACCAACGGATCCACCGATTTGCGATCGCCGGCAAACAGCCCGATGGACGACAAGGGTTCTGCTGTCCGGCGGGATGCCGAGGATCTGATGCTTCCTGCCGGCACCTTTTCGGAATGTCGTCGAACCGGTGGTGGTCGCGGGGAATGGGGTGATCGACGAAATTGACCACCAGGCGCTCGTCGAACATGGTGGCAAATCCGACTTCATCGCGCGCCGGTTCCTGCCGGACACCGCATTCGCGATTCTCTCCGTATTTCCGTCTCGCCCTCGACGAGCGCATCGTCGGGCCCATCTCCGTGTATCTCGGCGTCGATCTCGGAAGCCGCGTCAGTGAAGACGGCGAGCCGAGGCGCCTGTTGATGGTGGAGTATCAGACGCCGTACGCGTTCGAGTTCGCCAATTAGGGAAGGAAGCGCAGTATCGAACGCTCGCATCCGAGGCGTCCAGCATCTGCAGTGGCTGCTGCTGGGCGGAGCCTGAACCCACATCTTCGCGGCCGGCGGCGTTAAGGCGTTCGGCTGGTGGCGGCGGTTGGGAATACCGCTTTGATTGCCGCTTGAGCACATTCGTCGTCCTGGTTCCCGATGCCTCCGCCTGCGCCGATCGCACCGACCATCTCGTTGCCGATGAAGATCGGAAACCCACCGGGCTGCGCGAAGTCGCCCGTCCATTCTGGAGCGCGATTGATTTGCTTGTTCACGCGTTCCCACAGGTCGATGGTCGGGCGCCGCCAATGCGCGGCCGTCTTCGCCTTCAATTCGGCCGTCTCGAGCGCCGTCTGACTTGCGCCTTCGGTCCCCTGGAACGACAAGAGGGTTCCATCGGGATCCACCACCGCGATACCGAGCGCGGTGTACTTTTTCTGACTCGCGTAGCTCACACACGCATCGACGAGCGAGCGCGCGGCGGCGGTGGTGATGACCTTGCGCGTCGCGAGCAGCGGCTGCGCGCTTGCCAGCGGCAAGGTCTTGCCGTCGCCGAACACGGACGTGATGGCGTTTTGCGCGCAATCCTCATCCCTGCCGCCCGATAAACCCGCGGCCCCGGCGCCGATGGCGCCGACAACTTCACCCTGAACAACGATGGGAAAGCCACCGGGAATCGGGAAGTCGCCCATCCACTCGGGGGCGCGGTTGATCTGCTTGTTGACGCGTTCGTACAGCTCGCCGGTGGTGCGGCGAAATTTGGCGGCGGTCTTCGCCTTCAACTGCGCGGTCACGCCTGTGTTGCCCGTGGCCCCGTCCGTCGACTGATACGACAGCAGATAGCCTGCGGAATCAACGACCGCCAGCGCAATCGGGTAACGGTCGCGCGCAGCCTGCGCGAGACAGGTCTCGATCATCTTTCGCGCCGCAAAGCCCGTGACGTCCTTCTTGTCGGTTACCAGCGATTGGGCCGATGCGTTTGCGGCGGTTAGAACGGTAATGCACGCGACACAGAGCGCAGCGAGCGAACAATTCGGCATCGGCGTTTCCTCATCGCGATCCGGTGGATGCAGCTGCTTACCTCTTGAGCACTGGATGCACATAGCCCGCCGTCAGAATGCCAGGCGACGGCCGGAAGCTCAGATAATCCACGTGCTCGGGGATGTCGACCCATCCGTGCACGACACCCGCAGGAATGATGATGATGTCGCCAGCCTTCACTTGTTTCTTGACTACGTTGTACGCCATCCCGCCGCACGTCGGTCCATTGAGGTCCGGCGAAGGATTGTGCCGTCCGTTGACGATGTAGCCGTCGGTGAACATCGTTCCGGCGCCGGAAACGATGTAATAGCCTTCGGTTTGTGAATCGTGAGTGATGCCGCCGGCCGTTCCGCCGCCGGGCGGCGCGGCCATCTGTCGGCCGCAGGGCGTGGGAGCCGGCGCGGCCGCGGCGTTCGCCGCCGCTCCGCCGGCCGCGGCGACCTGCACCCCGTCGACTGTCTTGCCGCGATGAATGATACCGACGGAGAAATTCTCGTGGCCGATGTCGACGGTCCTGATATTCCGGTCGGTGCCTTGTCCCTCTTTGTTGACGAGATCGATCTCCTCTTTCGTGATGTAGGTCGCAGTGGTCGGCTTGCTCTTCGCGCCCTGGGTGAAGACCACCGCTGGGGTAAGAACGACGACGACCGCCAGCACTCGCAACATCATCGCCTTCATAGAACTTCCTCCTGAACAGGTATGACTGGCGCGTTACGCGTCATCGGGTTGCAATTGCGGCGGATTGTAGCGCACGCCGCGTCCGCGGCGAGGCGATGACGTCGTGACGGCGGGCGAGGGCGTCCGGATCCATCGAACGGATCGAACAGGTCGAACGACCCGAACGATCCGAACGATCCGAACGACTTAGAAGGAGTATTTCACTCCAAACTGCATAATCCGCTGGAAGCCGCCGTTGGTCTGAATGCGACCGAACTGCGCCTGCGCGAGATTGGTCGGCGGGTTCCCCCAGTTGAAGTGATTGGTCAGGTTGAACGCCTCGATGCGGAGCTCGAGGTTCCGCGTCGATCCGAGATCGATCAGGCGCGAGAACGCCGCGTCGATCTGCCAGAATGCGGGCCCTTCCACGGCGCGGTACTCGAGATTGCCGAACGTTCCCGGCGCCGGTGAGCCGAACGCCGCGCGATTGAGATAGTTGTTCAGCGTCTTCGAACCGTAGAAGTCGTCCGACAGCTTGTTCGGCCGCTGCTGCAGCTGGCCGTTCAGCGCGTTGTCGACGCCGGTGGTGACGTTCAGCCACTGTCCCGAGCGGAAGGTGTAGATGCCGGTCGCCCGCCAGTTGGAGGCGAGAATACGCAGCGTCTTGTTGCCAAGTTCCGGCGTCTGGTAGCCGGCGGTGATGTTCCCCAGGTGCGTGCGGTCCTGATCGCAGTGCCCCTTGTCCATGTCGGGATTGTCGGGGTTCGTATACCCGCTGGCGATCTGCGGGAAGCTGCCCGGCGTCGCGGTGCCGCTGCAGATTGAGTACGTATAGTTGCCGCTCAGCGTCAGGCCCGCGGCCGAACGCCGCGTCCCGGTGAACCGCAGGCCGTTGTACTTCTGCCAACCCACATCGTTGTGTTCGTCCACGAAGCCGAGCAGCGCACCCTGCGTCGGATTTTCCAGCGTGAACTTGCGGCGCTGATTCAGGTTCGCGATCGTGCTGCACACCGGTTGCGCGACGCCGTTCAGCGTGCACGGTCCGAGGCCCATGAAGACGCCAGGGTTGATCGCGAGCTCCGCCCACAGATGATCGGAGTAGCGTCCGAGGTAGTTCGCGGTGACCGACCAGTTCGTGCCGAGCTGCTTTTCGAGCGTGACGTTCCACGACTGCACCCGCGGCGGGTTGATGTCGGGATCCATGACGCCGAAGGCGCCGAACGCCGGGTAATTCGTATTCCTGTTGGTGGCAATCGGATGCGGGTTGCCGCCGACGACCGAGTACGGGTCGTCGAACACGGTCGTGGTGATGAGCGAGCGATTGCCCCAGGGCGGCGCCGACGCGTTGATGTTCATGTAGTCGCCGCTCGGGAAGTCATAGGTCAAACCGTATGACGTCCGGAACGCGAGACGGCCGTCGCCCGTGACGTCCCACGCCAGGCCGAGACGCGGCGAGACGTCCTTCCACTTCACGTTGTAGCCGCTCTTGCCGTCAGGGAATCCCGGATCGCCGGGATACAGCAGGCCGGCGGGAGCGTTCACGAACACCTGGCTCTTCACGTTTTTCACGAAGTTGTCGTGATCGAAGGTGCTCGCGCCACCGTAGAGCATCTGCTGGCCGAGGTACGGTTCCCAGCGGACGCCGTAATTGAAGGTGACGCGATCGCCGACGCGCCACGCATCCTGACCGTAAATGCCGAAGTACGGCATGTCCATCACCAGCAGATTCGGCACGCCGTGCTCGAGGCTGCCGACGGCACCGACCATCAGGTCCGCGAGGCCGCGACCCGTGATCGTCCCGTTGAACATCCAGCTGCCGCCCGATCGCGCGTGCGACGTCTGATAGGACTTCCAGTAGGCGACGTTGGCGCCGAATCCGAACTGATGGCGGCCCTTGATGAGTGTGAGGTCATCGGCCACCTGAAACCCGTTGGTCCAGAACACACCAGTCGTAGACGTCGCTGCCGACAGGTTGAATCCGCCGTTCACGGCGATCACCGTCTCGTCGTCGCGATAGCTGTAGAAGTTCTTCACGCCGAGATCGACGGGGTCGAAAAACGGCGGAGTCCCGCGATGAATGGACGTGCGGTTGAACGCGACCCGCACGGCATTGACGAAATTCGCGCCGAGCACCGTCGTCATGCCGCCCGTGGCCGACTGCGCCAGGTTGTCGACGCCCGCACCCGGCAGCGACGGCGTGGTGCTGCCCGCCAGCGTCAGGACGTTGCCGGTCGTCGCGTATGGCGACGGCGATGTGTCGAACGTCGCCATGTAGCGACCGAAGAACGAATGCTGCTGGCTGAACTGATAGTC
>Ga0207648_10000512_pt1 | contig 43350 bp, 41 predicted proteins | sample KBSMisM32_FD_184310 | JGI IMG/M metagenome (GOLD analysis project Ga0207648, IMG submission 184310) | Miscanthus rhizosphere microbial communities from Kellogg Biological Station, Michigan, USA - KBS Miscanthus M3-2 (SPAdes) (version 2) | ecosystem: Host-associated > Plants > Roots >... | reverse complement strand
CGCCTGCAGACGCGCAAGTGGACCGACAAGGAAGGCGTCGAAAAATACTCGACCGAAGTGGTCGGCGACCGCATGCAGCTGCTCGGCAGCAAGGACGGTGGCGGGAGTGGCGGCGGCGACGCCGAGTTCTCAGGGGGCGGCGAGCGTGGCGCGCGGCGTGAAGGTGGTGGCGGCAGCGGCGGCGGTAGCCCCAAGCCCGCTGGCGCGGCCAAGAAGAACGTCGACGATTTCGACGACGACATCCCGTTCTGACGATTCGAAACTAAACCAATCCTCGCGAAACGCGCGCGGGCGTAAAGGAGCACGCGCGTGGCGGGTTAACCCGGCGCGGTCGCAGGCGCCTGCAACGGGGCGCCTTGTGCGCTCACCGGCTCGGCCGGCGCCGCGTCGATCACGCCGCCGCCCAAACACACGTCGCCGTCGTACAGCACCAGGTACTGGCCGGGTGTGGGCGCCCATTGCGGCGCGTCGAACGTCGCGCGCCAGCCGGTCGCCGTAGCGAGCACCGTGCACGCCGCGTCGGGCATCCTGTAGCGCGTTTTTGCGCCGACGCGAATCGGCAGCGCCGGCGGCGTGCCGACAATCCAATGCATGTCGATGGCGTCGACTTCGCGGCGATACAGCAGCGGATGGTCATGGCCCTGCACGGCCACGAGCACGTTGCGCGCGAGGTCCTTCCCCGCGACGAACCAAGGCTCGTCCGTTCCGTCCCGCGTGCCGCCTATTCGCAGCCCCTGGCGCTGCCCGAGTGTGTGATACGCGAGTCCGTCGTGGCGGCCGATCTCCTCGCCCGCCGGCGTTTGTACCGGCCCGGGGGTGCGCGGCAGGTATCGCGCCAGGAAGTCGCGGAACGGCCGCTCGCCGATGAAGCATATTCCCGTGGAGTCCTTCTTCGCCCACGTCGGAATACCTTGCTCGCGCGCAATGCGCCGCACGTCGCGCTTGTGCACATCTCCGAGCGGGAATATCACCGGCGCCAATTGCTCCTGCGTCAGCCGGTGCAGGAAATAGCTCTGGTCCTTGCTCGCGTCGCCGGCCTTCAGCAGTTCCACGCGCGCGGCATCGCCGGGAACGCGGCGGACGCGCGCGTAATGACCGGTGGCGATGGCGTCGGCGCCGAGGTGCTGCGCGTACTCGAGGAAGGCGCGGAACTTGATCTCGCTGTTGCACAGGACGTCGGGATTGGGCGTGCGTCCCGCTTCGTACTCGCGCAGGAAATGCGCAAATACACGCTCCCGGTATTCCGCCGCGAAGTTCACCGCCTCCAGTTCGATCCCCAGAACATCGGCGACCGACGCCGCATCCACCAGGTCTTCGCGTGATGTGCAGTATTCGTCGGTGTCGTCGTCTTCCCAGTTCTTCATGAATACGCCGACCACGTCGTGCCCCTGCTGCTTCAGCATCCACGCCGCGACGGACGAGTCCACCCCGCCCGACATGCCGACGATGACGCGGCGCCGGCTCACGCGACTTCCAGAACGAAGTTGAGCGGCCACCGCTTGCCGGCGCGGTAATCGTCGATGCAGCGCAGCACCAGCGGGCTGCGATGTTCGGACTGCCGGGCTACGATCTCCTCGTAGGAGAGCCAAAGCACGCGCACGATGCCCGCGTCGAGCGTACGAGCGGCGTCGTGCTCCCACGCATCGCCGGCGAAGGAAAAACGGACGAACGTCGCCCCGTTATCCGGAGACGCCCAGCGATAGATGCCGATCAGCGACGTCGGGTTGACGCTCCAGCCCGTTTCCTCGAGCGTTTCGCGCGCCGCTGCGGCCGGCAGCGACTCGCCCGCCTCGACGTGCCCGGCAGGTTGGTTCAGCCGTGTGCCCGCGCGCGTTTCCTCCTCGACGAGCAGAAAGTGGCCGTCGCGCTCGACGACGGTCGCGACGGTCACGGCAGGACGGGACAAGGGCAATTCGCTCATGGTCGCTCGAAGATAGGCGCGGACAGGTTCAACGCCAATGCAAAAGGGCAAGACGCGAACGCCTTGCCCCCATTTGCCACAACTGCTGCAAAGTTCAGGGCGTGGCGGCTTTTTCCATCGCCTTCTCGGCGCCGGGCGTGCCTAACTTTACCGTTTGCTTCGGCGTTTCCTTCGAGATAGCCGTGTTCTTCTGGGCTTGCGCGGCCGTTGTCGTGCCGGACTGCGGATAGACAGCGGACGCCTTGGTGTCCGCAGCGCGCTGTTCCTTCGTCGGCTTGGCGAGTTTCTTCGACGCGGTAGTGTTCTTCGCCTGTTGCTTGGCGGTGGCGGTCGCGCCGGTGGTATCCACGGCGGCCTTCGTCGTGGACTGCACCATTTCCTGCTTGGCCTTGGTTTCGGCGGCCTTGGTGGTCGCTGCAGGGGCGGCTGCGGGAGCAGCAGCGGGCGCGGCGGTCTGGGCGATGGCTGCCGACGAAACGATGAGCGACGCTACGAGCGTTGCGATGATTCTGTTCATTGGTGTTTCCTAAGAAAACATTTCAAGAATTGCGGGACGGACAAACGAAAGGCAAGGCGCGGACGCCTTGCCTTCGCAAACAATGGCTGTGCAGATGCTTACGGCGTGGCTGCCTTGGGGGTCGCCGTGCTCTTGACGTCGGCTTGCTTTTCCGCGGTCGTCTGCTTCGGGACGGCCTTGGAAGCGGCCGTGTCCTTCTTGGCCTGCGCGGCGGTTTCCGGGCCGCCGGACGAGTTCTCACCGCCCTTGGACGTGGCGGAAATTGCGTCGGCCTTCTTCTGCGCGGTCGTGGGCTTGGCAACCTTCTTCGAGGCAGCGGTGTTCGCCTTTTGTTCCGCAGCCATGGCCGGGTTGCCGCTGGTGTCGGCTTCCTTACGGGTCACGTTGCCGACTTCCTTCGCCTTTTCGGCGTTCATTTCCTTCTTCGTCGGCGCCATCGGAGCGGCGGCCGGAGCCGGGGTCTGTGCAGCAGCGACGGTGGCGAAACCACCGGCGATCAGGGCGATGAGCAGCTTGTTCATTTGCGATTCCTTTGGGTTTTGGAGTTGGACAGGGAGTTGATTACTTGGCGGGCTTCTGATCGGTTGCACTCGGCGTCGCGGACGACGTGGATGTCGATTTTTTAGCCTTCTTCTTTTTGGATTTCTTTGCGTCTTTCTTTTCCGTCTTGGTCGGTGCCGCGGTAGCAGATTGTGCTGCCGGGGCCGTTGGCGCCGCAGTCGTACTTTGGGCGAGCGCCACAGATGCGAACGCCACCGCCAGCAATGCCACCATCACGTTCTTCATTCAGTGATCCCAGGAAGAGTTTCGAAAAGACACCAGTTGACCGTGTCGACGCCATTAACGCGTGTATCGACGAGCCGGTTGACAGGGTCTCTTCTCCCCGGGGCACTGGACTACCCAGCATTTTAGCTGAACAATCAAAGAATTAACAGACCCCCGCCCCCGGCCTCATTGTCGCCGTTTGGAGACTATCGCCAGGCATGTCGGGCTAGCTTGGCGGGTCAGGCGGCACCTGGCCGGAAAATTTGAGTCCGCGCTGCATCCAGTCCTTGAGCAGGGGCATCGTTATCGGGCGCTTGAATGCCAGCGAATAGCGGTCCAGCGCCGCCAGCGTAGCCACCAGCGTAGGCATGTCGCGCCGGCCGTGCGCGAGCAAGTACGCGATGACGTCGTCGGTCAGCGCGAACCCGCGTGACCGGGCGTAGCTGACCAGGGCCGCCGGCTTGTCCTGGTCCGCCAACGGCAACACCTCGAGAACCAACCCCCATCCCAGCCGGCTGCGCACGTCGTCGCGCAGCGCCATACGGGCCGGCGGGACCGAGGCCGTGGCGACCAGCGAGCCCCCCGTGGCCCTCAGCTCGTTGTATAGCGTGAACAGCCTGCCCTGCGCGGAGGCGTCCGCCCGGTCCACGTCGTCGACCAGTATCAGCGCCAAGGGAGCGGGAGGATCCTGCGGAAGCGCCTCGGGCCCCGCGCTGACGTGGACCGGCCGCACGCCATTGGCGGCGGCCGCTGTGGCGCGCAGCAGATGCGTCTTGCCCACGCCGGGAGGGCCCCACAGCACCAGACCGGTCTCGGTGGCGCGCCCACTCGCGAAGTCCGCCAGGACCGCGACGGGTTCCCGGTTCGGTCCGGGGAGGAAATTGGCGAAGGACGGCGGTTCGGGAGTCGCCAGCTCGAAGATCAACTGCTCCATTGCGCGTTCAAGTATCGCCGCGATAGAAAGGCGAGATCAGGTATTCCGCGCGCAAGTGCCGCAGGCCGACGAGCAAGGCCGCGGAGACCGGCAACGCGAGGAGCACGCCCGCGAAGCCGAACAGTGCTCCGAAGGCCAGCAAGGCGAAGATCACTGCGATGGGGTGCAGGCCGATCCGGTCGCCGACGAGCCACGGCACGAGCACATAATTTTCGAGCAACTGCCCGATGCCGTAGACCGCGAGCACGCCCATGAACGCCGGCCATCCGCTCCATTGCAGCAGCGCGGCGACGACGCCGAGCACGAAGCCCAAGCCGAACCCTACATAGGGAATGAAGACCAGCAGGCCCGTGAGGATGCCGATCGCCAGCGCGCGATCGAGGCCGGCAATGGTCAACCCGACGGCGTAGTAGATCGCCAGGACCACCATCACCGAGAACTGCCCGCGCAGGAACTCGGCGAGGACCATGTCGATTTCGTGAATGATCGTGCGGAACTTTCCTTCCCAGTCCCGCGGCACCAATTCCTGCAACCGCTGGCCGATCATCTTCCAGTCGCGCAGCAGGTAGAACATCACCACCGGTATCAGCGCCAGGTTGATGAGGATGGATAACGCGATGCGGCCGCCCGCCTTGAGGCCCGAGAGCAGGCGCAGCGACAGTTCGTGCGCGCTTTCGGCGTTCTGCGTCACGAGCGACTTGAGCGAATCCATGTCCACCGCCACCACGATTCCGAAGCGCTGCTGCAGCCATGGCCCCACCTGCGCCAGGCCCTCGGAGAACAACGCGGGCAGCCGCTTGGCGGCCAGCGCCACCTCGCTTTGCACCAATGGAATCAGGACCAGGAAGATGGCGAATATCACGAGCCCGAACAGCAACACCACGATGGTGGTCGCGAGCGAACGCGGAACGCGGCGGCGTTGTGCCGCATCGACCAGCGGCGTGCCGAGGTACGCCAGGATGGCGCCGATAAGGAACGGCGTGATCACCGAATTCAGCCAGCGCAGCGCGAAGAACACGATGAGCGCCGCGCCCACGCCCCACAAATAGTGGCGCAGCGGCAGCGGGCGACGCTCGGGCAATGCAGCGTCTTCTGCGGGAGATGGCGGGCGTGGGGCAGTCATTTCCGGTAAAATTCCGTGAGTTGGACAACGCGCGCGGACGACTGCCGCCAAGCAAAGCCACGATTGTAGAGGTTCGCGCGCCGGTGCGGCCGGAAGTCACACCGATCGCCGTTATCACGAGCTGCCTTCCCGAACAACCGATCCTGTTCGCCACGTCCGCCACGGCAACGGCGCCCCCAATCCCATGCCTCCACAACAGCCCACGAAGGAACTGACCTACCGCGACGCGGGGGTGGACATCGAGGCCGGCGATGCTTTGGTCGAACGCATCAAGCCCTTCGCCAAGCGCACGCTTCGCCCCGAGGTGCTCGCCGGCATCGGCGGTTTTGGCGGCCTCGTGGAAATCGGCAAGCGCTTTCGTGACCCGGTTCTGGTAGCCGGGACCGACGGCGTAGGGACGAAGCTGATGCTCGCCTTCGCGCTCGCGCGCCACGACACCGTCGGTATCGATCTGGTCGCGATGAGCGTCAATGACATCCTGGTCCAGGGCGCCGAGCCGCTGTTCTTCCTCGACTATTACGCGACCGGGAAGCTTGACGTCGACGTGGCTGCCGCGGTGATCAAGGGCGTCGCCGCGGGTTGCGAACAGTCCGGCTGCGCGCTGATCGGCGGAGAGACCGCGGAAATGCCAGGCATGTACGCGCCGGGCGAATACGACTTGGCCGGCTTCGCGGTGGGTGTGGTCGAACGCGACGCCATCATCGATGGCCGGGCAATCGTCGCCGGCGACGTGGTGCTCGGTCTTGCTTCGAGCGGGCCGCATTCCAACGGCTTTTCGCTGATCCGCAAGATCGTCGCCGCCAGCGGTGCCGACTATCGATCGCCATTCGCTCCCGCGCCGAACGCGACCACGCTGGCCGACGCGTTGATGGCCCCGACGCGCATCTACGTCAAGCCGATGCTGGCGCTGCTACGCGAGCTTCCGGTCAAGGGCATGGCCCACATCACCGGCGGCGGACTTGTCGAAAACGTTCCGCGGATGCTGCCCGCGGGATTGCAGGCAAGGCTCGAGCACGGGGCATGGACGCGGCCTGCAATTTTCGAATGGCTGCAGCGTCACGGCAACGTGGCCGACAGCGAGATGCACCGGGTGTTCAACTGTGGCATCGGCATGGCGGTGGTCGTCGCGGCCGAGCATGCGGAGCGCGCGCTGCGCTTCCTCGACGCCGCTGGTGAGCGCGCCGCGCGCATCGGCGCCATCGTGCCGCAACCGGTCGGCGAGCCCGCCACGGTCGTCGTCTGACACAGCGCGCGGACCCACGCGCAGGCGCAATGGCCAAACGCATCACGGTCCTGCTATCCGGACGTGGCACCAATCTCGCGGCACTGCTTGCCACGATGGGCAAAGGCGCACTGGGCGGCGAAATCAACCGGGTCATCGCCAATGTTCCGGATGCCCCGGGACTCGCCTTGGCGCGCGCCCATGGCGTCGAGGCAATCGCGCTCGATCATCGCAAATTTCCGGCCCGCGACGCGTTCGATGCCGAGCTGGCGCTTGTGATCGACGCCGCGCGGCCCGACGTCGTGGTAATGGCCGGATTCATGCGCGTGCTCGGCGAAGCTTTCGTGCGTCGTTATGCCGACCGGCTCATCAACGTGCATCCTTCGCTGCTGCCTCTGTATCCCGGCCTGCACACGCACCGGCGCGCGCTGGCGGATGGTGCGCGTGTGCACGGCTGCACGGTCCATTTCGTGACGCCTGAAGTCGACGGCGGCCCGATCATTGCGCAGGCGGCAGTTCCGGTTTTCGACAATGACGACGAGGCGAGCCTCGCATCGCGGGTGCTGGTGCAAGAGCACATGCTGCTGCCGGCCGCTGTGCGCTGGTTCTGTGAGGGTCGCCTGGTCATCGCGGGTCGGCAGGTGCGCGTTAATGGAGTTGCGCAAGCCGCGGAATCCGCCGCGCTCCGCGTTCCGCCGGCCTAGCAATCCGGGCGGCATGTCGTCGCAGGACCAATCCGCTTATCCTTAGCCCGTGGCCACCCCCTATTTCCGCCGCCCCACCGCTTCGGCCCCTTCTCCTCTCGCGGTGCCCGGCTTCAGCTTGCGCACGCGCCGCGCGCTGGCGCTCGCACTGGCGCTATCGCTCGCGCTGCACGTAGGCATCAGCTTCTGGCCCGCTGAACTGCGCGAAACACCGGAATCCACGCCGCTGACCGCGACGCTGACCGAAATGCCGGCGCCCCCGGTGCCGGTCGCGAAGGCGCCTGCGCCGCCGAAGCCCCGGGCCAAGCGCGTGCCACCGGCGGCCGTTCCCGCGCCGGCGCCGGTCGAACCACCAACCGACGTCGCCGAAGCCGCCGACACGCCTTCGTCGGAGACCGAGGACGCCGCTGCCGCGCGAGCCGTCGCGGAAGCCGCCAATGAACAACCCCAGGTCATACCCGGCGCCGTCGTCGTGGCGCCGGTCCTCCCTCCCCGCGTCGACCTGGCCTACAACGTCTACTACGGCACACGCGGATTCCTGATCGGCGAAGCGATCTACCGTTTTGAACACGCGAACAACCAGTATCAGATCGCCACCGTGGGCAGGGCGCGCGGCCTGGCGGCGCTCGTGCTGCGCGGGCAGGGCAAGGTGCAAAGCCGCGGCCTCATCACCGCCAACGGATTGCAGACGCTGGAATTCGATGTCGAACGCGGCGGGCCGGACCGGCGCGAGTCCGCTGTCTTCGACTGGGAGACGGGCATCGTGACGATGCACGACAACAAGACCGAGGTGCTCGACAATCCCACTTTCGACCCGATGACGATCATGTGGCAGTTTTACTTCACGCCGCCCACGACGAACGAGGTGTCGTTCAGCTTGGCCACGCCGAGGCGGATGACGCGTTACACGGTCAGGCGCGAGGAAACCGAAACGATCGAATGGGCGCAGGGTACGGTGGACGCGGAACGCTGGCATCGCCGGAGCGACGACGGCAAGACCGACGCCTATGTCTGGCTGGCGCCCTCGCTGCGCTACATTCCTGTCAAGATGCGCGTGGTCAACACCGACCGCGGCACCATCGAGGTCCTGCTCTCCTCCATCCGCGTCGACGAGGCGAAAGCCGAATGACGATTCGCGCGAACCAACTCGCCGCGCTCGCGTCGGCGATCGAGCGCGTTCGCCGCTTCGACGTACCTGCCGACAACGGCTTGCGCTCGTTTTTCCGCGCGCATCCCGAAATGGGACAGCACGATCGCGCGTTCGTCGCTGAAGGCGTGTTCGCGCTGTTGCGCCGGATGCGTTCGCTGGAGGCGCTGGCCGCGACGGCCGAGCCGCGCAAACTCGCCATCGCGGTACTCGTGCGCGAACAGGGCCGCTCGTTGCGCGACCTGGAACCGGCGTTGCGCTCTGCGGACGAGGCCTTCCTGCGCGAGTTCAAGTCGCGCCTGCACGACCCGCTGCCGCCGGCGGTCGCGCACGACCTGCCGGACTGGCTGTGGGACAGGCTGGGCCATGCCTATGGCGAAACCGAGCGCGTCGCGCTGGCGCGCGCGTGGCTCGCACCGGCGCCTTTCGACCTGCGCGTGAATGCGGTGAAGACGACGCGTGATGCCGCGCTCGCGGCGCTGGGCGAGGACGGGTTCGCAGCAACACCGACCCCCTACTCGCCATTGGGCATTCGCGTTGCGGGACGCGCAAACCTCGCTCAACATCCGTGGCTCGCCGATGGCAGGCTCGAGGTGCAGGACGAAGGTAGCCAGCTCGTCGGCTACGTGATGGCACCGAAGCGCAGCGACATGGTGGTGGATTTCTGCGCCGGCGCGGGCGGCAAGACGCTGCTGCTCGGCGCGCTGATGCGCTCGCAGGGGCGCCTCTATGCTTTCGATGTCGCGCAGAAACGGCTCTCGAACCTCACGCCTCGTTTGAAGCGTTCAGGACTTTCCAACGTGCATCCGCAAGTGCTGACCAGCGAGCGCGACACCAAGGTGAAACGCCTCGCCGGAAAGATCGATCGCGTGCTGGTGGACGCGCCCTGCACCGGCTTCGGCACGTTGCGCCGCAATCCCGATCTCAAGTGGCGGCAGGCGGAATCCTCGGTCGCGGAACTCGCGGCGAAGCAGGCGTCGATCCTCGCCGCGGCGGCAACGCTGGTAAAACCGGGCGGGCGCCTCGTCTACGCAACGTGCAGCGTGCTGCCCGACGAAAACGAGGCCATCGTCGCGCAGTTCCTGGCCGGTCATCCCGGATTTGCGCCCGGCAACGCGGCCGCCGATCTTGCCCGGGCCAACATCGCGCTCGACACCGGACCCACGCTGCAACTCTTTCCACACCGCCACGGCTGCGATGGTTTCTTCGCGGCGGTTCTCGAGCGATCACGCTGAATCACGGCCCTCGCATCCGGGTAGTGGTGTGCTAGCGTAGCGGGCCATGCTCGAGCCCTTTGACCTGTCCCATTTCGAAGCCGCGCTGGCCACGCCGCGCGGCTGGGCCGAGCTCGCCGCCGTCACGGTCTGCGTCGGGCTCGCCTGGTTCTTCGACCGTTCGCTGGAATCGCACCGGCGTGCGCACGAGCACACGCATGGCCGCCTGCGCGCAGGCTTCGTCCGCGTCGTCTTCCCGCTGACGGCTCTGTTGTTGCTGGTCGTGGCGCGCTTCGCGTTCCGCCACTACGGATCGCGCCCCGTCTTCATCGATATCGCGATGCCGCTGCTGCTGGCGCTGGCTGCAATCCGGATGGTGGTCTACGCGATGCGCAAGCTGTTCGTGTCGCAGGCGTGGCTCAAGACCGGCGAGCGCGCGATAGCCTTCTCGATCTGGGGCGTGGCCATCCTCTATTTCACCGGTGTGCTGCCCGATCTCGCCGCCGAACTGGACGCGATTCGCATACCGGTCGGCCGCTCGGAGGTGTCGCTGCTGTCGCTGGGAAGCGGGATGCTCGCGGTGATCCTCACGCTGGTGGTGACGCTATGGCTGTCGGGGTTGATCGAATTGCGCCTGCTGAAGGCAACGTCGTTCGACACCAACACCAAGGCAGTGCTTGCGAAATTCGTGCGCGCCGTCCTGTTGATCGTTGGGGTGCTGGTGGCGCTGCAGGCGATCGGCTTCGACCTTACCCTTCTCACCGTTTTCGGCGGTGCGCTGGGCGTCGGCATCGGCCTCGGGCTGCAAAAGCTCGCTGCAAATTACATTGCCGGCTTCACTATCCTGCTCGACCGCTCGATACGCTTGGGCGACCTCATCACCGTCGACGGCCGGCACGGTGTCGTGTCGCGCGTCACATCCCGCTATGTGGTCGTGACCAGCTTGGACGGCGTCGAGGCCATCGTGCCCAACGAGACGCTGATCACCACCACCGTCCTAAACCATTCCTATTCGACGCCGGAAATCCGGACCAGCATCGCCGTCCAGGTCGCCTACGACAGCGACGTCGACCTTGCGATCAAGTTGATGGAAGAGGCGGCGCGCGGCGAATCGCGCGTGATGGGCAAGCCCAACGAGCCCATGGGGTCCCTCGTCGGCTTCGGCGAAAGCGGCATCAATCTCGAACTGGGCTTTTGGATCCGTGATCCGCAAAACGGCCAGGGGGCGTTGAAAAGTGCGCTCAACCGCCGCATCTATAAGTCGTTCGGCGAGCACGGAATCTCGATGCCCTCCCCGCGCCGCGACGTCCGTCTGATACGGGAACAGGATTCCGAGGCGGCGACGCGCCCTGATGGCCGTTGACCCTCCGCGCGGCTACCGTTCGGCACTTTTTACCGCACCGATTGACGCCGATCATGCCCAGCGGCATCCCCGTCGCGTAGAATGCGGGGCTAGTTTTGCCATTCCGAGGCGTTTCGGGCCACGAGCCCGCCTACATTTTATGGATAATCAATGAGTTATGACTTTCTGTCCCTTGCCTCGCACGGTCTGATCGACTTGCCTTGGTGGGGTTATGTCGTCGTGACGCTGGTCATTACCCATGTGACGATCGCATCCGTAACGATCTTCCTGCATCGGGCCCAGGCCCACCGGGCTTTAGACCTGCATCCCGTGGTCTCGCACTTTTTCCGGTTCTGGCTCTGGCTCACGACCGGCATGCTGACCAAGGAATGGGTCGCCATTCACCGCAAGCATCACGCCAAGGTCGAAACCCCGGACGACCCGCACAGCCCGCAGACGCGCGGCATTGAGACGGTGTTCTGGAAGGGCACCGAGCTGTATCGCGCGGAATCGAAGAACCTCGATACGCTCGACAAGTACGGTCACGGCACGCCGGACGACTGGATCGAGAACAACGTCTACACCCGCTTCGGCTGGCAAGGCGTGGGCCTGATGCTGGCGGTCAACCTCACCTTGTTCGGACCCATCGGCGCCACGATCTGGGCAATCCAGATGATGTGGATCCCGGTCACCGCCGCCGGTGTCATCAACGGCATCGGCCACTACTGGGGCTACCGCAACTTCGCCTGCGCGGACGCGTCGACCAACATCGTGCCCTGGGGCATCGTGATCGGCGGCGAGGAGCTGCACAACAATCACCACGCATACGGTACCTCGGCCAAACTGTCATCGCAGTGGTATGAATTCGACATCGGCTGGATGTACATCCGGATCCTTTCGGCGCTGAAGCTCGCGACGGTGCGCAAGGTCGCGCCTCAGCTCAAGTTCGACCGGACCAAGGTGGTGGCTGACCTGAACACGCTGCAATCGGTGATCACGCACCGCTACGCGGTCATGACGAGCTATGCGCGCTCGCTGAAGGATGCATGCGCGGCGGAGCTCGCGCACCGCAAGACGCGGTCCGCCGCCGGCGCCGCGTCCTATGCACCCAACGCGCGCCGCATCAAGCATTGGTTGCTGGTCGACCCGGCCAAGCTGACCGACATCGACCGCGCCAAGCTCGCCGAGGCGCTCGCCCACAGCAAGGCTCTCGCGACAGCCTACGCGATGCGGCAGGAACTGGGCGCGCTGTGGGAGCGGTCCACCGAGTCGTCCGAGCAGCTGCTCGCCCGGCTGCAGGATTGGTGCCACCGCGCCGAAGCGTCCGGCATCGCCCCGCTCGCGCAGTTCTCGCTGAAGCTGAAGCGTTACGCATAGCGGCCGCAAGGAGGGGACGCGGCCCGCAGGAGCCGCGGACTGGGCGGTGAGGTTGCCGTGAGTTTCACTTTCCGCAATCCATTCCGGCCCGGCGATGGTGATTCGGGCAGTGGAAGCGCCCGCCGCGCACTGTCGCAAAAACTCCTCGATCGGGGCATTGCCGCAGAGAGTTCCGGCGATGCCGCCAAGGCACTCGAATTCTTCCGCAAGTCCGTGGCGGCCGACAGCAGCTTTGCTCGGGCCCACATGAATCTGGGGATCGCGTTGCAGGCCGCAAGCGATCCAACCTCCGCAAAGACGTCGTACGAGCGCGCGATCGCCATCGATCCGGCAAACGCGGCCGCACACTTCAACCTTGCGCGAACGCATCTATTGCTCAACCAACATGAGGCCGCCGAAGCGGGATTTCGCTCCGCGGTGCGACTGCGCAATGAATTTCCGGAGGCGTGGGTCGGCCTGGCTGGCGCGCTCGAAGCCCTTGGTCGCGACGAAGAGGCAATCGAAGCGCTCGACCGTGCGATAGCCATGCGTCCGGATTATCCGGGTGCGCTCATCAATTCGATCACGTTGTTGCACAAGCTCGGGCGGCTCGATGTCGCCGCCGCGAACAGTCGACGTCTGCTTGAATTGGAGCCCGAAAACGCACTTGCCCATGCGTCGCTCGGGGTCCACGCGCAGAGGCAAGGCCAGTTCGCCGAGGCAGAGCGCAGTTTCCGGTTGGCGGTTGCGTCCAACCCCGACTACGTCGCCGCGAAGACCGGGCTGGCCCTTGTCGTGGTCGCGATGGATCGCAGCCGGGAGGAACTGTCCGTGCTGCTGGACGCAGTGGCATGCGATCCCGACAACGCGCAATTGCGCAGGTATGTTGCGAAGGCGCTGGACGGCTTCGCTCTGCACATTTCCGGCAAGCGAGAGCGCGATATTCTGCTCAGGCTGTGCAGGGACGACACCATTTCGTCATTGAACCTCAATCCGTCGATCATCGCGTTCACCAAGAGCAACGAGGGATTCAGGCTTCTGCAGGCGCAGGCGCTGCGGGGGCAGGTAGCCCTCACTTCGACCGCGCCGGCCGTGGCGGCGTTGTGGCATGAGCCGATTCTGCTGGCTGCATTGCCTCGTATGCCCATCGTAGACGCCGACGTCGAGGCCGTGCTGACTCACGTTCGCCAAGGCATCCTGCGCCAGTGCGAGCCCGCCTCAGGCTTGACGGGCGTCGTGACGGATGTGCCTATCGAATTCGTCTGTGCGTTGGCTCGGCACTGTCACTTCGCCGGTTACGTTTTCTTTGCTGTGGCCGACGAACTGCATCGCGTCGCGGGGCTGCGCACCGCGCTCGAGAACGCACTCGGCGACGCCGGCGTCGAACTCGCCACCATCGAATATCCGCTTGCCGTATTCGCGCTCTATGACACGTTGCTTTCCCTGACGGGAGTCGAGCGGCTGTGGGAGCATTCACAAGCCCGCTGGAGTGAACCTTTCCTGCAGGTCGTCACTGAGCAGGTTGCGAATCGGCTGCGCGAGCGCGATATCGCCCGGGAACTGGTGTCGATCACGCCGATTGCCGACGACGTATCCCTGGCCGTGCGCGCGCAGTACGAGGAGAATCCCTATCCCCGGTGGGCGACGGTGCAATTCCCCGAACCCGAGACAATCGAAAGCATATGCGCCAAGGTGCGGCCCGGCGAGGAAGTTCGCGTCCGCCCGCGTCCAGTGTCCGTGCTCGTTGCCGGTTGCGGCACCGGTCACCTTTCCATCCAGTACTCTCGACAGCAGCCAGATGCCGAGATTCTTGCGATCGACTTGAGCCGGGCGAGCCTCGCCTATGCGGCCAGGATGACCAAGCAGTTCGGAGTTTCCAACATTGAATACCAGCAGGCCGACATCCTCGAACTTGGGTGGCTGCAGCGGAGATTTGACCTGATCGATTGCAGCGGCGTCCTCCATCATATGGAGGATCCGATGGCAGGATGGCGGGTCCTGGTCGGCCTGATGGAACCCGATGGCCTGATGAAGATCTGCCTTTACAGCGAAAGGGGGCGCCGTGCCATCCAGTCCGCAAGGGAGTTTGCGCGTTCGCTGGACCTTCCCCCAACACCGGAAGGTCTGCGTGCGTGCCGCCGTGCAATAGCCAATCTTCCCGATGGACACCCGGCGAAGAAGGTTTTGACCTACGGCGACTTCTACTCGCTCGACAATTGCCGCGACATGATCATGCACGTCCAGGAGCATCAATTCACGCTACCGCAACTGGAAGCGAGCCTGCACCAGCTGGATCTGCGATTTCTGGGAATGGTTTGCAAGCCCGCGGTGCGCCGCCAGTTTCAGGAGATGTTTCCCGATGCCAATGCAGCCACAAGTCTAACGGCGTGGGACCGGTATGAGGAGGCGTTTCCCGACACGTTCTTCGCGATGTACGCGTTCTGGTGTTGCAGGAAGTAGGCAATGAAAAAAGCCCGCGGAATTCGCGAGCTTTTTTTATGGGCGGTCGGACCGCCTTGGAACGGCGCCTACTTGAGCTTGGTTTCCTTGTACATGACGTGCTTGCGGGCAACGGGATCGAATTTCTTGATCTCCATCTTTTCCGGCATGAGCTTCTTGTTCTTCGACGTCGTGTAGAAGTGGCCGGTGCCGGCCGAGGATTCGAGCTTGATTTTTTCGCGTGGCATGATCGGGTTCCTTTGACCGAACTACTCTAGATCTTCTCGCCCTTGGCACGCAGCTCGGCCAGGACGACATCGATGCCCTTCTTGTCGATCGTGCGCAGGGCGTTGGTGGTCAGCCGCAGGCTGATCCAGCGGTTCTCGCCCTCGATCCAGAACCGGCGGCGCTGCAGGTTCGGCAGGAACCGGCGCTTGGTCTTGTTGTTCGCGTGCGATACGTTGTGCCCCACCATCGGGGCCTTGCCGGTAATTTGACAGACTCGAGCCATCGCTCGCTCCTTGTAATCGTGCGGCCGGCCCGGGGCGCAGTTGGCCGTGGGGCAAGGCGGGTTGTGCAAAGCTCGCTATTATCCATCGAAACCCGGCCAGAATCAACCCCTTACCGCTTCGCCCGGGAAGGCCTAGAGGAGCCCCCGCTCGGCGAAGGATACGACGCGGTTACCCGCGACGACGAAGTGGTCCAGCGTGCGGATGTCCACGAGGGCCAGCGCCTGCTTCAGCGCCGTCGTCAGGAGTTCGTCTGCCCGCGAGGGCTCAGCCACGCCGCTGGGATGGTTATGGGCGAAAATGACGGCCGCGGCATTGCAGGCCAGCGCCGCCTTGACCACTTCCCGCGGGTAGACGCTGGTCTGGGCCAACGTGCCGCGAAACAGCTCATCCGCTGCGACGAGGCGGTGCTGGCTGTCGAGAAACAACGCCATGAACGCCTCGTGCGGCAAAGCCGACAGGCAATGGCGCAGGTAGTCGCGGACGGCATCGGGCGAAGTCAGGGCGTCCTTCACGGCGACCTCTTCCTGCAGCGCGCGACGGGTAAGCTCCACGATGGCCTTCAGCGTCGCCGCCTTCGCGGGGCCCAACCCGCGCACCGAACGGATCTCCGCCAACGATGCCGCCAGCACACCCGCGCAACTTCCGAAGCGGGACAGGACTTCGTGCGCCAGGTCGAGCACGGATCGTCCGGACACGCCGTTGCCGAACAGCACGGCCAGCAACTCGGCATCAGTCAGCGCGCCCGGGCCCAATCCCAGCAGGCGTTCGCGCGGGCGTTCCGCAGCGCTTCTAGGCGCCAATCGCATTTGTGACAACCCCTCCGTCAATCCGGATGCTTGCGGCACCGATTGGTGCGATCAAGTAACACAGCAGTCAGTCGTTCCCTGGAAGTGTAAACTTCGCCGCACACGGTTTTCTCTCAGACGAACAGCCGATCCCCAATGAGCGAAAGCACTCAATTGACGCGTCCCGCATCTGAGCTCGCCCGCATCGTGTTGGGAGTCACCGGCGGAATTGCCGCGTACAAGTCGGCGGAACTTCTGCGCCTGCTGGTCAAGGCCGGCATCGCCGTCGATGTCGTGATGACCGACGCGGCGACGAAATTCGTCACGCCCATGACGTTTCAGGCTCTGTCGGGCCGTGCCGTGCTGACCGACCTGTGGGAGTCCGGCGCAGCCAACGCCATGGGCCACATCGCAGTTTCGCGCGGAGCCGACGCCATTCTTGTTGCGCCTGCTTCCGCGGACTTCCTGGCCAAGCTCGCGCAAGGCCGCGCCGACGATCTCCTGTCGACGCTATGCCTCGCCCGCGAATGTCCGCTGCTGGTCGCCCCGGCGATGAACCGCCAGATGTGGGCGAACAAGGCCACGCAGCGCAACGTCATGCAACTGGCCCAGGATGGCGTCGCGATACTCGGTCCCGACAACGGCGAGCTCGCGTGCAAGGAAAACGGCGACGGCCGGATGCTCGAACCCGAAGCGCTGTTCGCCGCGCTGATTGCCTCCAGGCAGCCAAAGGTCCTCGCCGGAAAGCGCGTGCTGCTGACGGCGGGTCCCACGTTCGAGGCGATCGACCCCGTTCGCGGCATCACCAATTCCAGCAGCGGCAAGATGGGCTTCGCGATGGCGCAGGCCGCGGCCGAAGCCGGCGCGCAGGTGACAGTGGTCGCCGGGCCGACTTCCATGGCGACGCCCGCAGGGGTTACGCGCATCGACGTCACCAGTGCCGCGCAGATGGCGGAAGCGGTGCTCGGGCGCGTCGATCGCGCCGACGTCTTCATCGCCGTTGCGGCCGTGGCCGACTATGCACCGGAAGCGCCGTCCGACCGGAAATTTAAGAAGTCGCCAACCATGCTCACGCTTACGCTCAAGCCGACGGTGGACATCCTGGCAACCGTTGCCGCGCGGCCCAACGGCCCCTACTGTGTCGGCTTCGCGGCAGAGAGCCACGACGTGCTGGGTCAAGGCGAAGACAAGCGCCGGCGCAAGAAACTGCCCCTTCTGATTGCCAATCGCGTGCAGGACGCGCTGGGCAGCGACGACAACGAAGTGGCGCTGCTCGACGATGCCGGCGCGCATCCGCTGCCGCGCATGGACAAGCTGGCGCTGGCCCGCAGACTGGTCAGCGAGATCGCGCAAAGACTTCCCAGGAAATGAGCGCGGAGGCGTCCCGCCTTCGTGACGAAGGTTACGCTCAGCTCGAGCAGCGCCACTTTGCCGAGGCCCGCACGCTGCTGGAACGCGCGCGCGCGCTGGCCCCCCGCGATGCGCGCATCCACTACAACCTGGGACTGATGTTCAGTGACCTCGGGCAGCCGCGCGATGCCGTTGCCGCGTTCGACCAGTCGCTGCTGCTGGATCCAAACGATGCCAAGGCCCACAACAACCGAGGCTCCGCGCTGCAGATGCTGGGACGGCTTCCGGAAGCGGGCGAAGCCTTTCGCCGCGCACTCGATTTAAGGCCGGACCTGGAGTTGCCTTATCTAAACCTGGGCAAGCTGCTGGAGAAGCAGTCAAACGTGCAAGGTGCCGTCGAGATCTATGACCTGGCGATTGCACGCGGGCTGGATCGCGACCTCTTCGGCCAGAACCGTGCCGCCGTGCTGGGGCAGTCGACGGAGCGGTCCCCCGACCGCTGGGTGATCGCTACCTTCGACAATTTCGCACCGACATTCGATGCGCATCTGGCCAAGCTCAACTACAACGTGCCGCGCCAGCTCGCGGCAATGCTGCAGCCGCATGCCAACCGCCCTCTTTCGATACTGGACTTAGGATGCGGCACGGGCCAGGTCGCTGCCGCGATGGCGGGACAGGGACACCGTTTCGTCGGCGTCGATCTCTCGCCGAAGATGCTGGCGCAGGCAGAGGATCGCAATGTCTATGCGAAACTCGACCTGGCCGAGATTCACGCCTGGCTGCGCGACGCCGAACAAGCGAGCTTCGACGCGGTGTTCGCCGCGGATGTGCTGATCTACATTGGCGCTATCGAAACGCTGTTTCGCGACGCAGCGAGAGTGCTGCGACCGGGAGGTTTGTTCGCCTTTTCAACTGAAGAATGCAGTCCCATGGACTACAAGTTGCTTGCGACCGGCCGGTATGCGCAGTCGGAAGCGTACGTGCGGCGCCTGGCCGGCGATGCATTCGCCGTCCTGCGTGCCGATCCGACGACGATCCGGGTTGAGTCCGGCCGTCCATTGCCGGGCCGCCTCTATCTGCTGCAGAAACGCTGACCCGCTTTTCGCCAATACCCGCCCATGCCCCAGCCCGTCATCGCACTTCGCATACTGGACGAACGCGTCCGTGACTATCTGCCCGCCTACGCAACGCCCGGCTCCGCCGGACTCGACCTGCGCGCGTGCATTGATGTCCCACTGACGCTCCAGCCGGGAAAGACCGAATTGATTCGAACCGGCATCGCGATCCACATCGCCGATCCCGGCCTCGCGGCGCTGATCCTGCCCCGGTCCGGGCTGGGTCACAAGCACGGCATTGTCCTGGGCAATCTGGTCGGGTTGATCGACTCCGATTACCAGGGCGAATTGATGGTGAGCTGCTGGAACCGCGGGCGTGCCGACTTCACGTTGCAGCCGTTCGACCGGCTGGCCCAGCTCGTCATCGTTCCGGTCGTGCAGGCGGCGTTTCGCGTCGTTGCCGATTTCGATGCGAGCGAGCGCGCCGCGGGGGGGTTTGGCAGTACCGGCAAGAGCTAGCGTTGGTGTCAGTGCAATCAGGCGGGCTTGAAAATGTCCACGGCCCACGGCGGAATTTTTCGCCAATAGGCGTGCAGATTCTGATTGAAGCTTCCGAGTTGGAAGCCCTGTCGCTCGCCCAGCAACACCAGGCTCCTGCGGGAGAAAAGACTGATGTGACCGTTGCGAGGTGATGCGTACCACCATTGCAGGCGCTGGTTGCGAGCGATGATCCCGTCAGTGACGAGCGTACTGAATACTATCAAGCCGTCCTCCTCGACCAATGAAGCCAGCGTCGAGATCAGGTGATCCACGTCCGGCACGTGCTCGAACACTTCAAAGCTCGTGACCAGATTGAACCGTCCCATGTCCGCACGCAACGGGCCGTCGACGAACGGATCGTAGGACGTGGAATCCCACCCGGCCGCGAACAATTCTCCGCTCAGCACGCCGTTGCCGCCGCCGTAATCCAGGTGCCGCAAGTCGAGAACATGCTTCCCGAAGGTCGTCGCAAGCATCTGCGCGTTCGCGTGCGGTCGCACTTCCAGGTAGTCCGGATCGACGAGATGGTAATCGTCGTTGTAGATGCGCGTCGAAAACTCCTCGATGGACCAACGGTGCAATTCGGCCGCGAAACAGAACCCGCAACCGTCGCAAATGGAGTAGTAGACCGGGACGCCGGCCATCGGCAGGAATTTGCCGTGGAGCTCTTCGCACGACTTGTTCAGATCGACGACATCGAGCAGGGGCGCATCGCCTGAACAGACGGGGCAGCGAGCGCTACTCCGGATGGCATTCATTGACGCCGTTGTCGTCATGGCAACGCATTCCATCTTTCGTGCACCGATTGGACTTGGCGGAGGCCCGCCACCGCCAGCTGCGTCTCGCTCGGGACGCAGAGAATATTACCCGACTCGATGTCACCAAAGACATTCTCCGCGTCACCGAAATAGTTTTCCGGATTGAAAATTCGCGGCAAATGCCAATAGGCGTTGTAGCGCAAACGCTCGACCACACGAAGCAATTCCTCCGAGCGTTCGACCCGGTCGTTCTCGATGTACATGATCGGGCGATGCGTCTCAATCAGCTGCTCGCCTCCTTTGAGAACGTCGACTTCCATTCCCTCGACGTCGACCTTCAACAAATGACACGCTGGCAGGTCGAGACTGTCGAGCGCAATCAGCGGAACGCTTTCACCGAAAGTCACCTCCCGCAGCGATACTCCGCCAAAATTATCCCGGGCCGACGGATCGAGATGCGGGACTGCGATCGTGCCGGACTTAGCGCCGACCGCGGCCTGGCGGGCGAACACATTCGTGCGTTGGTTCAAGGCCAGGTTGGCGCAGAGGGCTTGAAACACAATGCGTTGCGGCTCGAAGGCATGAACCTCGCCGTCGCGTCCGGCGAGGCGAGCAAGCTCGACCGTATGAGCGCCGATATTCGCGCCTACTTCGACGACCACCGCGCCGGGGCCGACGATTTGCGAAAAGACGTCCTGCTCCCCTACCGAGAATTCGCCATATTTCTGCAAAGAACCGCCTATGTAGATGTCGTGCTTGTTGTAGAGCATCGGTCCAGTGCGGCACATGCGCAATTCGTTGAATCCGGTTGGATCGAGCACGATCGGAGCGTTCCTTCTGTCATTCATGAATCAGTCGCCTTGCTGGTACAAAGTCGATCAAAGCATCGGACACCTGTTCAATTACGTGGTGCCAATCCCGGGCTTCTCGCTGCCTGAAAATACGCACGCTTGGATACCACGGACTGTGCGCGGATTCGAGGCCCCACCGCCAGTCGCTTCCGTAGCGATTGAGCAACCAGACAGGCTTACCCAATGCGCCTGCCAGATGAACTACTGCGGTGTCGATGCTGATCACGAGATCGAGGCTACTGATCAATGCCGCGGTATCCAGAAAATCGTCGCAATCGTCCATCCAGTCTTCGATTTCACCCTGCCAGGCACCTGCCTGTTCGGCACCAGCACCCTTCTGAAGGCTGATGAATTGCGCCGCCCCGGCCTTGAGCAGCGGCCTAAATGTGGCAAGGGAAATGCTGCGCCTGTCGTCGTGCAGCGAGTTGCTGCCGGCCCAGGCAAGTCCAATGCGAGGATGGATCGCTGGAGAAAGGCGCTTGTTCCATGTCTCGCTGAGCTCTTCCGGAACCGAGACATACGGTACACGGCATGGAGTGCTTTCCGGCGTCATGTGCAACAGGAATGGAAGGCTCATGATCGGACAATGCACGTCGAACGCCTCTCGCGGAACCGATTGCGCACAACGAAAGTCGCGCAGTCCGGAGACGGAACATACCACCCGCTCCAGTTCGCGTTCGCACAGCACAATGAGCTCGCCGGCCCCCCGGTCTTTCAGCATCGGCAGGTACCGCAGCACCATCAGGCTGTCACCGAATCCCTGCTCGGTCCAGACCAGAAGACGTCGCCCGCGCAAGTCCTCTCCTTGCCAACGGCGAGCGTCATTCAACAACTCCCGAATCGTCGGGGTTACGCCGAAGTCCTCGAGGAGTACGTCGAATCGGCTTTCGTACAGCTTGAGTCCCTCTTCATAGTCGCCGTTCAACATCCTGAGCATGGACAAGTTGTACCGCGCGGTTGCCGATTTCGGCTGCAGCCTCAGCGCCGTGCGAAAGCATGGATCGGCTTCGGCCCAACGATGACGTGCATTGAGTATGTTGCCCAGCGTGATCTGCGTCGGCGCACTGTCGTTGCGGATCGACAGGGCCTTCCGACAACAGATCTCCGCTTCGTCCAGCGCCGAGGTTCGAAGCAGGATGCACGCAAGGGTATTCAGCGCATCAGGCTCGTCCGGCCGGAGCGCCAGCGCCCGCCGCGCAAAGGATTCGGCTTCGTCCAGCCGATCGAGCCGTCGCAGCGTATCGCCCAGGTTGCACATTGCATCGAAACGCGCCGCGTCGACTTGCAATGCAGCCCGGTAGTACGTCTCGGCCTCGTCGAGGTCTCCTCGCATCGCGTGAGCCGAGCCGGCCTCCACCAGCGTACCAACGTCATTCGGTCGCAGCTCCAACACTTTCCGGAAGCAAGCAATCGCGTCGTCGAGACGGCCGACCTCTTTGCAAATCCTGCCCAGGTTGCCGACTGTGTCCGGATTCGACGGGTTGAGCTGCACTGCCTTCCTGAACGACCCTTCCGCTTCGTCCACCCTGCCGGCGGCATGCAGCATCGTTCCCAGGCTGTTATGGGCTTCGTCCCATTCGGGCTGCAGCGCGACGGCCTTGCGCAGAGATGCCACGGCATCGTCCAGCCGGCTCGACGACTGATAGGCAATCCCCAGGTTGCGGTGGGCGGTGTGATTTCTCGGCGCAACTCTCACGGCCCCCTCGATCATTTCGACGGCTTCGACATTACGGCCGCGCTGAAGGTGGACGACGCCCAGCATGTGGAGCGCGTCGAAGTTCCGATCATCGGTCGCCAGCGCCTCTCGGTATAGCAACTCCGCTTCATCCAGACGGCCGGCACGGTGATGAATCAATGCCGACTCCACGCATTGCTGAGGAGAACGCGCAGAGGCCGCCTGCGCTCGCGTGAGCGTCGACTGTCTGGCGTCGCGGAATTCTTCGGAAATCCTTCTGAGCAGGCCTTTCATCACAGGTGTCGCGTCTTGACCGGTGCGTGGAACCCGCGCTACTTGACCGCAAGCCTGGTCACGACCTGCTTCGTGGCGCGATCCACGAACGCTTCGCTGTAGCCCAACTCGGTGAGCTTCCACTTGAACACGTTCGCCAGCTTGGCCTTCTTGTAGACACCCAGCTTGTGTTGTTCGTGGAACCGCACAGCACGGACGGTGAGCCCCTCGAGAATGACTTTGATCTGATGCTCGACGCCCGGGTCGGTCCTGGCCTCGGACGCCGGCGGGAAGCGACGGCCAAGATCGGTGGCCAGCGCCGTGGCGAATTCTTCCAATTCCCGCGTATCAAAAACCTTCAGGATTGCCATTGTTTGCACCACGCTAGAAAGAGAGCGAACTCCGGTCCATTGCCCGCATGGACCACCCGGTAAAAAATCGCTGTCATGATAGCTCGACAAATCCGCTCTGCGCTACGCCGGTATCGCTTTCCTCCGGAATTGCGAGAAGCGCCAACGCGGCGCGGCCTGCGAACATGTCGTCGTCGCGCCGGTTGAAGTTTCGCGGATTGAACCACGGCGTCTCCACCCGCCAGCAACGGTATCCGCATTCACGGATACGGACCGCGGTCCCGGTCAACGCGCTTTCGTCTTCCACCGCTAGAAACAGCAAGGGTCGCAGACGCCATAGCGTGGCGACGGCGCCGGTGAGAACATCCGTCACCGCCGCTGCGTCATTGACCTTGAGGAGATGCAGGCGATCCAGCTGCAATTCGTCCAGCGATTCCAGCGACGGCTGCGCCGATGCGCCTGCCGAGCACGTCCATCGCATCAGCGTGACGTTGCCCACGCGATTGACGTCAAGGTTCTTGCGCAGTATCCGCCGCGCAACCGGATTCGATTCGTACAGGATCAGGTGCCCCTCGTCTCCTGCGGCTACGGCTAGCGCAAGCGCATGCGCGCCCACACCGGCGCCAACTTCCAACACCGTCGAAGCGGGCCGCACCATAGGGACCAGCAGGTCCAGTTGCGGCTGCAATAACTCGCCGTACCAGCGCAGCGAGTCGCCGACGAGGGGCTCGTCAGGCAGGTACTGCAATGCGCCCATCCGCGTTTCGGCAACGGCACTCATTGCCGCGAGCTGCCCTGTAATGTGCGTCGACCGCGCAACCGTTGGAACCAATTCGACTGGCGCCACGACATTCGCTGCTGGAAGCGATTTTCCGCCGTTCCTCAGCGCGTGCAACGTGGCACCAACGCGCTCGACCACTTCGCTCCATTCTCCTTGCACGCGTTGGCGGAAGAGCCGCATGGTCGGATACCATGGACTTTCCTCCCGGTGCTCCAGCCAGCGCCAATCCGCCGCCTTTGGAAGCATCAGCCACACCGGCTTGCCCATTGCGCCGGCCAGATGCGCCACCGATGTATCAACGCTCAGCACCAGATCGAGTTGGCTGATGGCGGCTGCCGTCTCGCCGAAGTCGCGCAGTTCGGGCCCCAGGTTTTGGACGGTGAATCCCGGTGGAGGCGCAGCCGCTTCCTCCTCGCGCGAGCCCTTCTGCAGTGCATAGAATCGCAACGCTTGCAGATTGCCGAGCGGCGCCAACGTTGCGAGCGGAATCGACCGATGCCGGTCGCCGACGTGCCTGGGGTTGCCTGCCCACACCAGCCCCACCTTGAACGCTGTGTCCGACCCGATCCGCGACGACCATTGTGCCGCCCGAGCAGGATCGGGTTGGACATACGGAGCATCGAACGGAATCGAATCAATCCCGGTGCCAAACGCGCGCGGCAGGCTCATTACGTACAGGTAGTAGTCGAATTCCGTTCGCGTCGTGCCGCGCTCTAGGACCCTGTCGACGCCTGGAAATCCCTGCGCGAATGCCTCTATGCCATCGGGGACTCGCAGCATTACGTACGCGCCGAGGGCCTTTAGACGAGGCGCATAGCGAATGAACTGGATCAGGTCCCCCAGCCCCTGCTCGGCCAGCAGCAGTACCGTCTTACCTTTGAGATCCTGCCCCGACCATACGGGCCTTCCGAAATTTTGCCGCCGCGGCAAGAACGCATCGTTGAGGAAGCGAAATTCCAGATGGTTCCAGCCCTCTTCCAAACGGCCGGCCCGCAACAGGGCCTGCGCGTAGGCGATATGTCCGTAGACCTCCGGCACCTCCGGAAGCATCCGTTCATGAAGCGCGATTGCGTCGGCTGCGCGACCATCGCCGGCAAGCTCAATGGCCAGATTGACGAAGCTGTCGCTCGGTCCGCCATATTGGAGATCGAGGGCCACCGCAGTTTCGGACGCCTTGATCGCTTCCTCGAGCCGATCCTGCGCATTCAGCGCTGCGCCAAGATCCTTCCAGCCGACCGCCCGCCCAGAATCTGCCGCGACGGCCAGGCGGAGAAACTGCTCCGCCGCAATTGGATCGCCCTGATTAAGCCTGCAATTACCAATGATCCACAGGCACTCGAAGTCTCCAGGAGAAAGTACAAGCGCGCTCCGCGTCGCGGCCTCGGCCTCGCCAAAACGTCCCATGCGGAAAAGAATCATTGCCAGACCGGCGAGGCATCTTGGATCGTCGGGCGACCGCACGTATGCGCGCCGCATGCACGCCTCCGCTGCCACGGCATTGCCGCAGTTGAAATGGGCCCAGCCCAATTGCAGTTCCAGCGCCGTGCCCTGCATTCCGGCACTTGCAGCTTGCATGCAAGCGTCCCGCGCCTCGCGGAACCGGCCCCAATCGAAAAAGATCGACGCGCGGGCGAAAAGCAACTCGGCATCCTCCGGTGCAGATACCAAAGCTTGGGAAGTGAGCGCCAGTGCGTCGCCATGGCGACCCGCGCGGCAAAGCGAATTGGCCTGCTCCAGCAGTCCACAGCGCTCCGCGCCAACAGAACCGCGCGCCTCAGGCACCACGGTCGATGCCTCTTCCGCCGAAACTGACATCGCATCTCCAAGCAATTTTCGCAGGAGTCCCATCGGCGCTATCGGGCCCCGGCGTAATTGTGTGGTCCGTCGCCGGGCAATACGCCGGTCAACGAAGCAGCTTCCGAAACCATCGAAGAGGTCCACTCTCCGCGCTCGCGGTCTCGACCAACTTTATGCGCGCAGCCGACTCCGGCGGTGTTGGTGACTTGGAGCTGCCGGGTGGCAAATCAGCTGCTGGCGCCACCTCTGCGCAGCCATCGAGCGCAGCTGCAGGTTCGACCTCCTCCGGAATCGCCAGCACCGCGAGAGCAGTCTCTCCATGGAAGATGTCGGTGTCGCGAAGGTTGAAGTTGCTCGGGCTAAATAACGCTGTTTCCATACGCCAACTGCGGTATCCGAATTCCTGCATGCGTTCGGCCAACTGCACCGCCCCCTCCGCATTCGGGGCATCTATGAACACCAGTGGGCGCAAGCGCCATAGTGTCTTGCTCGCCCCATGTAGAATGTCGGCAGCGATCGCGATCGATCGGATCTTCAGCAGGTCGAGGCGATCCAGCAACAAGTCGTCAACCGTATCGACCGGCTCGCGCGCAATCGCCGATAAACGCGTATGAATCCCCCCGGAGTCCGGATCACGGTCTGCATCGAACTTTTGCTGCCGTCCGGCCAGGTCTCGCCGCATCAACGTCACGATCCCGCCGGCCCGGTTTGCCTCGAGATTTTGACGCAGGCAGAGTCGCGCGACCGGGTGGCTCTCATAGGCAATGACGTGTCCAGATGCTCCGACCATCTTCGCCAACGCCAGTGCATGTTCGCCGACGCCGCTGCCTGCTTCGATGACATGCGCGCCGGAGGGAACCAGTCGTGACAGGAGATCCAGCTGAGGCTGCAGGTATTCGCCGTACCACGCGATCGATTGCGCGGGCGCGCGCGCGTCCGGAAGGTATTGGATGATGCCATGGCGCGTTTCCGCGACTCGGGCAATTTGTTCCGCCTCCGGTGAAAGCGTTCGTTCAAGCAACGCCGCGCCGATGTCGGGAGCGAATTTCGCCGCCGGCGCCGACGCCCGCGTCGCGGCATCTGGCAGCTGCGTCAATCCGGTCTTCACCGCCTCCCGCAATGCGGCCTCGACGCGCGCGACGACTTCATCCCATTCGCCCAGCACGCGCTGACGAAACAGGCGCATCGTCGGATACCAGGGGCTGTCCTCCCGACCTTCGAGCCAACGGAAATCCCCGATTTCGGGTAGCAACACCCACACCGGCTTGCCAAGTGCCCCAGCGAGATGCGCCACCGCAGTGTCAACGCAAATGACCAGATCCAGTTGCGCAATCGCCGCCGCGGTTTCCGAAAAATCAGTCAATTCGGGGCCGAGATTGATCAACGTTGCCCTAACCGGAAAGCTTTCCAGCTCGCCTTCCTTCAATGGGGTCTGCAACGAGAAGAAGTCGACACCACGCACGTCCCAAAGCCTGTCCAGCTTGGCGAGTGCGATCGATCGAAAGTTGTCCCGGGGGTATTTCGGATTGCCGGCCCACGCGACCCCTGCCTTCAGGCCGCTTCCCGAAATCCGGCCGGACCAGATCTTCGCTTTGTCAGGATCGATGCGCACGTAAGGTACGTCCGCCGGAATCGTCGCAAGCTCCGTGCCGAGCACATGCGGAATACCCATCATCGCGATGTGATAATCGAATGGCGGCGGTAGCCCGGGCGGAGCGAAGACAACGTCGACGCCATGGAATGCCGCAGCGAGTTGCGCCAACTCCGGGCGGACCTGCAGCAGGACGGTCGCGCCCATCGCCTTCAGCACCGCAATATAGCGGGCAAAGTGAATGACGTCGCCCGCACCCTGCTCCACCATCACCAGGATCGTCTTGCCTGTCAGATCCTGCCCCCCCCAGGGCGGCTGCGAAAACGCCGGACGCTTGGACAGATGCGGCTCCTGCATCCACCGGAATTCGTACTGAGTCCATCCTTTACGCAGGTGTCCCTGGTTCAGCAACAGGAATGCGTAGTAGCCATGTGCCCGCGGATCGGGGAGCACCGGCAGGTTCTTCCGAAACAAATCCATGGCCACTTCGTATTGACCCGTGGTGACCAGCGCGAATCCCGTGTCAATCATGCTCAATGGCAACGCACCTTGCGACACCTCCAAGTCGGCAGCCTGCTTTAGCGCCTCGAGCGATTCCAGGTACCGTCCCTGGTTCGCCATCGCGACGCCGAGATTGTTCCAGAACTGTGGATTTTCCGGCGCCAAGTCGACCGCGCGCCGCATCCATTCCTCCGCGCTCGCATAGTCCTTGAGTTCGAGCTTGCATCGCGCGATGGCGCCCACGGCTTGTGCATGGTCCGAAGAAATTTCGAGCGTGCGCACGAAACTGGCGATTGCTTCCTCATACTTCTTTCGGCGCTGAAGTATCGTGCCGAGCCCGAAATGCGCGGCAACATGATCGGCGTCGAGCTCGATCGCCTTGCGCGCGAATGGTTCCGCGGTGTCTTCCAAGCCAAGCAACTGGCACGACCACGCGAGGTTCAGGTAAAGCGACGTACGGTCGAGCCCGGCGGCCTTTGCTCGCAGGAAGCCCGAATATGCCTCGCGAACGCGACCCCAGTCGAACCATACAGAGGCGCGCGCGAACAGCAACTCGCCGTCAGCGGGATGCCGCGACAATTCGCCGGAGACAAGCGCAAGCGCCTCGCCATAACGACCTGCCTCGGACAATGCGTGAACCTCGGCGATCACGTCGGCGCCATTTTCCGCCGTAGGCGGCAATGCCTCTGCGCCTTCGCCACCAATTGGTGGCGCCGGCACCGGGTCAAGCATCGCGAAAATCTCTCACGTCCAGATTCCTGGATTCATCGCGGCAGCAATGAGTTTACCGTTGCCGCGGCGCATCAGGGTGACGATGACACAGATGCCGACGGGTACTCATGAAAAAGGGCCGGTGGGAAACCCACCAGCCCTTGCCGCAGATCTGTTGGATTAGCGGAAAGAAGACGGCACGTACTTAGTGTCGCAACCGCCTGAGGTCGCGGTCCACGACGTGACTTCGAACAGCGGTGCACCAGCTTGCTGGGAGATCAACGTCAATGAGCAGTCGCCCGCCGCGCCGCCATTCGACGAACCCGTATTCTGGGTAACCGCCGTCAACGTCGCGTCGGCCCCCCCCGCTCCGCCACCGCCCGAAACCGCGACACCACCGTTGACAAACTGCGTCGAGCTCGTGGAGCAACCGGCCATAGCAGAGGTGCTCGGCGTAGTTCCCGAGTGCGACGAGATGTAGTCCTGCACCGACGTCTTGCACGCTGCCAAGGCCGCCGTGCCTTCACTCATTTTCGACCGAACCACGAAGTCCTGATACGCCGGCAGCGCGATAGCCGCCAGGATGCCTACGATGGCGACGACGATCATCAGTTCGATGAGCGTGAAGCCTTGCTGAACTCGTTTCATTTTCCTGTCTCCTTGATTGATGAACATCCTGTACCGCTCGCACCCAGCGATGCTGTAGTCATAAAAGCAAGGGCTATGCCGAGCGTGCCAAGGAGGCGGATATGTTCGAGTTGTGTTCCCAACAAATTGATTTTTATTGGTTTTTTGTTCGTGCGCACCGACGAGCGGTCGTTCCATTTAAGGGCGCGCGCGTTTCGCCAACTTGGCGATTTGCGTGTGAACCGACGTTACGCGGAAGCCGGTGACGCGCAGCGTCACCCATTGGAGACAGTCCGATTCAGGCCGGCACGGACAGTTCGAGGCGGACTCCCGCCACCTCGAAGGTGTCACCCGGATGCAGCGCCGCGCCTTCAGGCGCGACTGGCGAGCCGTTGATCTTTGGCGGCTGCGCCCCTTCAATCGGAACCAGACGGAACCCTGAACCCACCCTGCGAACCACCGCCACCTGCATTCCCACGCGTCCGACCGACAGCTCGTCCCTGGTGAACGGAACTGCGCGACCGAGATTGGGGCCGGACAGCACCCGGACACTCGGTTCCGGCCGGGCCGGTTCCAATTTGCGCGACTCAGCAGCGAATTGCGCTGGGGACCCGGCTCTCGGCTGCGGTGCGCCTGCCGGTTGCGTCGATGTGTCGATCGGGCCCGCCTCGGCATGACCGCTCGGAGCGGCCCACTCGGCCGCCCATGCGGCGAGTCGCTGATCGGACTCCCGGCGGCTCGGCGGCGGGCGGCGGTCACTGATCGATGGGGCTGGCTCATCCTTGCGACTGGCCGCAGCGACGGGCGGCGGTTCCGCCATCTGCGCGTCTTCGAGGTCGCGCTCCAGAAGAGAGGGCCCCTTCGCCGCCACGCGCCGGCCGCCGATGACCGGCGTGGGAACTGTCGGCGCCGCGTGCACCCCTTCCACGCGATTCGACAACCCCATCAGCTGGTTGCGCGCGATGTCGGGAGGCAGGCCATCGACGCGCGCATTGTCGTCGGAAACGAACACCAGGCGCTGCCGCCCGATGTCGATCTGATCATAGTCGCGCAGGAAGTGCTTGACGATCGGCTTGCCGTTGACCAGCGTGCCGTTGGTGCTGCCCAGGTCCTCGAGAAAGGAATCCGCGAGGATGGTCACCACGCAGGAATGCTCGCCGGATACGGCGGGATGGGGCAGGCAGATGTCGTTGTCGGCGCGACGGCCGATGGTCATTCGCTCCTTGTTCAGCGGCACGCCGAGCGTCGTTCCGTCTGCGAGCAGCAGTACGAGCTTGCCCACGCCTTCGTCCCTAGCCCTTCTTCTTGGCCAGCCAGCGCTGCGCCCAGCTGGTGGCCGGCAGGAATTCGGGCGGGATGCGCACGAGAATGACCGAGATGTTGTCGCGACCGCCATTCTGGTTGGCGAGCTCGATCAGGTCGGCGGCGGCCAGGGCCAGGTCGCTGCGCTTCTCGTCGACGACCGTGTGGATCACCTCCGGGTCGACCATGTCGGTCAGCCCGTCCGAGCAGAGCAGGTAAATGTCGTTGGCTTCCATCCGGTATTCGGCGATATCTGTCGGAACGATTGCCTCGATGCCCAATGCGCGCGTGACCAGATTCTTGTTCAGCGAATATCGTGCCTGCTCGGGAGTCAGGACGCCGCTGTCGATCTGCTCCTGCAGCAGCGAGTGGTCGTGCGTCAGCTGCTCGAACTTCTCCCCGCGCAGCCGATAGCAGCGCGAATCGCCGATGTGGCCAATCGACACCCGGTTGCCGCAAAACACGGCGGCCACGATCGTCGTGCCCATGCCGGCGCACTCCGGACGCGCCTGCGCCGCCTCGTAGATGCCCTTGTTGGCGGCGGCGATCTGTTGCTGCAGCAGCAATGCACCGTGCGTGAGGCCGCTCTGGATATCGACCTTGGACAACTCTCGGCCGGATTTCAATTCCGGCATCATGCCGTTGGACACGAGGTTGACGGCGATGCCGCTCGCCACTTCGCCGGCGCTGTATCCGCCCATGCCGTCCGCCAGCACCGCGATGCCGGCGTCGGCATCCGCGAAGATCGTGTCCTCGTTGTGCGCGCGAACCATGCCCGGATGGGACAGGCTCGCGATGTCGAGGGGCGTGGGATCGTTCATTGGAAGCAGGCTGTGCGAGGCGGCGTTTTCAGCCCGCGAGTGTAGCGGCATGTGCCACGCCAGGCGAGCGCTTCGTCACCGGGCCCCCGCGACCGCGCGCCATTTGTGCCACTGGGCGCCGGCAAGGACGATGGCCACGCCGGCCACTGGGCCGGCCCAGTCGAGCCAGGGCGCATTGGCGGCGATCCAGGGCTGCAGCGCCGTGTCTTCCACCAGCATCTTGCCCGCGATCCAGCCCAGCAAGCCACCGCCGGCCAGGATGATCAGCGGGAAGCGTTCGATGAGCTTCAGGATGATCTGGCTGCCTGCGATCACGAGCGGAATGCTGACCAGCAGTCCGAACACCAGCAGCGGCACGCTGCCCTTGGCCGCGGCCGCGACGCCCAGAACGTTGTCCACGCTCATCACCAGGTCGGCGATGATCACTGTGCGCACCGCCGATAACAGGCGATCGCTGGCCTTGACGTCCGTGCTGTCGTCGCCGTCATCGACGATCAGCTTGATGCCGATCCACAGCAGCAGTATGCCGCCGACGACTTTGAGCCACGGCAACTCGAGAAGCGTGACCGCGAATATCGTGAGAATGATGCGCAACACGATCGCGCCGGCGGCGCCCCAGATGATGCCCCAGCGCCGTTGTTTCGGCGGCAGGTCGCGGCACGCAAGCGCGATCACCACCGCGTTGTCGCCGGACAACAGGATGTTGATGTAGATGATTTGAAGCGCCGCCAGCCAGAACTGCGGCGTGAATGGTTCCACGAGTCCCTACCTCCGTACTTCTATTATGGTTTGGAATGACCGGCGCGCCGAGGAGCGCGCCGTACTTCATGTCTTGAGCACTGACTTCAACAGCTTCCCCATTTCCGCCGGATTGCGCGTGACGGTGATTCCAGAGGCCTCCATGACCGCCAGCTTTTCCTGCGCGGTGCCTTTCCCGCCGGAGATGATCGCGCCCGCGTGGCCCATGCGCTTGCCGGGCGGCGCCGTCACGCCGGCGATGAATCCGACCACGGGTTTTTTCATGTGGTCCTTCACCCACTGCGCCGCGGTCTCTTCGTCGCCTCCGCCGATTTCCCCGATCATCACGACGGCATCCGTGTCGGGATCGTCGTTGAACATCTTCAGGATGTCGATGTGCTTCAGGCCGTTTACCGGATCGCCGCCTATGCCGACCGCCGTGGACTGACCGAGCCCCAATTCGGTGAGCTGGCCGACCGCCTCGTAGGTCAGCGTGCCGGAACGCGACACGACGCCGATGCGCCCGCGCATGTGAATGTGGCCCGGCATGATGCCGATCTTGATCTCGTCGGGCGTGATCACGCCAGGGCAGTTGGGGCCGAGCAGCAGAGTCCTCTTCCCTTGCATCCGGTTGCGAGTGTCGATCATGTCGCGCACCGGGATGCCTTCGGTAATGCAGACGACCAGGTCAAGCCCGGCATCGACCGCCTCGTTGATCGCCTCCGCGGCGAAAGGCGGTGGGACGTAGATCACGGAGACTGTCGCGCCCGTCGCTTCCTTGGCCTCCTTCACCGTTCCGTAAATCGGGATCCCCTCGAAGTCCTCTCCGGCCTTCTTTGGATTGACGCCGGCAACGAAACAGTTGCGGCCATTCGCGTAGTCGCGGCACGTGCGCGTGTGGAACTGGCCGGTCTTGCCGGTGATGCCCTGCGTGATGACCTTGGTGTTTTTATTGACCAGTATCGACATTATCGTTTTTCCCCATTTCCCCTCGTTGCCCTCAGTTCCCCTCAGTTCCCCTCAGTTGCCCTCAGTTACCTTTCACCGCGGCGACCACGCGCTCGGCGGCTTCGGCCATGTTGTTCGCCGAGATGATCGGCAGCCCGGAGTCGGCGAGGATCTTTCTTCCCAGCTCGTCGTTGGTGCCTTTCATGCGCACCACCAGCGGTACCTTGAGCGAGACGGCCCTGGACGCGGCAATAACGCCTTCGGCAATCGTGTCGCACTTCATGATGCCGCCGAAGATATTGACCAGGATGGCTTTGAGGCCCGGGTTTCGAAGCATTATTTTGAACGCCTCGGTGACCTTCTCCGCGGTCGCGCCGCCGCCGACGTCGAGAAAGTTCGCGGGCTCGCCGCCGTAGAGCTTGATCGTATCCATCGTCGCCATCGCGAGGCCGGCGCCGTTGACCAGACAGCCGATGTTGCCGTCGAGCGAAATGTACGACAGGTCGAACTTCGACGCGGCAATCTCGGCCGGGTCTTCCTCGTCGAGGTCGCGCATCTCGACGATTTCGGGATGCCGGAACAGCGCGTTGGAATCGAAATTGAGTTTGGCGTCGAGCGCGATCACCGAACCATCACCGGTGACGACCAGCGGGTTGATTTCCGCAAGCGACGCGTCCGTGTCATGAAACGCCCTGTACAGTCCCTGCAACACACTGCGCGCCTGCGCCACCGAACCATCGGGTACGCCGATCTTCCTTGCAACGCCATCCGCCTGCGCGTCGGTCAGCCCGGTGACCGGGTCGATGAAGATCGTATGGATTTTCTCGGGCGTGTTCGCGGCGACTGCCTCGATGTCCATGCCGCCCTCGGAACTGGCCATCAGCGCGACGCGCTGCGTGCCGCGATCGACGACCATGCCGACGTAGAGTTCCTGTTTGATGTCCGCGCCTTCCTCCACCAGCAACCGTCGCACCTTCTGCCCGCCCGGCCCGGTCTGGTGCGTGACCAGCTGCATGCCGAGAATCTCGGTCGCACGCTGCTTTACTTCATCGAGCGACTTCGCGACCTTGACGCCGCCGCCCTTGCCGCGGCCGCCGGCATGGATCTGCGCCTTGACCACCCACACCTTGCCGCCGAGCGACTGCGCCGCCTTGACGGCTTCGTCGACGGAAAACGCCGGAACGCCGCGCGGAACGGGCATGCCAAACTTGCGGAAGATCTCCTTGCCCTGGTACTCGTGAATCTTCACTGTTGCTCCCGATTGAATTTGCCGAAGTTCACCGTTTTATGACCAGCCCTTGTCCGGTGGGAAGCGGTATCACCCGATATTGCCGCGCTTCAAACCAGGGATCCTCGGCAAGCTTCTGGGCGCGATAGACGCCCGCCCACTCGTAGTCGTCGAGAATGACGATGCCACCCGGGACGATCCGGTCGAACAAGGCATCGAGCGCGGCGACTTCTGCCGGTGCCTGGTTGAGATCGATGTGGAGAAAGGCGATGCGCTGCGGCGATTGCCCTTCGAACACGTCCGGGATGAATCCCTTGAAGATCTTCACCCGGGGATACGACTTGAACTTCTCCCTCACCCTCGTCTCAAGGTCAGGTCCATGCTCGGGCATCGAGTGATGCAGCATCCACTCCTCGTGCTCGAATAGGTCGTAGAGCCAGTAGTCCTTGGGAAATGTCGCCCCACCGAGAAAATCCATGACCGTCTTCACACCCACGCCGGTATAGGCGCCGCATTCGACGAAATCTCCATCGAGCTGCACGCAGTGATACGCCGCGCACGCCAGGATATAGCGGCGCCAGACGATTGCCTTGTCGGCGTCGGTCTCGACGTTGCTCGTCCAGGAGGTGACGAACGCCTCGTCATCCAGCATGGAGTTATTGCGGGCCCAAGTGAAGAAATTATCGGCGAAATGAAAGCCGGGTTCGGCCAGTTCCGTAGCGGCCTTGACGTGCTGGGCAACAAGTTCCGGATTGCGGGTTCCCCAGAACATCGGCATGAAGTAGCCCTTCACCGTGGTCAACGATGGCTTGCCGAGCTTGGGGAGTTGAAATCCCCGGGACGCCTTGGATTTGAAGAACGACATTCAGGATCCGGGGGGGTCGATGACCTGCCCGCGATACCACGTCGGATAATACTCGCGGACGGTATCGGTGGTAGTTTCCAGCGCGTGACAATGGTCGAGCTGGAACGGCTTGCCTTCGCCTTCGTCCTCGCGCACGAGTCCGGCGAACGTCTGAACTGCAGCAGTAGGGAGGAAGGAGAGCATCTCGGTCAGGTGCGTGCAGCCCTGCACACCGCCAACGACGTCGTGCAAGTGCTTGCGAAAGCCCTTGATTAGGTTGGCGCCGACCAGCTTTTGGTACGCCGGCCCGATGCGATTGCACGCGCCCGGATATGGCATGCCATCGGTAACCGCTTGGATGGCGTGGATCACGAAACTGCGGTCGATGGTGACGCGGATCCACATGTCGTGGATAGCTTCGCGCGCGGGGCGTACGCCGGTCAGCAGTTCGTAGTCATGATCCTTGGCATCGACGATGTGCGCCTCGATGTCGAACAGCCCATCGTCGCGGCGAAACCCGTCATAGGTCACCGTGCGGCGATGCAGCCGCTCGCGCGTCACGGTGGGCGTTGATAGCGGCATGGGCGGAAGGAATCGGAGGCGTGGGTTGCCGAATTGTGGCGGGCAGCCCGTTGGCGAACGGCTAAAATGACCCAAGAGCGACGATTTTACGCTGCGGCGACGATTCGCGGCAACCGGAAGGATTCCATGCAGTATGTCATCGCCCTCGACCAGGGGACAACCAGTTCGCGCGCCATCGTGTTCGACCGCGAGGGCGGTATTCGCGGCGTCGCGCAGCGGGAATTCCGCCAGGTATTCCCGCAGCCCGGCTGGGTGGAACACGACGCAACCGAGATCTGGGCGAGCCAGTCGGGCGTGCTGCACGAGGCGCTGGCCATGGCCGGTGCCGGAGCCCACGATATCGCGGCCATCGGCATCACCAACCAGCGGGAAACCACGGTCATCTGGGACCGCGCCACCGGCCGGCCGATCGCCAATGCCATCGTATGGCAGGACCGGCGCACGGCACCGCTGTGCGACGAACTTCGTGCGGCGGGCCACGCGCCGCTATTCGCGCGCAAGACCGGGCTCGTGCTCGATGCGTATTTTTCCGGCACCAAGCTCCGCTGGCTTCTGGACAATGTCGACGGCGCGCGCGCGCGCGCAGAACGCGGCGAACTGGCGTTCGGGACCATCGATACGTGGCTCATCTGGAATCTCACCGGCGGCCGCGTGCATTGCACCGACCCGTCCAACGCGAGCCGCACGTTGCTGTTCGACATACACGCCGGGCAATGGGACGATGAACTGCTGGCGCTGCTCGGCGTGCCGCGCGCGGTGCTGCCGCTGGTAGTCCCGTCGAGCGGCGTATGCGCAAATGCTTCCATCGACGGCGTGGACATCCCGATTGCCGGCATCGCAGGCGATCAGCAGGCGGCGCTGTTCGGACAGGCCTGCATTGCCCCCGGGATGGCCAAGAATACCTACGGCACCGGATGCTTCCTGCTCCTCAACACGGGGAAGGCGGCCGTGACGTCGCGCAACAACCTCTTGACGACCATCGCGTGGCAGCGCGGCGGGGTCACCGATTATGCGCTGGAAGGCAGCGTGTTCATCGGCGGCGCGGTCGTGCAGTGGCTGCGCGACGGCCTGAAGATCATCCGCACGGCCGCCGACGTCGACGTGCTCGCGCGCAGCGTTCCGGACAACGGCGGCGTTTATCTGGTGCCGGCGTTCGCCGGCCTCGGTGCGCCGCATTGGGACGCGTATGCGCGCGGCGCGATATTCGGCCTGACGCGCGGTGCATCCGGGGGCCACATCGCGCGCGCCGCGCTCGAGGCCATCGCCTTCCAGAGCGCCGACGTGCTGGCCGCGATGGAGAAGGACGCAGGTATCACTCTCACGGAACTTCGCGTGGATGGCGGCGCAACGGCCAACGACCTGCTGCTGCAGTTCCAGGCCGACATCCTGGGCGTGCCGGTCGTGCGCTCGCGGGTGCGCGAGACGACTGCGCTCGGCGCCGCCTACTTAGCAGGCCTCGCCGTCGGCTACTGGAAGAGCGACGCGGATATCACTTCCCACTGGCAGGCCGATCGCCGTTTCGAACCAGCGATGCCACGCGCACAGGCCGCAGCGTTGCGCGCGGAATGGGAAAGGGCAGTGTCCCGCGCGATGGCCTGGGTCCAGACATGAACATCGGGCAGCGGCCCCTTTGCCGATGACTGCTACGGACCCCGACAACGGCAAGTCGATCGCGGTGAGTCAACGCCTCATCGAATCGGGTCACCGCCTCGAGGACGCGGGCGATATTCTCGCGGCATTGGGCAAGTATGAACAGGCGGTTGCCGCGTCGCCGTCGTTCATGCGGAGCTATCTGAACCTGGGGAATGCGCTGCAACGGCTGGGCCGGACACCGGAAGCCGTCGCGGCGCTCGGGGCCGCTTTGCGCATCGATCCGTCCTGCGCGCCATGCCATTTCAATCTGGGTAATGTGTACTCGGCCACCGGCGACTTCGCTGCCGCGGAACGCGAATACAGATCGGCATTGGCACTCGATCCGAAGATGGTCGACGCCGTGATCGCGCTGGCCAACGCGCTCGAATCGCAGCAGCGTCCACTGGAAGCCGAGCAGCAATTGCGTGAACTGCTGGCCGCCGCGCCGGGCTGCGCGCCCGCTGCCTACAACCTGGGGCGACTGCTGCGTGCCCGCGATGAATTCGATTCCGCGGAGGCAATGTTCCGCGCGTGCATAGATGTGGATCCGACGTTCATCAGTGCCTATACCGCGATCGGTGACCTCATTCGCAACGCAGGCCGGTCCAAGGATGCTGAACAGTGGTACCGAAAGGCGCTTGCCCTCGATCCGCTTGCGCAGGAGGCGTGGAGCGCGATGCTCCTTTCGTTGAACAACCGCGACGACCTGAGCGCGCAAGACGTGCTGGCAGAGCACCTGCGTTTCGGCGCCGTGTTTCCGCCGCGTCCGCCGGTGTCCCACGACGGCCATGGCGCGCAGCGCAGACCCGCCCCCACGCGGATACGCGTTGGCTACCTGTCGGGCGATTTCATCCAGCATCCGGTCGCACTGTTCCTCCGTCCGGTGCTCATGCATCACGATCGCACGCGCTTCGAACTCTTCTGCTATTCCAACAATGCCCGGGAAGACAGCATGACGCGAGATCTGCGTTCACGCGTCGACCACTGGCGCAGCATCGCGGCGCAAGACGACACCGCCGCCGCCCGGACGATCCGCGACGATGGCATCGACATCCTCATCGATCTGTCCGGCCACTCGGCACGTTCGCGCCTTCTGCTGTTCAATCAGCGCTGCGCGCCGGTACAGGCAACCTGGCTGGGTTACCTCAATACCACCGGCCTGCGTTCCGTGGACTTCCGGATTTGCGACGGCCACACCGATCCCAGGGAAACATCCGAGTCGTTCAACACCGAAACGTTGCTGCGGCTGCCCGACAGCCAATGGTGCTACCTGCCGGTTGTCGACGTGCCGAGCGCGCCTGTACGTCAATCCGGCTCGCCGGAACGCATCGTATTCGGATCGTTCAATCACGCGTCGAAGATGAGCGACCGTTGCATCGACCGGTGGTGCCGCGTGCTGCGCGCGGTGCCTGGGTCGGTGATCAGGGTATTTGCTGTGCCGCCCGGGCAGGCGACGACAGCGCTCAGACAGCGTTTTGAACGGAACGGCATAGACGGCGGCCGCGTCACTCTCCATCCGCGCACCGGCATCGATGCCTACTTCGCCGCCATCGGCGACGTCGATATCGCGCTGGATACATTCCCCTACAACGGCGGCACGACCACCTTCGACGTGCTCTGGATGCAGACGCCGCTGGTGGCGCTGGCGGGCGACCGACCTGCCGCCCGCTCGGGCGTCAGCATCCTTTCATCGCTGGCTTTGTCCGAGTTGATCGCCAGCACCGACGACGACTACGTCGCCATCAATGTCAGGCTGGCCACCGAAGGATCATGGCGCGCGGCCTTTCGCACCACGTTGCGGGCAAGGATGCAGGCTTCTCCGCTGATGGACGCCGTTCGCTTCACACGCGGTTACGAAGACGGCCTCCGCCGGATGCTCGGCTGGTAAGCAGCGGGATGGGCGGCCCCCGAGGGCTTGCGTCGAGCGTAATATGTGCATATACTCCCAATTACGTGCATATGCCCTCAAACGGACTTGCGATGCCTGCTGCCCGCCCCCGGCCCCAACCTTTCGCTGCGCCTTGCACCTGCTCGCGGCTGCGGCGTGCCGCGCGCGCGATCACGCAGCTGTACGACGATGCGCTGGCGCCCGTCGGGCTGCGCGTCACGCAATTCTCGCTGCTGCGCACGCTGCAAAGGGATGGCACGCTCACCATCGGCGATCTTGCCACCCGCAACCTGCTCGACCGCACTGCGCTGTCGCGCAATCTCGACCCGCTGGCCGAACGCAAGCTGTTGGCCATCGTTCCGGGTCGCGATGCGCGGAAACGCGAGGTCACGCTGACCCGGCAGGGTATCGCCGCCCTCGCTGCTGCCGTGCCGCATTGGGAACGCGCGCAGCGCGAAGTCACCCGGCGCCTCGGCCGCGAGCGCCTCGACGGGCTCTATGACGTCCTGCGCGACATGGAAGCGTTGCATCCCGCGCCCGCCGGGCACGCAGCCTGACTCACTACACACAGGAAGACCCGATGTCCAAGACCGATTGGCGCTCTCCGACCGTTGTCCTGGTTTGCGGCGGACTCATCCTGACCATTGCCATGGGCATCCGCCACGGCTTCGGCCTCTTTTTGCAGCCCATTTCGCACGATATGGGCTGGGGCCGCGAGACCTTTGCGCTGGCGATCGCCGTGCAGAATCTCGTCTGGGGCGCGACGCAACCGTTCGTGGGAATGATCTCCGACAAATACGGCGCGGCGAAGGTCATCCTGGGCGGCGTGGCGCTCTATGCGCTCGGCCTGGTCGCGATGGCCAATTCGCACTCTCCAATCGTGTTCGTGCTGACTTCCGGTGTCCTTATCGGCGCGGGACTGTCCGGCGTCACATTCAGCGTCATCTCCGGTGTGCTCGGCCGCCGCTTTCCCCCTGAAAAGCGCAGCATGGCGCTGGGCATTTCCGCCGCCGCGGGTTCGTTCGGCCAATTCGCCATCCTGCCGCTGACGCAGTGGCTGCTGTCCTCGATCGGATGGTACGGCGCGCTGCTCGCGATGGCCGGCATTGCACTGCTGATCGCACCGTTGGCTGCGGCATTGGTCGAGCGGCGCGAAGCGCAAGCACACGTTTTCAAGCAGTCGGCCGGACAGGCGATGAGCGAAGCGCTCGGGCACCGCGGGTACGTCCTGCTCACTGTCGGCTTCTTCGTCTGCGGCTTCCAGGTGGTATTCCTAGGCGTGCACCTACCGGCCTATCTTGCGGACAAAGGCATGTCGGCAAGCGTGGCCGTGACCGCGCTCGCGCTCATTGGCCTTTTCAACATCATCGGAACCTACATTGCGGGTTGGCTCGGCGGGCGGATGCCGAAGAAGTACATCCTGTCCGCGATCTATTTCGGCCGCGCCGTGGTGTTCGCACTTTTCTTCTGGGTGCCGATCAGCGTATTCAGCGTCTATGCGTTCGCCGTGGCCGTGGGCTTTCTGTGGCTTTCGACCGTGCCCGTCACCAACGGCGTCGTCGCGCAGATCTTCGGTGTGCGCTACATGGCCATGCTGTCCGGGTTCACGTTCTTCTCGCACCAGATCGGCAGCTTCCTGGGCGCGTGGCTGGGCGGCAAGGTCTACGATATGAACGGCAACTACGACCTCGTCTGGTACCTGTCGATTGTGCTGGCGGTGCTCGCCGGGCTGATCAACCTGCCGATCGATGAACGCGCGATCAAGCGGCCCGCGCTGCAGGCGGCCTAAGGCAGCGGCGGGTACGCATCGGCCGCGATCTGGTCGACCGCGTCGGTGATGATCGTGTCGACGCCCCAGCCCGCCAGCTCCGCCACCCGCACCGGATCGTTCGGCGTGTAGCTGCAAACGCGGAAGCCGCCGCGGTGCGCGGTTTTCACGATTTCGGCGCTTAGCGCTTCGTGATTGACGTCGAGTGCGATGCACTGGAGCGCGCGCAGGCGCTCCGCCCAATCACCACCCAACGCGTCGAGCAGCAACGCGCGCGGCAGTAGGGGCGCGGCATCGCGCGCGGCGACCAGCGAGGCCTCGTCAAACGAAGACAGCAGCGGCGGAACTTCGGCGTCCCGCCAAAGCGACAGCGCATCGAGCGCGACCGCCCCGCCAGTTTCGCGCTCGCGTCCGGGAGTTGACTTGATCTCGATATTGCATGCGACGCCGTGCGCGCGCGCCCAACGGGCGATGGACGCTAGCGTGGGCAGCATTTCACCCGCATATTTGGCCGAGTGCCATCCACCCGCGTCCAGCCGCGCCAGCTCACGCCACGGCAGCGCATCGGCACGGCCGCGGCCGCTGGTCGTGCGCTCGAGCGTCGGGTCATGCAAGAGGAAGGTGACATTGTCCGCCGCGAGTTTCACGTCCATCTCGACCATGCCGTAGCCATGCGCATGCCCGACGCGCATGGCGGTCAATGTGTTCTCGGGGGCGAGCTTGCCGGCGCCACGATGGGCGCACAGCCGGGGATAGGGCCAGGGTGGAAGTGTCGCCATGTTTACCTTATGCGCGCTCCGGTGGCGGTGTCGAACAGGAACACGGTCGACGGATCTGCGGCCAAGTGCAATGTCGATCCCAGCTCGGGATGGATGCCATGCGGCAGGCGCGCGATGATCGTCGCTGCGCCATGGCCGATGTGCAGCAGCGTGTCGGCGCCGAGCTGCTCGACCATCTCGACCGTGCCCGAGACCATCGCGTCCTCAGGGCCGGCCAGTCGCAAATGCTCGGGACGGACGCCGACGGTGACAGCACGACCCGCTTCCGTCCCGCCGATCGCGGCGGTAGCCATTCCGCCTGCGAGCAACGAAAAGCCCCTGCCGCCGACGGCCCTGGCCTCCATGAAATTCATCGCCGGCGAGCCGATGAAGCCCGCCACGAAGAGCGTGGCCGGGTTCTGGTACACCTCCATCGGCGTGCCGATCTGCTCCGCGCGGCCCGCATTCATGACGATCATCCGTTGTGCCAGCGTCATCGCTTCAACCTGGTCGTGCGTGACGTAAAGGCTGGTGGTGCCGAGCCGACGGTGGAGCTTCTGGATCTCGAAGCGCATCTGCACGCGCAGCTTGGCGTCGAGGTTGGAGAGCGGCTCGTCGAACAGGAACACGGCGGGCTCGCGCACAATCGCTCGGCCCATCGCGACACGCTGGCGCTGACCGCCGGACAGCGCGCGCGGCTTGCGCTCCAGCAGCGGTCCCAGTTCGAGGATCGCCGCGGCGCGGTCGACGCGGCTCTTCACGTCAGCCTTGGTAAAGCCGCGGATCTTGAGGCCGTACGCCATGTTCTCGAACACGCTCATGTGCGGATAGAGCGCGTAGTTCTGGAACACCATCGCGATGTCGCGATCCTTGGGCTCCAGCCGGTTGACGACGCGGTCGCCGATCACGATCTCCCCCGCCGTGATGGTCTCCAGACCCGCCACCATCCGCAACAACGTGGACTTTCCGCAACCGGACGGGCCGACCATCACGATGAACTCGCCGTCGGCCACGTCGGCGCTGATGCCGTGGATGACCTCGAGGTCCCCGTAGCTCTTGCGCACGTCGCGGATATCCACTTTCGCCATCGTTATCTCACTTTCGCCTCATTTTTCAGTATCGACCAGGCCCTTGACGAACCAGCGCTGCATCAGCACCACGACCAGCGCCGGCGGCAGCATCGCGAGGAGCGCCGTCGTCATCACCAGATTCCACTCCGTGGCCGCGTCGCCTCCGGTGATCATCCGCTTGATGCCGATCACCGTCGTGTACATGTTCTCGTCCGTGGTCACCAGCAACGGCCACAGGTACTGGTTCCATCCGTACAGGAACGTGATGACAAATAGCGCAGCCATGTTGGTCCGCGACAGTGGAATCACGACGTCCCACAGGAACCGCAGGGGCCCGGCGCCGTCGATGCGCGCCGCTTCGGCGAGCTCGTCGGGAATCGTCAGGAAGAACTGGCGGAACAGGAATGTCGCCGTCGCCGAAGCAATCAGCGGCAGCGTCAGCCCGGCGTAGGTGTTGATCATGCCGAGGTCGGCGATCACCTTGTAGGTCGGCAGGATCCGCACTTCCACGGGCAACATCAACGTGACGAAGATCATCCAGAAGAAGAATGCCCGCAGCGGAAAGCGGAAATAGACGATGGCGAACGCCGATATCAGCGAGATCGCGATCTTGCCGATGGCGATGACCAGCGCGGAGACCAGGCTATTGAACATCATCCGGCTCACCGGCGCGGACGAGCCGCGCGCCGAGCCGTGGGTCAGCACCTGCGAATAGTTCTCCAGCATCTGGTCGCCGGGGATGAGCGTGATGGGCGCCTCCTGCGCCTGTTCCGGCGTGAGCGTCGATGCGACGAACGCCACGTACAAGGGCAGCGCGACGAGCGCCACGCCGATCACCAGGATCAGGTGCGTCAAGAACGTCAGCAGCGGCCGGTTCTCGACCATCAGTACTGGACCTTGCGCTCGATGAACCGGAACTGCACGAACGTC
>Ga0207648_10000510_pt1 | contig 43437 bp, 33 predicted proteins | sample KBSMisM32_FD_184310 | JGI IMG/M metagenome (GOLD analysis project Ga0207648, IMG submission 184310) | Miscanthus rhizosphere microbial communities from Kellogg Biological Station, Michigan, USA - KBS Miscanthus M3-2 (SPAdes) (version 2) | ecosystem: Host-associated > Plants > Roots >... | reverse complement strand
GGCAAGGGAAGATTTCTCGGTATGAGTGTTGGACTGAATGCTGATTCCTCTTACGGCAAAACCTGGTGGGGTGAAGGAGAAGTGAAGATGTACCTCGATGGCGATACGCAATATCCTACTATTAACGGAACCGGGTCTGAAGATTATATCGGCAGTGCCTGGGGATTGGGTACGTTCACGAATCTTTACCAGGGATGTACTTTAGCCAGCGACTCTTTACGGCAATTCGTTTTTTACAGGTTGCATATACCCGATGCCATTTATTTCAACAATGATATAAAAGTAGTAATTCAACAGATAGGAGGCGGTGATACAAAGCAGGTACGTGAATTGGTTAAGAACGGGGCCAATCTGAAGCCTGTCACCATTGCTTTGCCTGCTTCGTTTGTACGGTTATTTGACGAGCCGTCTTACCCTGCTGTTACGGATGAAAAGTTTCCGGATGGCTGGGTGAATTTTTATCGCGTGGATGACTACAGCAGTGTAAGTTATTTTTATTTAAATAAACCTGCCAGCAATTTGCCGGCGCTATCATCTTTGGAAACAAGAGTTAAGAATGTACAATAGCCAATAAAAAAACCATCCTGGAAAAATCAAGATGGTCCCTATTATTTTGGTTGTTCCTTATTCTTCGTCGTCAGACATTCCGTTATTGCTTGCAGGTGTTTCTGCAGCAGGCATTTCAACGGGTTCTGCTGCCGGAGTTGATTCTTCAACGGCTGCAGGAACGGGAGCAGGTACCGGTTTAGGAGCCGGCTTCTTCGGAGCGGCTTTCTTCTTTGGTGCCGGTTTTTTAGCAGCCTTCTTCGGAGCAACTTTTTTAGCTACTTTCTTTTTTGGAACGGCCTTTTTAACCGCTTTCTTTTTGGCGGCTTTTTTTACCGGTTTCTTAGCGGCCTTCTTTTTTGGAGCAGCTTTTTTAGCTACTTTCTTTTTAGGCGCAGCTTTCTTTTTTGCTTTCTTCTTTGCTGCCATACTTAATGGATTTTGATAGTTGTTAATGTTGACGTAAACAGCATTCAAATTACAACGAATAAAAATTACCAGCAAAATTTTGAATGTATTTTGTTGTTTATTTTTTGCAGATTTTGGTATTCCTGATGCAATCTGTCAATGAATACCGTTCAATATGTTTACCGAAGGCTGAAGGCATCTTTGGTTCATGCTCTCTGCTTTTTGGGTAAATTCACTCCTGTGGCTGGTTTTGGAGAAGTGCCCGGCAACACGGGTCAATATGGTTTATCAGCATTCATCTCTTTTATTAATATCATGATCAGCATCAGTACAATTCCTGTAAGAATTACTTAAAGGGTCAATCGTAAACCACCTTTATTGAAAATGAAGCATGGGTATTCTTTTCACCAGTTTATATGTAGTCAGCAACTGCATTTCGGCGGGCTCTTGCCTGATAGCTTCACCGGTTGCTCCGGGTGTTCTTTATGAATCGTTCCATCGGTTTATTGTAATCGGCCAATGAGAATAGCATGATTTCTAAAGTCCTTTTTTTCTAATCAAAATAAATTAGTGTGACTATAGCGAATGTGGTGTGCCAGGGAGCCACCGCAGTGGATCTATTATATTAATTATTCAATAAAAAAAATCGGAGCCATGAAAAAACTGTATGGGTTATTGGCCGCTTTTTTCTTTCTCTGTACCGGATCAGTCGTTGCACAAAACATAGATGTTGCCGGGAAAGTAACTGACCCGGATGGCGCTCCCGTACAGGGAGCTACCATTCGTATTGCAGGAACAAAATCGGGTCTGCAAACGCAGATGGATGGAAGTTTCAAAGCATCTGTAAAAGAAGGAACAAAGCTTACGATTAGTGCAATCGGGTTTGAAACGAAAGAGCTGCCGGCCTCTGCGAATATGTCGGTTACACTTGCCCGTGATGTAAAGGGCATGAACGAAGTGGTCGTTACGGCCATCGGCATCAGGCGGGAAAAAAGAGAATTAGCCACAGCTACACAAACCATCAACGCCGACCAGATGAATAAAAGCGGTTCGGGCAATGGTTTGAGCGAATTAAATGGTAAGGCTTCCGGTCTTACAGTAATAAACAGTGGTGGTGAACCAGGCAGTGGTACGTATATACGTCTCCGTGGTATTACTTCAATAACGGGAAATAATCAACCTTTGATGATTGTGGATGGTGTGCCGATCGATAATTCGATCAATAACTACGATGCTACATCGGCGACGCCAAATGTGTCGGGTGCAAATTCAAATCTCACCGGCGGTGTACAACCTACAAACAGAGGAACGGATATTAACCCCAACGATATTGAATCAGTGACATTACTGAAAGGTCCGGCAGCAACGGCGCTCTATGGAATACAGGCTGCAAGTGGTGCACTTATCATTACAACCAAGAAAGGAGGTTCGGGAAGAAAGGGTACCAGCGTGACGTTTAATTCTTCAGTTGTGTTTGACCGGGCAAGCCAGGTTCCCGAGCGGCAAAATATATACTCACAGGGCAGTGACGGACTCTATGCCGGACCAACAAGTTCGGGAGCTGCTAAGCGTTTCTCCTGGGGCGCCCTGATCGATACATTGCGATGGGACGGAGTACCGAACGAATACGATCCGAACGGAAATATTGTAGGCATGTCTGACGCATCCGGTAAAACTCCCGTCCGGGCTTATGATCCCTATGATTTTTTTCAAACGGGATTAACCTTCAACAATAACATTGCTTTATCCGGGGGAAATGCAAAAAGCGGCTACAGGATGTCGTTAGGAAATGTTCATCAGTCCGGTATCATACCATTGTCCAGGTATGATAAAACAACATTTACAATGAATGGTCAAACGGCGATCACAGATAAATTTAATGTTTCGGCCGGTGTAAATTATGTTCGTTCAGCAGGAAATAAAGTACAACAGGGTTCCAACACGTCAAGCATTATGCTGGGTTTGCTGCGTACGCCACCCACGTTTGACAACGCTAACGGATCGGCGGATCCGGTTAATAATCCGGGTTCTTATGTGCTGGCCGACGGCACACAGCGTGACTACCGTGGCGGGCCCGGTTATGATAATCCTTACTGGACAGTAAACCGGAATCCCTTCAAGCAATTATTAAATCGTGTTTATGGTTTTGCCCAGGCAAATTACACGGCAACTGATTGGCTTTCGTTTACCTATCGCATTGGCGGTGATGTCTATTCTCAAAACGACAAAAATGCATACGATATAGGTTCAAATGCATTTCCGGCAGGCGCTATACATATGGTCAGTTACAATAATGAGCAATTTAATTCCGACTTTACCATCAATCTCAAAAAGAAATTCTCCCCTGATTTTGACGGATCATTGCTGTTAGGCCATAATTATTTTACGCTTTCCCAGCGCACGCAACTGGCACATGGCTCCGGGTTTGTATTGCCCAATTTCCTGGATATGTCGAATGCAACTTCTTATACATCGAGTGAAGCGGAAGGTCAAAAAAGAACGATGGCTTTTTACGGCGAGGCACATTTGAATTACAGGGAAATGCTTTTTTTAACATTGACAGGACGGCGTGAGACTTCTTCAACCTTACCGGAAAAAAATAATAGCTTTTTTTATCCTTCAGCAAGTCTTGCGTGGGAGTTTACCAAGTTGCCCGGTTTTTCCAGCGATGTGTTGTCATACGGTAAGTTAAGGGCTTCATTTGCACAGGTAGGTAAAGATGCACCGATACAGGGGTTACAGACTTATTATGGATCTGCCGTAATTACCGATGGATTTACATCAGGCATACAATTTCCGATCAATGGCAATGCAGGTTACCAGATCAGTTCTACTATTTCAACAATAGGTAATCCTGAACTTAAGGCGGAGAAAACCAATTCGTATGAATTTGGAACAGACCTTTCATTCTTCAAAAACAGGATCGGATTGAATGCGACTGCTTACTATTCTAAATCGACGGATGTAATACTGATTGTGCCTATAGCTTTTAGTACCGGTTTTGCAGCAGAGTTATTGAATGCTGCCACGCTTACGAACAAAGGACTTGAAATTACTTTAAACACTACTCCAATAAAAACAAATAATCTGAGATGGGATTTGAATTTTAACTGGTCACGAAATATTAATAAGGTGGCGTCTTTAGCTGCAGGAGTTCCCAAAGTTTTAATTGCGGGTTTCCAGAATGGTGAAGTAGATGCGATTGCAGGAAAACCATTCGGACAAATATATGGTAGTGTATATCAACGATCCGATCCGGCGAATATGAAAAGTCCTTTACTGATCAATGACAACAAAAATGACGACGGTTATGGAATGCCGATCGTTAGTGCGCAAAATGCGCCAATCGGTGACGTGAACCCGGACTGGATAGGTTCAGCAATTTCTAACCTGACATTTCAAAATTTCAGCTTCGGTTTCCAGGTTGATGTGAGGCAGGGTGGAGACATGTGGAACGGTACAAGGGGTGCCATGTCTTATTTTGGTACGTCAAAAGAAACGCTCAACAGGGGTCAATCCGTCACGTTCCCCGGTATACTCGGTCACCTGGACGAAAATGGAAATGTGGTGCATTATGAAGCCGATGGTGTAACAGAATCAGCAAAAGGCGGAGCGGCGAATGATGTTGTTACAACGTACAACCAGTATTACTGGCAAAATGTTGGCAGCAGTTTTATAGGACCCGCCGAACCCAGCGTTGAAAAAACATCATTTGTACGGATACGGCAAATCAGTCTCGGATACCAGGTACCCACTTCCATTACGCAAAGAGCCCATATTGCCAATTTAAGTATTACAGTTTTTGCGAACAATCCTGTGTTGTGGACAAAATATACCGGTGTTGATCCTGAAACGAGTCTCGCCGGACCGGCAAACGGCCAGGGATTGGATTACTTCAATAACCCCGGGACGAAAAGCTATGGCATACGGTTAAACATAAGCCTGTAATCATTATTGATCAAGTGAAAATTAAAATCATGAGAAAGAGTAAATATATCCTGCTGATATTTTTAACTGCAGTTGCAGCGGCATCGTGTAAAAAATCCTTTTATTCCGATGCAAATAATAACCCGAATGCTCCCTCGTCGTCGAGTATCATTCCGGGAGTGATGTTATCCACCGTTGAAGGGACGCTTGGGTATACACAGGGTGGTGATATTTCCAGGTTCACATCGTTAATCACACAGCAAACAAAAGGTATATCGCGGCAGGCGCAGGGGTATTACGGCTACACGTTCACGTCAGTAGACTTCGACAGTCCGTGGGGAAACATGTATACATCTGTATTGGAAAACAATAAGACACTGATACAACTGGCAGATGCCAAGGGCGATAATGCATACAGCGGAATAGGCCGGATTCTTTTGGCTTACGCTTTACAGGTAGCTGTTGACATGTGGGGACCGGTTCCATATTCACAGGCTTTTCAGGGCGCCAATCAATTGCAAGCCAGCTATGACAGTGATAAGGCTTTATACGATACTATCTCCACATTAATTACTACCGGTATCGGGCAGTTGAATGATGCAGATCCGGGTGTTCTTGTGCCGGGGGTCGAAGATGTGATATATGGTGGCGATGTCTCAAAATGGATAATGTTTGCTCATGCAATACAGGCGAGGCTCTACATACATCAAAGCAAAGGAACGGCAGCAATGGCTACAAATGCGCTGACAGAAATCGCTGCTTCGTTTACTTCCAATGCGGACAATGCGCAATACATTTTCGGTAGTACCGAGACATCTTCGAATCCATGGTATCAATTTAATCAACAGCGCACTGATATCAGCTTTGCTACCAGCCCGCTTGGCGAAATGCTGAGCACAGCAGGCGATCCGAGATTTCCTATATTGATTGATGAGGCGAATGATAATCTACTTTATTACGGAAATATCAATTCACCTGTGGAATTTATTACGTATGATGAATTACTGTTTATGAAAGCGGAAGCAACAATACGTTCAGGAGGAAGTGTTGCCGAAGCGCAAACTTTTTTCCAGGATGCTATTCATGCGAATATGGAAAAATTGGGTGTGGCCGCTGCCGATATAACAACTTACATTGCCGCAAATGGAACACTTGCCGGTACAGCGGATGAAGCCCTGGCGAAAATTGGTGCAGAAGAATATATCGCACTCTACCTGAACCCGGAGGCATTCACTACATGGAGAAGAATCGGTTCGCCGGCGATAACGCCGATTGCCGGCGCAAATGTTCCGCGACGCTTTTTGTATCCGCAAACAGAATATTCTTATAACGGGAAAAATGTTCCTCAGGCTACACTCTTTGCGCCAAGAGTATTTTGGGATACCGATTGATCTTAACTGACATAATCATAAAACAGCGGGAGATCTGATTCGATGTCCTGCTGTTTTTATTTTACCTCAGCAGCTTAATTCATATTGATGAATAGTTCAGGCAAAATTTTACACAATCGCCGCGGATCATTATACCTTAAAAAAATATTTATTTGCGAACAGCTTTTTCAATTTCGTTCTTGTCATATTTATAGTACAAACAGAATCTTACCATTCACCCCGTTCTTATCTTACCGCACAACTGCTCCTGGATTTGACCTATCACCGCTGACACGGTTTGTTATAAATATTTTTTCATAAAAACCGTCTTATGGAAAAGAAGACATGGGAAACGTGTGAGGATCCGTTTTTTAATCATTTATCATCAGCGGATCTATTAGTTGAAGACAAAAGTGCGAAGAGAAAGCGGAATGCTGAATTTATTCACTCCTTCGGGCATCTGACCGTTGATTCTTTATTACAACGGGAACCTGTAACCGAGACTATTTATAGTGAAGTGATAAGTAACGCCAGGCGATATATACACGAAAACTTTTCAAGAAAAATTTCAATTGACGAAATTGCGCGGCATTGCTGTATGAGCCAGTATCATTTCAGCAGGATATTTAAGATTCATATATCCGTTGCGCCGCATCAGTATTTGCTGCAGCTGCGCCTCCGCCATGCAGAGAAACTTATTAAATACACAGACCTTCCTATAACAGACATTTGTTTTATTTCCGGGTTCAGCAGTCTTGATTATTTTTCAACTGCATTTGCAAAAAAATATAAAATATCTCCTAAAAAATTCAGGACCTTAAAGCAGCCTGAGCTGCAGCAATAGTATGAAGTGAGGCGTATTTTTTTAAACCATATAAAAATTACATACAAGACAGTAAAAATTTCGTTGTACGTTTTCTTGTATATCTTAAATGCTTTGTATTGTTCAACTTCGATTTATCAGATTGTATAACAGACACCTTCGGCCGCTATATCTGTATTGGGAAAAATTTCTCTCGCTTCTTTTTCAAATTCGTCCAGCGTATCGTACTTGCTGCTGAAGTGACCGATGAGTAATTTATCTACGGCAGCCTTCTTTGCCAGCAACGCTGCCTGTTTGGACGTAGAATGAAATCTGAAATCGGCCCTTTCCCGCAGATTGTCCAGGTAAGTAGTTTCATGATAGATCATATCGGCTCCCTGCACATGGGGGATAATAGTTTCATCATATTTTGTATCGGCACAATAGGCATACGCTTTTGGTTTTGTTCCGGGATCGGTTACCCAATCATTTTTTACAATGATTCCGTCTTTCTGCGCATAGTCTTCACCGTTTTGAAGACGCTCATAGAATGAAGCAGGTATGTTATATTTTCTTGCATTCTCCGGATTTAATTTTCTCGGCTTTCGCTTTTCCTGGAAATGGAAGCCATAGCATTCAATACGGTGATTGGTGCGGAAACATCTTATTGTAAATTTCTCTTCATCCACTAATACACCCTCCTGGTTGATGGTATGGAAGTGGAGTTTAAAAGGTAATATGGTATTGGCCACGGATAATTGCAATTCTATAATTTGTTGCAAAGGAGAAGGTCCGAATATATGCAGATCCTGCTGGTGACTGAGCAAACCGAAACTGTTGATGAGCCCGATCAATCCAAAATAATGATCGCCGTGCAGATGCGAAATGAAAATATGGGAAATGCGGCTGCGTCTTATTTTATAATTGATCATTTGAATCTGTGTGCCTTCGCCGCAATCAACAAGAAAATTATTTCCGTCCATCGTCACCACCTGGCTGGTTGGATGCCTGTCAAATGCCGGTACCGCGGAGTTATTGCCGAGTATAGTGACTGCGAACATGCTCAAAGTTTGTGTGTGAATATACTGCTTTAAGACTTGTTTTAATAATGGGTAGCTGCATCAGGCTGTAAACTTTTTTAAAATAACGGCGATGTCGTGCAGATAACTGCGGCCAAACAAATTCAGGTGTATCAGCAGCGGGTACAGGTTAGAAATATCCCATTGTTCGCGATAATTATCCGGCAAAGGGAAATGATATTGATACGCGTCATAAAATCTTTTATCAAAACCACCGAATAAAACGGTCATGGCTAAATCCACCGACCGGTGGCCGAAATAAACGGCCGGATCAATAAGTACAGGCCTGGCATTTTCATCACACATATAATTTCCGCTCCACAAATCGCCATGCAGCAACGAAGGGTTTTCATTATTGAAAACAGCCTCCAATTTTCCATACAGCATATCGAATTGATCCATGTGTTTTGAATCCAGTAACCCATTGTTTTCAGCCATGCGTACCTGTGGCCGGAGACGATGATGAATGAAAAAATCGACCCATGTCAACGTATAGGAATTGCTTTGTGGTAAAGCACCCATGTAATTGTTTTCCGCGAATCCGAAATAATTATTACTGATTTTGTGAAGCGACGCAAGTTGTTCGCCAAATGTTTTCCAGAATGCCGGGGACCGTAATCCCTGCTCTATCCATTCAAGGATTAAGATTTGCTGATCGCCTATAATAGAGCAGTCGATAACTGCCGGCGTTCTTATTATTCTTTGTGCTGCGATAAAATTCAGACCGTTCTTTTCTTTGTCAAATAACGCTGGAAATTTTTGCGCAGAATTTATTTTGGTAAAGAAATGATGATTGCCGCCCGTCTTTATTTTATATGTCTCATTGATAGAACCGCCGCCAATTGGCAAGAACGTGATGGGAGAGAAAGGGATCTGAACTTTTTCGCTTAAAATTTGTTTGATGTGTTGTTCAATGTCTTTGAAGGGCATGTTCGGAACAGGATTTTAACAAATACAATGGAGCTGTAAATTTATTCGCCTGCGCCTGCTTTATCATCGCCTAAAAACTCCCGTTCGATCTCTTCCATCTGCACTATATCCCAGGCTTCGCTTTCTGTTGGCGTTATATTCATCAGGTCAAACAATTCCTTTTCTTCTAAAAATCTCTCGACCGGTTTTTGCAGTTCACAAATCACAAAAGAGGCATTGTTTTCGTAGAATTTTTGTTGGATATTTACAAGAGCAATCGCCGCAGCGTCATCCATTGTTTCGATGTCTTTTAAAATGAGCACAACGTTTTTAACGTCATTTTGCAGGTAAGGAAGTAAACGGGTTGATAGTTCTTCTGTCATAGTAGCAGAAATTGAAGGACCGGAAACCGTGATGGCATGAAATTTCTCTTTGGTATTTATTTTGACCTCCATAAAACTAATATTGTCAACAGAGCGTTTATAAGTTGGGGTGAACAAGTACCAAAAATATTCGTTATTATTGTATTACAAGCAATTACTAGAAAATGGATAATAATTTTTCAGCACAGGTTAAGGAAATCATTTCGTTCAGCAGGGAGGAGGCATTACGGTTGGGAAATGATTTTATTGGAACCGAGCATCTCCTGCTTGGGCTGATCCGGGAGGGAGACAACACTGCGATAAAAATTCTGAAAAGCTTTAACGTGGACCTCTATGAACTCAGGAAAGAAATAGAGCTCGCCGTAAAAGATAAAGCCGGAAAAAATATTGCAAACATTAATAGCCTGCCACTCACAAAGCAGGCTGAAAAAGTGATCAGGGTAACCGTACTAGAAGCAAAGGCACTTAAGAGTGCTACTGTTGAAACGGAGCACCTGATGCTTTCGATTTTAAAAAACAAAGAAAATATTGCTACACAAATCTTAAATCAGTTTGACGTGGACTACGATTTATTCAGGCAGGAATTGGGTATAGTAAAATCCAACGAGCCCAGGGCGGAATACACTGATGAGAACGACGACGATTTTGATGAGGAGAAAAAATACTCTCAGCAAAAGAGCAGCCGCCAGCAAAGCAATACAAAAAGTAAAACACCGGTTCTTGACAATTTCGGTCGTGATATAACCAAATTGGCAGAAATGGGTGCTTTGGATCCCATTGTGGGCCGTGAATCAGAGATTGAAAGAGTTTCACAAATTCTTTCGCGTCGTAAAAAGAACAATCCTATATTAATTGGTGAACCGGGCGTGGGTAAAACCGCTATTGTTGAAGGTCTTGCTCTCCGCATCGTTCAGCGCAAAGTATCAAGGGTGCTTTTTGATAAGCGTGTGATCTCCCTTGACCTTGCCGCACTCGTTGCCGGAACCAAATATCGTGGCCAGTTTGAAGAAAGAATGAAAGCGATCATGAACGAACTGGAAAAAAACAGGGACGTGATCCTCTTTATTGATGAGCTGCATACGATCGTAGGCGCTGGTGGTGCCAGTGGTTCACTGGATGCCAGCAACATCTTTAAACCGGCATTGGCAAGAGGTGAACTGCAATGTATTGGTGCATCCACGTTGGATGAATACAGGATGTATATTGAAAAAGATGGTGCATTGGATCGCCGTTTCCAGAAAGTGATGGTTGATCCGCCATCTGTTGACGACACGATCAAGATTCTTAATAATATTAAGACTAAATACGAAGAATACCATAATGTGACGTATAATGACGAGGCAATTGACGCCTGCGTTAAATTGAGTGACCGTTATGTTACAGATCGCCTGCTTCCCGATAAAGCCATTGATGTAATGGATGAAGTGGGAGCGAGGGTGCATTTGAAAAATATAAACGTCCCGCAAAATATAGTTGACCTGGAAAAGAAGATTGAAGATGTGAAGAATGAAAAGAATAAAGTGGTAAAAAGCCAGAAGTTTGAAGAAGCGGCTTCATTGCGTGATACGGAAAAAAGGCTCCAGGAAGATCTTGAAAAAGCAAAGACCGAATGGGAAGAAGAAAGTAAACATAAACGTTACCCGATAGGTGAAGAAGATATTGCTGAAGTAGTAAGCATGATGACAGGCATCCCGGTGAAGAGAATGGTACAGGCAGAGAGCGATAAACTGCGCAAGATGGCGGAAGATATGAAGGGAATGGTGGTTGGTCAAACCGAAGCGATACAAAAAGTTGTAAAAGCTATTCAGCGTAATCGTGTAGGTTTGAAAGATCCTAAAAAGCCGATCGGTACGTTTATATTCCTTGGTCCTACCGGTGTGGGTAAAACGGAATTGGCAAGGGCATTGGCGAGATACATGTTTGACTCGGAAGATGCATTGATACGCATCGATATGAGTGAGTACATGGAAAAATTCACCGTGAGCCGTTTGATTGGTGCACCTCCGGGATATGTAGGATATGAAGAAGGTGGCCAGTTAACAGAACGTGTTCGCCGCAAGCCCTACAGCGTAATTCTGCTGGATGAAATTGAAAAGGCTCACCCTGACATTTATAATATATTGTTGCAGGTACTTGACGATGGACAACTGACAGATGGCCTGGGACGTAAGGTTGATTTCAAAAATACGCTGATCATCATGACTTCGAATATCGGTGTCCGTCAGTTGAAAGATTTTGGAGCAGGTGTTGGCTTTGCTACAAGTTCGAGAGTGGAAAATGAAGATGAGGCGAACAAGGCGGTGATTGAAAAAGCGTTGAAACGCACTTTCTCTCCCGAGTTTCTGAATCGTATTGACGATATCGTCATCTTCAACAGCCTGAGTAAAGAGCATATTTTCGAGATCATTGATATTTTGATGAAAGGTGTAACAAAGAGGTTGACAAATCTTGGATTTACACTGGAACTGACAGAAGATGCAAAATCGTTTATTGCCGATAAAGGATATGATCAGCAATTCGGTGCCCGTCCTTTACACAGGGCCATACAGAAATATCTGGAAGATCCGCTGGCAGAAGAAATTCTGAGCATGCATGTAAAAGCCGGTGATGTATTGGAAGCTGACCTGGATAAAGAAGCCGGTAAACTGAGGTTCGCTTTCAAGAATATAGAGGAGAAATCAAAAGCTTAAATTAATATAACTTATTTCACGAAGGAGCATCATACACGATGCTCCTTTTTTATTTTTGTGGATATTCAACGATGATTTTACGAATTGAGCATTGAACGTTGTATGCGCAGTATTAAGTATTTTATATCAGTTTTACAGCAATGAAGAAAATTACGATCACAATAGATGGCTGGTCATCCTGCGGCAAAAGTACATTGGCACGGCAATTGGCAAAAGAGCTGGGTTACGTGTACGTTGACAGTGGGGCCATGTACAGGGCGATTACGCTGTATTTTTTGCGGCATCACATTGACTGGACAGATAAAAAAGAAGTAACTGATGCGCTGAGAAATATCAATCTCCAGTTTATATACAGAGAAAGCAGCGGAAAAAGTGAGATATACCTGAACGAGGAAAATGTTGAGTATGTAATCCGGGATCTTGTCATTGCAGAGAAAGTGAGTGATATTGCTGCTATAAAAGAAGTGCGTGAATTCGCTGTTGCCCAACAGCAGAAAGTGGGAAAGCAAAAGGGAATTATTATGGACGGCCGCGATATCGGCACCGTCGTTTTCCCCAAAGCGGAATTAAAGATCTTTATGACTGCCGATAATGCAGTAAGAGTGGAGAGGCGATTTAAAGAATTATATGAGAAAAACCCAAACGTTACATTGGAAGAAGTAAAGAACAACCTGGAGATGCGGGACTATATAGATTCGCATCGTGAAATAAGTCCTTTAAAAAAAGCTGACGATGCCATTGTGCTGGATAATACTCATTTAACCGAAGAACAGCAACTGCAAAAAGCGCTGGGTTGGGTACAACAGAAAATCGGGAAAAAATAATTGCTTTAATTCCTCTCACTGATTCTGGGTTTACTTAAGTATTTTTATAGAAACTGTTTATTTGACACGCTGGACCATAAGGCTGCTGCAGCCCTTTATTATTCTTCATGCCATTATCATAGTCGGCATAATCGGGTTTATGTTCATTGAGCATTACACGTTTTTAGAAGCGTTGTATATGACAACGATTTCCATTACGACAGCAGGATTCCAGGAGGTGAGACCGCTTAGCGATATCGGCCGGCTTTTTACTATGTTTTTATTGATCACAAGCTGGCTGTCGTTTGCATTTGTCATTACCCGTATTTCCGAATTTGTCATTACTGGAGAAATCAACAGATATTTTAAAACCCGCCGAATTATGAACAACATCAACAAATTATCGGGACATGTAATTATATGCGGCTATGGCCGTAATGGTCAACAGGCCGTTCATAACCTGAAGGTGCATGGTGTACCAGTTGTTTTTATTGAAAAAGATGTGGACCTCATTCAGCGGGAACTACATGATCCCAATGATGCATTATACCTGGTAGGAGACAGTACGGACGACGACTTGCTGATGCAGGCAGGCGTAGCTAAAGCAAAAGCACTGATAACAACCTTGCCTGCTGACGCTGATAATTTGTTTATCGTATTATCTGCAAGGTCCTTGAATCCGCAATTGCAGATAATCAGCCGTGCTTCAGAGAGTAATTCCATTTCAAAATTGAGAAAAGCGGGTGCTGATAATGTGATAATGCCCGACAGGATCGGCGGCGCTCATATGGCAACGTTGGTCACAAAGCCGGATGTAATTGAGTTTATTGATTATTTATCCGGTGAAGAAGGCGAAGCCATCAATATGGAATCGGTTGGTTATGATCAATTGCCGGATGCTATAAAAGACAAAACACTTCGTGAAATTATGGGCTGGAAAAAGACAGGTGTCAACTGTATCGGCATCAAAAGTGCCGAAGGTAAATTCATCATCAGCCCGCTCGATGATACGGTCATCTCAAAAGGAATGAAAGTGATTGTACTCGGCACAAGATGGCAGATACAACAAATGAAAGGAAACCTTGGTTAAGGTTTCTTTTTAACATCCAGTAACTCTACTTGAAATATCAATGTAGAACCGCCCGGAATACCATTGTAATCCTGGGCACCATACGCCAGGTTATACGGTATATAGAATTTATATTTTGATCCGGTTGTCATCAACTGAACTCCTTCTGTCCAGCCGGGAATAACACGGTTTAAAGCAAATGTAATAGGCTGTCCAGTTTTATAAGAGCTTTCAAACTCGGACCCGTTGACAAATGAACCTGCATAGTGGCATGTTACGCTATCTTCTGCCGTTGGACGAACGCCGGATCCTTCTTTCAACACTTCATATTGTAAACCAGATGCTGTTGTTTTTACCTCAGGTCTTTTTTTATTTTCTACTAAAAATTTTTCGCCGGCTTCTATAGAACCTTTTGCCTTCTCTTGTTGTATTTTACCGATATAGCCCATGACAGCAGCATTACATTGCTGGTCATTCAACGCAACATCTTTATTGTTCATTACATCTTCGATTGCTTTTGCTACGATAGCAGAGTTTATTTTGGTAATACCCTGTTGCTTCATAAATCTTGCCTCGCTGACACCAATGGCATAACTGGCAGAATCAACCATATTTTTCAATGCAGTATTCGTTGGCGTTGATTTCGCTGCAGGTTTCGTTGCTGTTTTCGCTACGGGTTTTTTCTGTGCATTAACAGAAGTGATCGTCACCAGTGCAATTACAGAAAGGAAGAATAGTTTTTTCATCAGACTGATTTAAGGCGCAAAAATAACGGATAGAGTGACAATTCTATTGCCCTCAATCATTTAATTTCGTTAATACTATGAACGATTTCCGTATTGATATCCAGCTTCGCTGGTCTGATCTCGACCCGAATTTTCATTTAAGACATTCCGTTTATTATGATTGGGGCGCTTTGTGCCGTGTTGATTTCCTGAACCGCTTCAGCCTGGATTCAGTTATTATGCAACAACACCAGGTTGGCCCGATATTATTCAGGGAAGAATGTGTGTTTAAGCGGGAAGTAGTGTACGGTGATAAAATAACAATCGATCTGAAACTTATAAAAAGTAAAAGAAATTATGCACGCTGGAGCATTCAACATACAATACGAAAAAATGAAGATGTGATTTCGGCGATAATTACCGTAGACGGTGCGTGGATAAACACAAAAGAAAGAAAGCTTGCGGTGCCGCCAGGTATCGTAGAGACAACTTTTAATGAGATGCCTCGTCATGAAAACTTTCAGTGGATTGACTGATCGTTTCTTTCAGCACTATTACTTTTTCAGGATATTTGGCTATATAACCGGCAAGCAGGTTGCGTATAAAACTGTTTTCTTTGAATGGCGTGATATGATCTTTAACCGATGCAGGATTCATAATCTGTACATCTTCCGGTATATAACCCATGCCATACAACTTGCCATTTTCTACAAGTATGAATGATTGATCGTAAGAAGTTAACCCCTTATCACGTATGATATAGGAGGTTTGATCGTTCAATGAATCAATTGCTTCATCAACACGTTTATTGTATTTATTTGCAGGTTCCTTTTGTTCACAGGCTCCTTTGCATTTTTCACCGGCAAGTGCCGAACAAGGTTCGTGATCAGTCTGCATGAAGCATAGTTTTGGGCAAAGTTCAAATTCATCGATCAGTTTGCGCAGAATAGAGTGCCCGTCAACGAGATAATGAAACGTATAAATGGGTTTTAAATACTTTTTATTTTTTTCAATGGCTAATCTCTTATAGCCGTTTTGATCTTCAAACATATAAATACCGTAGATATCTTCCCATCTTTTTTGCGATTGATTGAAAATGGGCCACAGTTTTTTTATCTCGGTTGATTCGAGAATACAGGCCATCAATTCTGTGCCGCATGGTTCAAAGCTGATGGAATGCACATGCCGCATAAAATTCTGCTTTTGCCGGCTTTCAGAATTGTTACTGAAATGACTGTTCACACGGTAGCGTATGTTTTTTGCTTTGCCTACATATACTATTTTGCCTTTTTCATTGTGGAAATAATAGACGCCAGGTGTATACGGCAGCCTGTCAAAATCTTCTTTGGGCACATTGGGTGGTAATGCCTGTTCTTTTGAGTTTCGCTGCAGACTTTTCTGAATAAAGTTTTCTTTGTCACTTTCGAGCAAAAGTCTGAACAATTTTACAGTAGCCTCCGCATCACCGCCCGCACGATGACGATCATTTATATAAATTCCCAGTGAGTCGCAAAGACTGCCCAGGCTGTACGAAAGTTTTCCGGGAATTATTTTTCGGCTGAGCCTCACCGTACAGAGTTTCCTGCAATCGAGATCATAGCCGTGCATAGCCAAATGTCCTTTGATAAATGAGTAATCAAAATTGACACTATGCGCAATGAATATTTTATCTTGTAAAATGGCATAAATGTTCTGGGCAACCTCTTCAAACCGGGGAGCGTCCGCCACCATCTCGTCTGTAATGCCGGTCATAGCCTGTATGTAGCGGGGTATTGATTGACCGGGATTGATCAGTGTTTCATATTTTTCAACAACGGTATTGCCATCAAAAACATGGATGGAAATTTCGGTGATCCCGTTTGCCGCGGAATAAGATCCTGTAGTTTCTATGTCAACAATTGCATACATACACAACGGACAGCTAATTTCGTAAAAATTTACCAGCCGGAATGATGCACGATAAAAAAATTATGTTTCACAACAGGCTTGCTAAAGTGTACAGGCATATTGGCCGGCAAGCTAACCGCATGGGAGTGAGTTGCTACCGTGTATACGATCATGATCTTCCGGAATTTCCGTTTCGCATTGAAGTTTACGGTGACAAAATATATGTGGCAGAATACAAGCGGAAACACACGATGAATGACGAGGAACATACTGAATGGTTGAATCAAAGCATGGACGTTGTAAGCGAAGTGCTTGGCGTTAACAAAGTGAATATCTATGTAAAACTTCGCCAGCGAAAGGAAGACAGAGCGGGTCAATATCGAAAGACGGATGATACCAGGGAAGAATTTATTGTTTCTGAAAATGGGTTAAAGTTTATTGTTAACCTTGGCGATTACCTGGATACGGGATTGTTTCTTGATCACCGCCTCACAAGGCAAATGATTATGGAGCAATCTGAAGGAAAAAAAGTGTTGAATCTTTTTGCATATACAGGTTCGTTTTCTGTATACGCCGCTGCGGGTGGTGCTGAGGAAGTTGTCTCTGTTGATTTATCCAGAACCTATCTTCAATGGGCAGGAAGAAATATGCAGTTGAACAATTTTACGGATGAGAGTAAGTACAGATTTGATCAGGCTGATGTCCTGCAATACCTGCGCGAAGTCAAAGCTGCTTACTATGATTTAATAATAATGGACCCGCCAACATTCAGTAACAGCAAAAGGATGGATGATTTTCTCGACATTCAACGGGATCATGCGCAATTAATAAATCATTGTTTAAGCGCATTGCAAGCCCAGGGAAGACTTTATTTCAGTACCAACTTTTCGAAATTTATTCTAGACAGGAACGCAATTCATACTTCATCTGTAAAGGATATCACGAAGCAAACGACGCCATTCGATTTCGAGGGTAAACTATCGCGATATTGCTATCTGATCAGCAAATAAAAAACTCCGGCACGTATATGACCGGAGTTTCTTTATTTCAACAGGTTGTTATTAATTAATAAAGATAATTCAGCGCAGTAACATCATTGGCATTGAACGTACGGTTGCCGCCATTGGAGCAGGCAAGCATCCATGAATTTGCATCCGGGCCACTGGGCGTACCGGGAATTAATACTGCACCAACACCGTTTTTGGCCTGTCCTTCATTTACTTTTCTGCCACCGCAGCTATATGAACGGTTCATATAGTCTGTATGACGAAAACCGATGCAGTGACCGATCTCGTGCTGAATAACAGAAGCAACATATGATTGATCCGGGTTAGTTCCATAAGCCTGCGCGTTTGTGTTCATCATTATTTGGTTGTAAGGATTACCGTTTGAAGGGAAACCGGAAGAGCCTAAGGTAATATAGCCACCGCTTGGGCCCTGGTTAAATCCTATTATATCTATATTTCCCCCGCTTTGCACTTTTTGAAAAGTAATTTGAAGGCCAAGATTGTTGTAACGTGCAATCGCATCGATCGTGGCATTGCTGTATACGGTAGGTAAATTAGTTACTGAAACTGTGATCACTCTTGGCAAGGCCGTTACAAGATTAAACGTACGGTACTGCTCACTGTTAGCTACACGCAATATCGGTGAAGCAGCCACTGCTTCATTCAACTGGCTTTCGCTGATAAAAATGTCTCCTTCGACAAGATATCCATTGTTAAACTTAGATACCCAGCTGCCATCAAGACCCATTGCATCAATTTTGGTTCTTACATCCTGCGAAATTTCATCGGGCTGTGTTGTCTTTTGCGAATCTTTTTTACACGCCGTAAACAATGTACCTGCACATAAAAGCAGCACGACGGTTGTTTTGATTTGTCTCATGTTGATTTGTTTTGATAGTTTTTGGAGAAAATTTACGCTGTTATCGTCCTGGTGAGGGCTTGTAAAAGTTTAAGATAATGACTTTTTGTAAATAGAGTAAATTATTGTGGATAAAATTTTATCGGTCGATCCTATTTTAAGAGGATACTATTAGTAAACGGTTATAGTTCAACATATTCAATTTATTCTCAACGTATATGCTAATAAATCGGTAACCGGCTTATTATATTTAATAGATTTGATGAAGTATTATTACTAATGCCCATGAGAATCGGAATAGTACGAATTTGCTTAATGGAGTGCAGTAAAAAAATAATCGTTGTTTTATTTTTTGTTTTTCCGTTATTTATTTATTCGCAGGTACCACAGCGGGGCCAGCTGAAACTTTCTTCACTATTGCAAAAGCGGATCGGATCGTTATCCGCGAAGTCGCAACAATCTTTCCTGGTTTCAGGAAAAAATACGGATTCATTACGATCGCTGTTGCAGGGTATAAAAGAATTAAAAATTGTATACGAATATAAACCTGCCGGTCTTTTTGTAATTCAAACTACGGTCGAAAAACTGCAGTCTGTATTAGGCGACGACCGGATATCATTTGTTGATTCCAAACGTGACGCCAAAGAAGAACTGGCCGTAAGTAACCTTGATCTGAGTACAAACAAAGTCAATCTTACTCATCAATCATTCCCTCTGTATAACGGTGAAGCAACAACGGTTTCCATAAAGGAGAATCGCCCTGATACAGAAGATATAGATTTTAAAGGCCGTTATCTTTCTACAACATTATCTTCATCTGTATTCAGTACGCATGCATCTGATATGGCGACAATTATCGCTGGTGGCGGTAATACGTATTACGAGGGTAAAGGTGTGGCATGGGGCGCAACGATCAGTTCATCCAGCTTTGATATTTTATTGCCGGAGGCGGATGCAGCTTACCAGCAATATGGAATTTCTGTTCAGAATCATTCCTACGGCACAGGAATAGAAAATTATTATGGCGCCGACGCTGCAGCGTATGATGCAAGTGTGATTACGAGGCCTGTGTTGCTTCACATTTTTTCAGCGGGTAATTCGGGCATGGAGACAGACACCATCGGTACCTATAAGGATGTTGCAAATTTTGCAAATATCACGGGCAGTTTTAAAATGGCGAAAAATATAGTCACTGTCGGTCATGCAGATTCGTTATATAATGTGTTGCCGCCAAGTTCAAGAGGACCTGCATATGATGGAAGAGTAAAGCCGGAACTGGTAGCTTTTGCTCAGGATGGCAGTTCAGGTGCGGCTGCAATTGTATCAGGTATAGCACTATCATTGCAACAGGCCTATAAAATATTGAAGGGACAATTGCCGCCGGCTGCATTAATAAAAGCAATTTTGATAAACAGTGCGGATGACGTTGGTGAGAAAGGAATAGATTTTATATCGGGGTATGGAAATGCAAATTCATTTAGATCCATGCAGGCGTTGGCGGCGGGTCATTATCTTACAGGCTCAGTTTCAAATGCCGATTCAGTCAAGCACAATCTCATAGTGCCGGCAGGGACCAGCCAACTTAAAGTCACCTTGTGCTGGAGCGATCCTCCCGCTGCTGCCAATGCGGCTAAAGCGTTGGTCAATGATCTTGATCTTTCACTCTCTTTAGTTTCAACGGGTCAGCGCTGGTTGCCCTGGGTATTGAACAATTATCCGGATGTTGATTCATTAAATCAATTGCCTGTCAGAAAAAGAGACAGTCTTAATAATGTTGAACAAATAACCATCGATAATCCGTTGCCCGGTAATTATGAATTAACTATAAAAGGATTCGCTGTTAGTAATTCCGGACCGCAGGACTATTATATCGCTTATCAATCAGATTCGGTAAATAAATTCCAATGGTATTATCCGACAGCAAGCGATAATATTTTTGGTAAACGGGATAATATATTGAGATGGGAGTGCTCTTATTCTGACAATACAGGTGAATTGGAATATAGTTTGGATAAAGGAACCAGCTGGAAGCTGATTGATAATTCAGCAGCTCTTCAGATGCGTTATATCAAATGGAACGTGCCTGATACGTTTGCAACAGCGTTACTCCGCATGCATATTGGCAGTTCATATTTTACTTCGGATACATTCACCATTTCTGACCGGTTTGATGTGCACGTTGGATTTAATTGTAATGACTCCTTTGCTTTTTCCTGGAATAAGATTCCGGGCGTAGATAGTTTCAAGGTTTATAAGCTTGGTCAAAAGTATATGGAACCATTGATAAATGTTGCGGATACTTTTTTAGTACTGAATAAAATAGCAAACCCTTCCTTGTATTATGCCATTACTCCCCTGGTAGATAATAAAGAAGGTGTGAGAAGTTATGCTATCAATTATACAGAGCAGGGTACCGGTTGTTATATTCAGTCCTTCCTTGCACAGCTTTCCGGTAATAATGGCCTCTTGTATTTGCAATTAGGTACTTTGTATAATATTCAATCTATAACATGGCAGAAACTGGTTACAAGTGGATATAAGGACTTACAAAGCATTCCAGCCATAACTATAACTGATTCTTACACGGACATTGCCCTTAGCAAAGGCGTGAATACGTACAGGGTAAAAATTGAACTCATCAATGGACAGTCCATTTACAGCGATCCTGCATCAATTTATTATTTTGGTTCAGACAACTACATTGTTTTCCCTAATCCGGTTGCGCAGGGGAAATCGCTAACGATACTCCGGAATGAATTTGATACAGAGCAACTCCAGGTTTTTAATACTGCCGGTGCAAAGCTATTGGAAAGAGAACTTGATAACCAGGTCAACAATGTACCTGTCGGGCAATTTGGTAAAGGGCTTTATTTAATCCAGATACTGAAGAATGGAAAGAGGCAACAGGTTTTCAAAGTTCTTGTATATTAAAACAGGTTATTACAATGATGTGCACAATAAAAAACCACTTTGCTTTTGTGCAAAGTGGTTTTGTTCTTCTGAAATACGTTGTTATAAAGTTTTCAATACATCGTTCATATTTCTTACGGCAGCAGCGCTTTTATTGAATTCAGCTTGTTCTGCTTCATTTAAACCAAAATCAAGTATTTTCTCCCATCCGTTCTTGCCAATGATAACGGGAACGCCCAGGCAAATATCTTTTTGACCATATTCACCATCCAGTTTTACACAGCAGGTAAACAGTTTCTTTTCGTCACGAACAATGCTTTCCACCATCGCTGCACCGGCTGCTCCGGGAGCATACCATGCAGAAGTACCGATAAGTTTTGTCAATGTAGCACCACCGACCATCGTATCGGCAACAATTTTCTTTTGCTGTTCTTCAGATAAAAATTTTGTAACGGGTACTGAGTTCCATGTGGCAAGACGGATCAGCGGGATCATTGTTGTATCGCCATGACCGCCTACAACTACTGCATTCAGGTCAGCAGGACTGCAGCCCAGGTGCTGACTCAATTGATATTTGAAACGGGCGCTATCCAATGTACCGCCCATACCGATGATCCTGTTTTTGGGTAAACCGGTTGCCGTCAATGCGAGATAAGTCATTGTATCCATCGGGTTGCTGATCACAATGATGATCGCATTGGGTGAATGTTTCAGCAAATTTTCAGCAACACCTTTTACAATACCCGCATTCACGCCAATCAGTTCTTCTCTTGTCATACCCGGTTTACGGGGCAAGCCGGATGTAATAACTACAACATCACTGCCGGCAGTTTTTGAATAATCATTTGTACTCCCGGTAATTATTGTATCAAAACCGAGTAAGGCTGCGGTCTGCATCATATCCTGCGCTTTACCTTCTGCAACACCTTCTTTAATATCCAATAAAACAAGTTCAGTTGCCAGTTCTTTCCGGGCAATATTATCGGCACAGGTTGCGCCAACAGCACCTGCACCTACTACGGTCACTTTCATGAAGTCATGTATTTATCTATGAGGAAATTATTTGAGGGGCAAAGATAATGGTTGAAAGTTTACGGTTGAAAGTTTAATACCCCGATAACGTAAGCGATTTTTGATATAATTATGTCTGCAGCTCCGGTTTGTTCAACTACAAATTACAACCAGATCGCAAAACAAATAACTCTTTCAACAAAGAAATAATTTACTCTTCACAGCCAGGCCTTATTCACTATTGACCTTCTAATTTTTATTCACTTCCTCAATCATTTTCGGAATTGTCATATTGCCTTCATGAACGGAGATAAGATTTTGTTTCTTGTTATAGAAGGCAAGAAAAGGCAGGCTGCGTATGGCATAAAAAGAAGGCATGGTGAAATGTTCATCACGTCCGACAATAATGTTTGGGTACTTGCTTAAATTATATGCCTTATAAAAGTCTTTCATTTCCGTAAACGATTGGGGAGTGGTCATTACAATCTGAATATTCTTAAAGTCATCGATATTCTTGATGATTTCTTCTGTCTCATGTTTACAATGTTCGCAACCGGGGTTAAAGACGATTATTATAGAAGGTTTATTTTTCTTCAGGTTGTCTTTTGTAAAATACGTCACACTGTCTACTTTCAATAGTTTCAAAGGAGGTACGGTAGGGAAACGGAGATATGGAGGTTTGTTCGCAGAATCCGTTTGTGCATACAGGCCTGTTATAAATGAACTAATTACCAGCAGGATAAATAATTTCTTCATCACATTTTTTTTCAAAAATAAGTACTTATTATTTTAAAGGAATACAAAAATAAAGCCGGGCAAGGCAATATGTACCGTGACATTATTTGCCGGTTTTTTTTACACGAAACGATTTCGGTGAAACACCATGTTTCTTTTTGAAAAGCTTTGAAAAATAATAAATCGAGTCAAAGCCGGTCTGATCGGCTATTTCATTAATGCTGAGGTTTGTGGAAAGGAGAAGATCTCTTGCTTTTCCCAGGCGTAAATCGATCAGGTACTGATTCGGAGATAAGCCGGTGACTTTTTTAAACACACGACGGAAAGTGGAGTAACCCATCGGTAATTCTTTTGCCAGCATTTCTGTGTTTACCGGGGTATCAAACGTTTCCTGTAAAATGTACATCGCTTTTGAAACCAGCTTACCTGAATAATCATCCATTTTGTCTTCTTCAACAGCTGCAGCATTTAGCAACCCAAGAATCTGCATGGTAATTCCGGCGGCTACCTGGTGATAGCCGGCAGATGACGAACGGACTTTATCCAGTATTTGCTGGAACAACGACAGTAATTCCCGGTTCAGGCCGACAGTAATGAATGGTGTGGAAGGTTTGAAAAAACCGGCTGTCATCAACTTATCCGGGTAATTACCTTTGAAGCCGATCCAGTATTCTTCCCAGCCCGATTCCGGATTTGGTTTGTATCGATGCCATATGCCGGGATAAAGAAAAAGACAGGTGCCCTCATTTACGATCGACGGTTTTGTCAGTGCCGATTCAAAAACGCCTTTTCCTTTTGATATAAAAACAAGGTAGTAGCCATTTAGTATGCGACCCTTATCCCAATTAAATGAATGCGACTTAGGATGTTCTTTATTGTTCGGATATTTCTGCCTTGGATTAATGCGTGAATAACCAACGGTAGTAACATAGAGGCCCCATTTTTCTTCGGTAACACCTGTATTTAAATATTTAAAATAATTAGTCAACTCCGGTTGTATTTTCGGACTGCTTGTATTCACGTGAATGAGCAAAAAGTACAAAAATTTGATCAAAACGAATCGCTCGTGGCCGTAAAAATGAAATAGTTTTGAAAGAGCTTATTGACGCATTCGTAAATAAGAAGTATTTTTCTGAATAAAGCGCTGGGACAGGGTAGACGTCTTAGCCATAATGTACAAATCGGGTTGTTTACTGTTTGCAGTCCGCATTTATCTTGTCAATGAAAAAAATACGAGTCATACTCTGCCTGGTACTCTTCATCGCCATCGTGTTTTCATTTCAGTGCCATAACAAATCATCCGGACCCGGTGACCTGCCCGATGAAGTCAGTTACAATTTTGATATCCGGCCAATACTTTCAGATAAATGTTCCGCCTGTCATGGCCCGGACGGAAATAAGCGAAAGGCGGGTTTACGGCTCGATCAGCCAGAAAGCGCATTTGCAGCATTGAAGGAACATCCGGGTGCACATGCACTCGTGGCGGGCCGGCCTGATTTATCGCAGGTATTTCTTCGTATAGCGTCAAAGGATACAGAATCTATAATGCCGCCGGCATCTTCCAATTTACCATCATTAACACCACATGAAATTGCCCTGGTTGAAAAATGGATTAAGCAAGGTGCCAGATATGAAAAACATTGGGCGTTTACAGTGCCGAAAAAATTACCACTTCCTGCTGTTGGTAGAAAAGACTGGCCGCAAAATGAAATTGACTATTTCATTTTGCAAAAAATGGAACAAAAAGGATTGACTCCAAATGAACAGGCGGATAAAGAGCGATTATTAAAGCGAATCAGCCTTGATCTTACCGGCCTGACTCCATCGTTGAAAATGATGGACGATTTTCTTGCAGACAATAGTAAGGAAGCTTATGAAAAAATGGTTGATTACCTGCTGGCACAACCGCAGTATGGTGAAAAGATGTCGCTGCAATGGTTGGATCTTGCCCGTTATGCCGACTCACATGGATACCAGGATGATGGTTATCGCACACAATGGCCCTGGCGCGACTGGGTGATTCATGCGTTCAATAAAAACATGCATTACAATGACTTTGTAACATGGCAATTAGCCGGCGATCTTTTACCAAATGCGACAAAAGAACAATTGCTCGCCACAGGGTTTAACCGTAATCATAAAATAACTGAGGAAGGGGGCGTGATACAGGAAGAATACCGAACGATGTATGTTACAGACCGTACGGATCTTTTTGGTAAAGGTTTGCTCGGTATAACACTGGAATGTGCGCATTGCCACGATCATAAATATGATCCTTTTTCTCAAAAAGAGTATTACCGGGTATTCTCATTTTTTAATAGCGTTAAAGAAGTTGGTATAGAATCCGTGATCGGTGGAGCGGAAACGTACGCCAAGAAGCCGTTGATGGAAATAAGCAATGATGAGGCTAAAAATGTGTTGCAGTTCATTAATAAGACGGATACCAATTGCCTGATCGTATCTGTTATGGGCGATGTTGATACGGCACGAAAAACGCATGTCCTTAAACGTGGTGTATATGACGCGCCGGGTGATGAGGTGCAGCCGGGTACACCCGAAGCTATTCTGCCGTTTAATAAAGATTATCCAAAAAACAGGTTAGGGTTGGCGGAATGGCTTTTTGATAAAAACAATCCGCTTACAGCAAGAGTGTATGTAAATATTTTATGGCAGGAATTTTTTGGAAGGGGTATCGTAAAGACATCCGGTGATTTTGGTATGCAGGGCGAACTGCCTTCGCATCCTGCATTACTTGACTGGCTTGCCGTGGATTTTATGGAGCATAACTGGGATATCAAAAGATTGGTAAAGAAAATGCTGATGTCGGCTACATATAAACAGTCTGCTGCAGTGGCGCCTGAAAAACGGGAAAAAGATCCGGATAATATTTTCCTGGCCCGCGGCCCACGCTACCGGATAGCCGCAGAGTTTGTCAGAGACATCGTTTTATCGAGCAGTGGATTGTTAAACAAAACGATTGGTGGCCCGAGTGTGAAGCCTTATCAGCCTGCCGGTTTATGGGAAGGCGCTACGTCCGGGCGGGGCTTGCTCTCTATTTACATTCAGGATCATGGCGACAAACTTTACCGGAGGGGAATGTATACGTTAATTAAAAGAACTGTACCGCCGCCTTCGATGGCCATATTTGACGCAAGCAACCGCGATATCTGCGAAATAAGAAGGTCAAAAACAAATACGCCTTTGCAGGCATTGGTGATGATGAACGATCCAACCGTATTGGAGGCTTCGCGTGTACTGGCAGCATCGATATTACGGGAAGATATAACCGAAAAAGAAAAAATTGCCAAAGCGTTCCGGTTAATCGTGTGCCGGAGGCCTGAAGAAAAAGAGCTCGATGTGTTAACACAGTATTACGGCAGGCAAAAGGAAACGATGACAGATCAGGCAGCGAAGAAAGCGCTCGCAGTGGGTGAGTATCCTTTTGATAAAACAATTGATAAAAAAACAGTGGCTGCCTTCATGCGGGTTATATCGGCCATTTATAATCTCGAAGAAACCATTACAAAGACCTGAAATAAACGATTAAAAATTATTCCAGGTAAAACGTTTTAACATGGAAAAAGAAATTCAGGAACACGGATTCAATCTCAACCGAAGGCGTTTTCTTTCCACTGTTAGTTTAGGTGTGGGCAGTCTCGCATTGGGATCACTATTGATGCCAGACCTTTTTAGCAACAGTGAAGAAGAAGCAATGACGGCAGGAATTCCGCATTTTGCACCCAAAGCCAAGCGGGTAATATATCTTTTTCAAAACGGCGCTCCGTCCCAACAGGAATTGTTTGATTATAAACCTAAACTACGGGAGATGAACGGAAAGGAAATTCCGCCTTCCGTTAGGGGCAATCAGCGGCTTACCGGTATGACGGCCGATCAGAAAAAACTTCCGTTGGTGGGTTCTTTTGTAGATTTTAAACAATATGGAAACTCGCGGGCATGGATAAGCGATCTTTTGCCTTACACTGCCAGGATAGTGGATGAACTCTGTATCGTAAAATCAATGTATACAGAAGCCATCAATCATGATCCGGCACTTACGTTTATACAAACCGGTGCCCAGCAGGGCAACAGACCCAGTATGGGTTCGTGGTTAAGCTATGGCCTCGGTAATGAAAATAAAAACCTGCCGGCATTCACGGTGCTGTTGTCGCGTGGCGTTGGCAATGGCCAGGGTGTTTATTCTAAATTATGGTCAAGTGGTTTTTTAGATTCTGTACACCAGGGCGTTCAGTTCAGCAAAGGAGAGGACCCTGTACTCTATCTCCGCGACCCTGATGGCATGGATAGAAAGGCACGCCGTGAGATGCTGGATAATATTTCAGCGCTCAATGAAATGTCGTATAAAGAAATGGGTGATCCCGAAATAACAACGAGGATCAAACAATATGAAATGGCTTATCGCATGCAGATGGCCGTACCGGAAGTAATGGACTTATCGAAAGAGCCGGATGATATCATTAAATTATACGGTCCGGATTGCCTGGTGCCGGGCACGTTTGCTGCAAACTGTTTGCTGGCAAGAAAATTATCAGAGAATGGTGTTCGGTTTGTTCAGCTCTATCACCAGGGTTGGGACCAGCACGGCAATCTTCCTTACGAAATAGCAAGACAGGCGAAAGATGTTGACCAGGCTTCTGCGGCATTAATAATTGATCTGAAAAACCGCGGTTTACTGGATGAAACGTTGGTGATATGGGGCGGTGAGTTTGGCCGCACCAGCTATACACAAGGCACATTAACGAAGGACAATTATGGTCGGGATCATCATCCGCGTTGTTTTACCGTGTGGATGGCCGGAGGCGGTATAAAACCAGGTATTGTTTATGGCGAAACGGATGAGTTCGGTTATAATATCGCCAGCAACCCTGTGCATGTGCACGATTTCCAGGCGACCGTTTTAAATCAATTGGGATTGAATCACGAAAAACTTACGTTCAAACACCTCGGACGCCGGTACAGGCTGACGGATGTTTCAGGAAAAGTTGTCAGGGATATCATAAGTTAGTAGTAATACACCGACGATTCTCATACTATCAGTATATATAATGGCTTGCTTTGTTCATGAATAAAAGAATAAAATCATTTGCGGATCAACTGCTGATCGTTGCCAATATATTTATTGCGTTTCTCCTTGTTTTCGAAAATAAATTAGTTGTTCCCAAATGGCTTCAGCCGGTGGGGCGAATGCATCCATTATTGTTGCATTTCCCGATCGTCTTATTAATACTTGCGATCGTTTTAGATTTTTTTCGGTTCAATAAAAACGAAGAGACGAAACAATTTTACCGCAACCTCTCTCAATATCTTTTACTTGCGGGTTCATTACTTGCAGCGGTTACCGTTGTCATGGGCTTGTTTTTATCCAGGGAAGAAGGTTACTCGGGCAGTGTATTACAATGGCACAAGTGGACAGGCGCAGGTACATTCTTTTTTGTGTCAGCTATATATTGGGTAAGAAATAAATTATCATTGAGGCCCATCCTGGCAAGGTTTGGCGGAGTTATTATTATACTTACATTGATTATTACGGGTCATTACGGTGCTTCACTTTCGCATGGAGAAAATTTTATCCTGCAGCCCGTTACTCCCGATTATGAAAACCGTATAGTGCCAATTGACCAGGCAATTGTTTTTGATGATGTAATAAAACCCATTTTGCAAAAGAAGTGTGCTTCCTGTCACAATGCCGATAAAATGAAAGGAGAGTTGATCCTGATCGATTCATTATCTATGCTTAAAGGAGGAAAGACAGGAAGATTATTTGTACCCGGAGATCCCGATATGAGCCTGTTGCTGCAAAGAGTTCATTTACCTTCTGAAGAAAAGAAACATATGCCGCCGGCAGGCAAGCCACAGCTGACCGAACAGGAAATGTTATTACTTACATTATGGATCGGAGAGAATGCTGACTTTACAAAAAAGGTAATCGCATTGCCGGCCGATGATTCATTAAGACTTGCAGCCACTGTGTTTTTGCAGCCACCAATTGCAAAAGAAAAATTTGAATTTGCCGCAGCGAATGAAAAAACAATTGAAAAACTGAATAACAATTATCGCACTATACGACCGATAGCAAAGGAGTCACCCGCCTTGGATGTAAATATATATAACGCTGCCGCTTACAGTTCAAAGCAATTGAGTGAATTGAGCGAGATAAAAAAACAAATCGTATCGCTTAACCTGGACAAGCTGCCTGTAAAAGATGACGATTTGAAAATTGTGAGCCAGTTTGAAAACCTGCGGAAGGTGGAATTGAATTTTACAAATATCACCGCGCAAGGTTTAAAAGAACTCCGGCTTTTAACTAACCTGCATACGCTGACATTGTCCGGAACGAGATTAACTTATAGTGATTTGAATGAACAGATAGGTGCAATGAAAGCATTAAAAATGATTTCAGTTTGGAACACCGGGTTATCCGATTCCGAAGCAGTTAAATTGCAAAAGAATAATTTAGATGTAACAATTATATCGGGTGTAAAATATGGCGGCAAAGATACACTGACGTTAAATCCACCGCAGGTGAAAAACACGACAATGGTGTTTGACCAGCATATGCAGGTTGATTTGAAACACCCGATAAAAGGAGTTGAGATACGTTATACAACTGATGGTTCGCTACCCGACAGTATAAAATCACCCGTATTTGATAACGCAACGGTTGTTGACAGAACGACTAGTATAAAAGCCAAAGCATACAAAGTTGGATGGCATTCCAGTGAAATTGTAACATTTGATTTTTTGAAAAGTACGTTCAGACCGGATAGTGCTGTTTTACTTTTTCCGTTGACAAGCCAGCACCAGGCTGATGGTGCGCACACTTTTTTTGATACAAAACTCGGGGTGATCGGTGCCAACAACCCTGCATGGGCAAATTATTGGGCTGCCGTTCGTGATAATGAAATGGGCATTTTATCATTATTTAAAAATCCTGTTACGATTGCTTCCGTTGGCATGCATTATATGGTAGAGCAAACCACCGGTATTTATCCGCCCGAACAAATAGAAGTGTGGGGTGGTGACAATGAAAAGAAATTGAAATTATTGACAACCCTGAAACCTGCAATGCCGGTTAAAGGAGAGAAAGCTTCATTAAAATTGGCAGAAGGATATTTCAAACCGCAACAGGTTTCCTGCCTGAAGATTATTGCAAGACCTCATGCAAAAAAGAAAAATAAATATCTATTGCTTGTCGATGAGATGCTGATTAACTAATTTCTCCTGAGAATTTCTTTCTTCATCTTACTAATTGTACAAAATAAATTTGCTGGTTTACGAAAATTTCGTAGGTTTACGAAAAATTCGTAGATATGCCGGAAAAACTCACACCACAGGAAGAAGAAGCGCTGCAGGCTGTTTTCAAAACGGGAGAAGGAAACATTAAGTCAATAATGGAAAATATGGAAGGTAAGCTTCCCTATACAACAGTGGCTTCCACCATTAAAAATCTGGAGAAGAAAGGATACCTGCAAAGCCGGCTGCTTGCAAACACCTATTTATATAAACCTGCTATTTCAGAAGAAGAGTTTAAAAAGAAATTTATGAATTCTGTAGTGAAAGACTATTTCGATAATTCGTATAAAGAACTGGTGAATTTTTTTGTGGAACAGAAAAAATTATCGGCAAAAGAGCTAAAGGAAATTATCTCGATGATCGAGAAGGGTAAATAGTTTGTCGTTTGCAAAATTAATCAACATGCCTTACCTGGTACAATATATACTAAAGTTGTCTTTAAGTCTGTCGCTGGTATATTTATTTTATGAATTTGTATTGAGGCGACTGACTTTTTATAACTGGAACCGGTTTTATCTTATCATTTATACAATTCTTTCCTTCTTTATCCCGCTTATCAATATTGCGCCTGTGCTCGAAAGAAATGAAATGTTGAATAGCAAGGTCGTTTCATTTATACCTTCTATTAATTACGTTCACGAGGGCACTTCTGCAAATTATATTCCTGGAAAGGTTCATCATGCAATTTCCTGGTCACTGTGGGATGTTGTCCCGCTGGTAATAATGGGCGGAATGATCGTTATGATTTTAAGGTTGCTCATCCAATTTTTATCGTTCAGGAAAATGATCCGTCAGTGTGAACTTGTTTCGGATGCCGGCGTAAGATATTACCAGGTCAATAAAGCAATAATCCCTTTTTCATTTGGTAAATCAATTTTTATTAACCCGGCGTTGCATAATGAAGAAGAGTTAAAGGAAATAGTCAGACATGAGTTTGTACACGTACGGCAAAAGCATACAATTGATATTGTATGGGCAGAAGTGCTTTGTATTTTAAACTGGTATAATCCATTTACCTGGGTTATACGAAAAGCTATCCGGCAAAATCTTGAATTTATTGCAGATAATAAAGTATTACAGGCAGGTATTGACAAGAGACAATATCAATATCTACTTTTAAAGGTTACGGGAAATAATCATTTTAGTATAGCCAGTCAATTCAATTTTTCCTCACTCAAAAAACGAATAGCCATGATGAACAAAATGAAGAGTGCAAAAGTGCACCTTGTTAAATTTTTATTTGTATTACCGGTAGTAGCGGTAATGTTGGTCGCGTTCAGATCTAACAGTTCCGATACAAAAAAAGACAAATCAGGAAAGGATTTCGATAAAGGTTTTGTACACCAACAACCTAACCGGATGTCAACCGGGTATGACAGTATTCCTGTCAACAATAAGGGTTATATACTCGATGTAATAAATGATGAAAAAAATATCGATATCGTTACAGTAAAGAATATCAAGGGCAAAAAAGTAAAGGAAATTCCATTAACCGAATGGAACCGAAATAAAAAGTATTATGAAGACCTGTATGGAAAAGGAGTGGACGAAGTAATTGAAAACGCAGTTAAACGGTCGATGCAGGGAAGCAATGCACAAATCAGTTTTTCAGGGCGTGTCGATCTCGCGAATACTAGAGAGATGTGGTTCCGCTGGGAAAGTTTTGAACGCAATGATGTGATGCCGGTTGACACAACTACGTTCACCGCTGATACATTAATATGGTCCGCTGCAAAGAAACAATTGTATTTTAAAGGAAATGTATCAATAGAAGATCAGCGGAATGGAAGGAGCATGACGATGAACCTGAACCTGGCTGCATTGAACATAAATGATTTTTACATTACGCTGAACGGAAAAGAACTGGTTCTCACAGATGATTATATAAATTATGCTAAATCGGCGTACCGGCTTATCAGCTTGAGTAAAGGAAGGTCGTTTAACAAATATGGCAATAAGGCAAAGAACGGAGCGCTGGAGATCATTTCACTAAATCTGTAGTCGATCATTTAGCAATCATCATATAAAATATTCCCATGCCGTTTCAATATTTATATCTTCTTAAGCTTTCGGTGAGCATTGCGATCGTTTACCTGTTTTATTATTTTGTCTTAAGAAGGCTGACATTTCATAACTGGAAAAGATTTTACCTGTTATGCTATACGCTGGTTTCGTTTCTTATTCCGTTTATAAATATAATGCCGATACTGGAGAAGATTAAAATTGCCGGAAACGGGATGGTTCAATTGATTCCCGCGGTTGGAAATTTCCAGGCGACTGCCCCTTTTGAAAATTTGCATGAATCATTTGCGGAAAGTATAAACTGGTCAGCCAGGGATTGGACACTATTTATTTTATTAACCGGGATGTTTATACTGTTGACCCGGTTGGGTTTGCAATTACTGTCATTTAAGTCTATGATGAAAAAAGCGAGGTTCATTTCAGACAATGATGTAAAACTGTACGAAGTGGATCAATCAATTATTCCTTTTTCTTTTGGTAAATCTATTTTTATAAACAGCAAACTTCACCCGGCGAATGAATTGCAGGAAATAATCCGGCATGAGTTCGTTCACATACGTCAGCTTCATACAATCGATATTATTTGGTCAGAGTTACTTTGTATAGTAAACTGGTTCAATCCATTTGCCTGGCTTATCCGTAAAACCATCCGCGAAAACCTCGAGTTCATAGCCGATGATAAAGTATTGCAAGCAGGGATAGACAGGAAACAATATCAATATCTTCTTTTGAAGGTAACCGGGAGCAATCATTTGAGTATAGCAAGTCAATTTAATTTTTCTTCACTTAAAAAAAGAATAGCCATGATGAACAAAATGAAAAGTGCAAGAGCGCACCTTATTAAATTTTTATTCGTGCTGCCTATAATAGCAGTGCTTTTAGTTGCTTTTAGAAATAAAAGTGATAAGTCGGGGCAGAACAAGGAGTCATTTCACGAGGCTGAATTAAAACAGCAACCTGCCAATATATTACACTCACCTGATACTGTACCCGGAACAGATAATTATATAATCGAAGTAATCGTACGCCAGAAAAAGGGAAGCCCGACTATTGTCGTGGTAAAAGATAAAAAGACTAAAAAAGAACTAAAGCGAATGACGTTGGTAGAATGGGATAAAAATAAAGAGCAGCATGAAAGGCTGTACGGGCCTGTTGACGGAGTTGTCGAAGATAAAGATCACGCCGAGTTGATTACTACCGATGATGGACGAAATGTATATGCGGTCAGAAGTGACGAATCTGACACTGTAAGATTCGAACGGCTTGAGATCACCAACGATAATAAAGTAAAAGTTTCCTTGAAGGACGGCAGTACTGAGAAATATGACCTGGACAATAAACTTGAAAAAGGGGAATTCGAAAAAAAATATGGTAAGATATTTCCTGGCGGCAGGCCGGCAAAGGTCGTTATTGTGGCTGATCAATCTCAACATGCGGTAGTGGCTCCCGCCCGGGTGTTTGAATCGTCGTCCGTTTCAATTGTTCGTAATGATGAGACTACCGCATTGGCCCCTACGCCGATTGGCGGAGCAGATGTTACCCAGGTTGCTGAACCTGTAAAAACGATCGTTGTGGAGGACAATGTTATTGCGATATTTAAAAAAAATATGCAGGAAGCAGATGTCAAAAAGATCGAAACCGATTTAAAGGGTCGCGGATATGATTTTAAAATCACAAAAGCCGGATATGACAATAGTGGTAAACTTATTTTGATCAGGGGTCATATTACCAAACATAATCACAAACAATATTTTAATGCCTCGGATTTTTCAAGGCTGATCATTACAGATTCGCCGGAAAACACTGATGAGGATCATTTTAATTTTTTAGTGGAACAAGGAAGGCTGAGCGTAAATGATACGCCTGATTGGCAATAATGAAACTATGATTTCGATTTTAAGAAGCACCTGAACGTGCGTTTATTGTTCAACAACGGCAATAATGATAAACGAACCGTAGCATCGCCCGCAGCATTGTCGTGATGCAACAATAATCTTCTCTTTTGCTATACAATGCCTGCACCTTATCTTTGCCGCCCAAATATTTAAATAAGCGCAAAGCTATACTTAATGGCAAATACAGCAGATATCAGCCGCGGCATGATTATCAAACTTGATGGAAGTTTGTATTCAGTGGTAGAATTTGGTGAAAATAAAACGGCCCGTGCAGCCGCAAAGGTCTGGGCAAAACTGAAGGGAGTAGATAATAATCGTTCTATCGAAAAGACATGGAATTCGGGTGATAATATATACCCGGTTCGCGTAGAAAAAAAGGCTTACCAGTTTCTTTATAAGGATGATACAGGTTACAACTTCATGGACAACGAAACTTTTGAGCAGATGGCTTTGCAGGAGAATCTTGTAGATGCGCCGCAATTTTTGAAAGAAGGCCAGGAAGTTGCTATTTTAATTAATACCGAGACGGAACTACCCATGAGCGTAGAGCTACCGGATAAAATTGTATTGCTCGTAACTTATACTGAACCTGGATTAAGAGGCGATACGGCCACAAGGACCCTGAAACCGGCAACGGTTGAAACGGGCGCAAATGTGAATGTGCCGCTGTTTGTAAATGAAGGCGAGTTGATAAGAGTAAACACTAAAACAGGCGAATACGTAGAACGTGTAAAAGAATAACCGATAAATTATTTTTCAAAAAATGGCCTGAAATCCCCGATTTCAGGCCATTTTCTATCAATTTTGACCCATTTTTGCCTTAAAATCTTTAAAAATTACTCAAATTACCGGTTTGCTTTTCCTTATCTTAGCCATCCTTTTCTAATTAAAACTCATTATTAAATTGAAGAACATGGATTTCAAACAAATTCAGGAGTTGATCAAGATGATCAACAAATCCAACATTGGTGAGTTGACAGTGGAACAGAAAGATTTCAGAATAACTATAAAACAAAAAGAAGAAAACATAACACAGGTAGTTGCCGCCCCCGCACCCCTGCCAGTAGCAGCAGTTCCGCAACCGGGGTCCGTTGCTTCGCAACCTGCGCAGGCGCCGACCCAGGAAAAAAGCAAACCTGCCGAAGCGCCGGCAGCCAACCTTATTACTATTAAAAGCCCGATGATCGGGACATTCTATCGCCGGTCATCACCTGATAAACCTTTATTTGTTGAAATCGGTGATGAAATAACCCCGGGCAAAGTGGTTTGCATTATTGAAGCCATGAAACTTTTCAACGAAATAGAGAGCGAAGTGAAAGGAAGGATTGTGAAAGTGTTGGTGGACGATGCATCACCTGTAGAGTATGATCAGCCACTGTTCCTTGTTGAACCATAAGAATATGCTGATTCGCTAATATGCTTATGTGCTAAATGACCCAGTTAAAACTTCTCCCAATATGCAAAAAGAAATGATTGAGAAGAATGTTATTTTAAAACTAACATTTGACTTTTCATTGCTTGTTATTGATTATTGTGGCCGGTTGGAAGAAAAGAAAAAATTTGTTATCAGCAGACAGCTTTTGCGTTCTGGTACTTCTATCGGTGCAAATTCGTTCAAAGCTCAACCTACTCAAAGCAAAGGTGATTTCATTCATAAAATCGAGGTAGCAGCGAAAGAGTGTGATGAAACGCAATATTGGTTATTATTGTGTGATTATTCAAAAGATTATCCTGATTGTAAAATTCTTTTACAAAAACAAAAAGAGGTTCGTAAAGTTTTAAATAATATACTTAGCACTTCCAAAAGAAAGAATCCGTTTAGTTATTTATTAAGTTTCTTTATTTTTTGACCATGCCTGTGTGTCTGTCGTTAGCAAATCAGCACATGGGCAAATCAGCACATTGAAATTTATGTTTAAAAAAATACTGATTGCAAATAGGGGAGAAATTGCGCTGCGTGTAATTAGGACTTGCAAGGAAATGGGAATAAAAACAGTTGCTGTTTACTCTACTGCCGATAAAGATAGCCTGCATGTAAAATTTGCTGACGAAGCTGTTTGTATCGGCCGGCCGCAGAGCAGTGATTCTTATCTTAACATTCCGCATTTAATGGCCGCTGCAGAAATAACGAATGCAGATGCAATACATCCCGGCTATGGATTCCTTGCTGAGAATGCAAGATTTGCCCAGATATGCAATGATCACCAGATAAAATTTATTGGACCTACTGCCGACATGATCAATTCGATGGGAGATAAGATTACGGCAAAGGAAACAATGATAAGGGCGAATGTGCCGGTTATTCCCGGAAGCGATGGTTTATTGCAAAGCCTCGATGAAGCGAAACAATTGGCAAGAGATGTTGTCGGTTACCCGGTCATTTTAAAAGCAACTGCCGGTGGCGGCGGTAAGGGCATGCGCATCGTATGGGAAGAAAGTGAAATGGAGAGAGCATACAATACGGCAAAAGCGGAAGCGGGTGCTGCATTTAAGAATGACGGTATTTACATGGAAAAATTTGTAGAAGAACCGCGGCATATAGAAATACAGATAGCCGGTGATCAATATGGCAATGTTTGTCATTTGAGTGAAAGAGACTGTTCAATTCAACGCCGTCATCAGAAGCTGGTTGAAGAATCGCCTTCACCTTTTATGACAACGGAGCTGAGAGAGAAAATGGGTGAGGCTGCCAAGAAAGCAGCCGGTGCAATCAATTATGAAAGTGTAGGTACGATAGAATTTTTAGTGGATAAACACCGCAATTTCTACTTTATGGAAATGAATACCCGCATCCAGGTAGAACATTGCGTAACCGAAGAAGTGATCAATTTTGATCTGATCAAAGAGCAGGTAAAAATTGCAATGGGTGAGAAGATTACCGGTAAAGATTATTATCCGCAGATGCATGCTATCGAATGCCGTATCAACGCAGAAGATCCTTATAACGATTTTCGTCCTTCACCAGGACGAATAACAACATTGAATCAACCCGGCGGTCACGGTGTACGTGTAGATAGCCATGTATATACCGGTTATGTAATTCCTCCTTATTACGACTCAATGATTGGTAAACTTATTACTGTCGCGCAAACAAGAGAAGAAGCGATCAATACCATGTATCGCGCATTAAGCGAGTATGTTATTGAAGGAGTTAAAACGACAATTCCATTTCATCTTCAATTAATGCAGGACGAACGATTCCGTAGCGGCGATTTTAATACCAAGTTCCTGGAAGGTTTTGTGTTGAAGTAGTCTACTGACAAATACGTCAAACGGGTCAAAGCGGTGCACTTCTACGTAACCGGTCTTTTGATTCATTTGACTTTTATGACCTTAATGCAGGCTTTAAATTTCAACCGGCTTAAAATCCTTTCTTCTCTCCCGGGATTTTCGATAAGATGTAATCAGCCTGTTCTTTTAGGCCCTCTGCATTTTTTCTTTTTGCAATTGCTTTGAAAATATATTCGTTTACCAGCTTATTGGCATCATCCTTAAAGCTTTCCGGCGACGCTTCGCGAAAAGCAACAATAGCATCTACTCCTCTTTTTACAATATCAGTGTTTTTTGCCTTGGCAATAAATACAGCAAGCGATTGTACCGCATCAACCTTGGCCTGTGAGAAAGGCATTTTTTCAAAATCACTCAATATAACGTTAGCGGACGATTCGTCGCCTGCTTCAATCATCACCGTGCTGATTGCGGAAGCGAGTCTTCCTTTTGCGGGTTGTGATGAAAGACGTTTCGCTTCGGCAAGGGCTGAGGCATTATCAATATCGCCCAATGCAGCCAATGCGCTTCCTGCTACTGTATACGATGAATCACTCACCGCTGCTTTGAATATCGGCGCATATTCTGCCTTTTGATAAAAACGAAGATTGTCGATAGCCAATGCTTTTACCAGTCGCTTCGGATCATTTTTTGCCAGGTCAACCAACGGCTGTTCCATTTCCTTACTTACATTGTCTTTGCGCATGTCGATGACGTTAAGTGCCAGCTTTCTCAATCCTTCATACTTATCTTTCAATGACAGTTTCAATAGTGCGACGGCTTTGGGATCGTCCTGGTGTTCACCGGCAAAGTCAATGGCCTCCAGACGATCGACATAAGTACCGGCATTTTTGTATTGGAATGCGTATTCATCTATTGTTTTGTTTTCCGTCTTTTCTGTCAATAAAATTTTATCAGCATCGAAATTTACAAGATCTGGTTTGGTGGCCGCATCAAAATAAAATGTGTCCACTTTGTTTTCAGCCCATACATTGTACCTTTTTTTCGAAGTGCCGTTGTAAACGTCTACAGCAACGGGTAATTTGAAAATTTTACCCCCTTCCTGCGTTTGTTTTACAATAACCTGCGCTTTTTTCGTAGCGTTGTTATAACTATAATTGATATCAAGTTTCGGATTGCCGTTGCCATAATACCACTGGTTCCAGTACCAATGTAAATCACGACCGGTAACTTCTTCAAAGGCTATCCGCAATTGTGCCGCTTCTGCGGATTTGAACTTATTTGTGGTCAGGTATACATTCAATGCTTTAAAGAAAGCACTATCGCCGACATAGTTGCGGAGCATATTCAAGATACGTCCTCCTTTATTGTAACTAACGGCGTCGAACATATCTTCTTTATCGCGGTAGTAGTAGCGTACAAGATCTTTGTTTTCACTGTTGCTGCGCAGGTAATCCTGCATATCCTTATAATTCTGTTCGTCGCCGGCATCTTTGCCATATTTATGTTCGTTCCACAGCACTTCGCTGAAATTGGCAAACGATTCATTCACAGTAAGATTGCTCCAGCTTTCTGTAGTAACGAGATCGCCGAACCATTGATGAAATAATTCATGCGCAATGGTACTCTCCCAGGCATTTTCATCGGTTAATTCTCTTGCATCTTTCTGTGCACTTTCCTGGTGCAGCGTTGCAGTTGTATTTTCCATGGCGCCACTTACATAATCACGTCCTACCATCTGGCTATACTTCACCCAGGGAAATTCTACTCCCAATACTTTCGAATAAAATGCAATCATTTCAGGTGTATTGCCAAATATTTTTCTTGCTACGGAAGCATATGGTTTTTCTACATAGTAACTAACTTCCTTTCCTTTATAAGAATCTTTAACCACGGCAAAATCTCCTGCACCCATGAAAAATAAATAAGGGGCATGAGGCAGATCCATTTTCCAATAATCGGTACGGGTACCGTCTGCATTTTTTTTCTGGTTGGTCAGCTTACCGTTTGAAAGCGTGACGAATTTATCAGGCACGGTCATGTATATTTCTTCCGTACTCTTCTGGTTAGGCTTGTCAATTGTAGGAAACCATACCGAGTTAGCTTCTGTTTCTCCCTGCGTCCATATTTCTGTTGGTTTATCCTTATCTTTTCCGAGAGGATTAATAAAATACAATCCTTTTGCATCATTGATTGCCGCGCTTCCTTTTACTTTTACTTCGTCGGGCTTGGAAACATAATCGACAAACACTGTGTATTGTTCATTTCTGTTGTAGGATTTATCGAGACTGATATTCAATTTCCAGCCATCATATTTGTACTTCAGATCTTTATTTGCTCCTCCTTTTGACAATGCAACCTTTTTTATGTCCATTCCTTTCGCGTCGAGCGTAAGAGAATCAGTTGTATAAAAATGCGGCTTCAATGTTATCCACGCTTTTCCGTAGAGATATGATTTACTGAAATCAAATTTCACATCCAGCTTTGTATGCACAAGATCATTGATGCGCGTAGCGGCTTCCCGGTAGTCATGCGTCCAGGAGGTATCCAGTTTTTGTGAGCTTGCTGAGTCAACCTGGGCGTTTGCCTGTATCACGCCGGCAATTACTGAAAGGCAAATGAGGACTTTTTTCATAAGTAATTATAAGAGCGGCAAATTTAGGCCCGTCATTCATTCTGTACGAAACAATTTGGATGAAAGGCTTATCGTTTAACAGAATATTGTAGCATTATTTGAGTTAAATTTGGCGGTCTAACTAATTCATTTGAAATGCGCAGACTATCCTTAACAGTTTTGTTTTTCATTTCCGTACTGGCCGCATCATCGCAGCGGATTTACTTTATTTATTTTCAAACAGAATCTCAGCAGCCTTTTTTTATAAAAATGGACGAAAAATTATTCAGTTCCACTTCGTCCGGTTATCTCTTATTATCGCGATTGAAAGATAGTACATACAGTTTTACTTTAGGCTTTCCGGGAAACCAGTTTCCCGAGCAAAGATTCAGTTGCGCGATCAATAAAAAGGACCACGGGTTTATCGTAAAAAATTTTGGGGAGAAAGGATGGGGTCTCGTTGATATGCAGACACAGGCTGTTCAAATGGCTGTGAGCGATGAGAAGAAAGATGTATCTGTTACAAATACTCCGGTGAATGCCTTCACCGATCTTCTTTCAAAAGCAGCTGATGATCCTACATTAAAACAAAAAATTGTATTGCCGGAAGAAAAGAAACCTGAAGTTGTTGCGCAGGCACCGGTTGTAAAAGAGGTAAAAAAGGATTCTGCTGCCAACAATACTACAATGTCAAAGACCGGTACAGTTGCCCAGGCAAATAAAGCTGATGAATCATTAAAAAAGGAAGCAAAAAAAGACTCGGTTATCTCAACAGTGCCGACCAATACCGGTACGATTGCAAAAGTGAATACTCCGGATGAGTCATTAAAAAAAGAAGAAAAGAAAGACGCTGCCCTTGTTAAAACCGGTGTTTCAAAAACAGGTCTGCCAACGCAGGCAGATACATCAGGTCAATCACTAAAAAAGGAAATAAAAAAAGATTCTGCAGTTGTTGCGGCAAATACTTCAAATACCAATCCGGCTGCAAGGGTTAATACACCGGTTGAATCTGCAAAGAAAGAAACAGGTAAGCCAATCGACACTGCCAATAAAATTGCACAGGTAAAAAAAGAAGAAATAACATCACGGCCTTCGGAAGTGAAAACGGACAAAGCGGATCAAAAAGAAAGTAAAGTTCAAAATGCAACAAATAGTGAATCGCAACCGGCGGTTTTTGCAAAGAGTAAAGTGGTGAGGTCTTCCGGTGTTTCAACCACTGAAGGATTTGATTTAACGTTTACAGATACATATCAGGATGGAAAGCAGGAAGTGATTAAGATAATGATACCGGAAGATAATAAGACGCCGTTGTCCAATGAACCGGCAAAGGAGGCCACTGAAAAGAAAACAGAAAGTCAAACGGTATCTGCTGCACCGGTGATGCCGGATAAGAGTGCAGCGGTTGCTTCTAAAAATAATTGCCGGCAAATAGCGTCGGATGCGGATTTTTATAAACTGCGGAAAAAAATGGCGTCGGATAAAAGCGATGCATCTATGCTGGATGACGCAAATAAAGTTTTCAGGACAAAATGTTTTACATCGTCACAGATAAAAAATCTCAGCAGTTTATTCCTGGGAGATGGCGGCAAGTATAGCTTCTTCGACGCAGCTTATCCGCATATAGCTGATTTGGAAAATTTCCCTGCCCTGCAATCGGAGTTGAAAGATGAGTATTTTGTGAATCGTTTCAAAGCAATGCTTCGATAGAGCTATGCCGTTTTAATAGCTTACCATTATGCCGCGTTATTTCATCGAACTTTCCTATAAAGGCACAAACTACAGCGGGTTTCAATCGCAGCAAAATACACACAATACAATACAGGCAGCGCTGGAGAAAGCGTTTAAAATTTTGCAGAAAGATGAAGTTTTGCTGGTCAGTTCATCCCGCACGGATGCAGGTGTACATGCTTTGCAGAATTATTTTCATTTCGATTATAACGGTGCGATACATCCGCAATTCGTGTATAAAACGAATGCGATCCTTCCTGCCGACCTTGTTGTCAAAAAAATTATTCCTGTGGCTCCGGATGCGCATTGCCGGTTTGATGCATTGAGCCGTGAATACAAGTATTTTATTTACGCGAAGAAGAATCCCTTTTTGCAGGACAGGGCGTATTATTTCCCTTATCGACTGGACATTGAGAAACTAAAAGAAGCGGCGGAAATTATAAAGGAATATAAAGACTTCACCTCTTTTTCAAAACGGAATACACAGGTAAAAACGTTCGAATGCAGGATATTGGAAAGTGAATGGCTATTTGAAAATAACTGCCTTGTTTATCATGTGAAAGCAAACCGGTTTTTACGCGGCATGGTAAGAGCGCTGACGGCAACCATGCTGAAAATCGGCCGTGGTAAAACATCGTTGAAAGAGTTTAGATCTATAATTGAAGCGAAAGATTGCACCCAGGCGAGCTTCGCTGTACCTGCACAAGGATTGTTTTTAATAAATGTTGCATATCCACAAGGTTATTTTGGTGAATGATATACATCATCTTCTTTTAAGACTTCAATGCGCTTTATTCGTTGAATTTTATTAGGTATTCAGCCGGGTTATATAAAGCGAATAAATCGCGATGCAGAATCAATTGGAGATTGAAAATTCAGAATTATGCTCTTTGTGGTTGCTATCGCAAAAAATATTTCCCTGCTGAAACCTGCATCCAATCTGTGTTTTCACATATGCTTCACTGTTTTCTTTTAAAAAGATTTGGACGCAAAAAATCCCTCCCTATCTTTGCGGCCGCTTTTTGAAATAACGAGACAGGTTTTGATGAGTAAGTTCATAACAATGTTGAAGTTGTGTGAACAAAAATTGAAACAAAAATTGGCTGGAATAGTTAGACATTGTATTTTTGCCGTCCGTCTCAAAAAGTAAGATAGTTCTTCACAAAACAGTTCGATGATCACTTCAAAAATCCGAAAATAAATCGGGAAAAATTTTGGTGATAACTAATAGGCCCTTACCTTTGCACTCCCATTTAAAAACGGGGTGGCAATAAACGGCCAAAAGATCTTTGAAAGTTGGGAAACAATAGCACTTTATTCCGATAGCCATCGGGATAAAACAATAGGTAAGTCAAGCGAATATAATTTCGATTTGACACGTTAATTTTCTTATAGAGAATTTACTGTCAGTATCAAACAAAACATTTACAATGGAGAGTTTGATCCTGGCTCAGGATGAACGCTAGCGGCAGGCTTAATACATGCAAGTCGTGGGGCAGCGCAGTGTAGCAATACATGG
>Ga0207648_10000504_pt1 | contig 43569 bp, 42 predicted proteins | sample KBSMisM32_FD_184310 | JGI IMG/M metagenome (GOLD analysis project Ga0207648, IMG submission 184310) | Miscanthus rhizosphere microbial communities from Kellogg Biological Station, Michigan, USA - KBS Miscanthus M3-2 (SPAdes) (version 2) | ecosystem: Host-associated > Plants > Roots >... | reverse complement strand
TGTCTTCCACGAGAGCACGCAACTCCGCAAGGCGTGCCTCCGCGGCGACGGCGCCCGTTTGCAGCTCGTCATGCCGTCGCCTCGCGGCAAGGAGCTCACGCCAGGCGATACGCGATTCGGCGCGCAGCTTCAGCTGGTCGTCGCCGATGAACGAGTCGAGCACGTCGAGCTGGTACGAAGGCCGGCCGAGCCGGCGCTGCTCGAATTGTCCCGACATCGCGATCAGCCGCTCCCCGGCTACGGCGAGGTCCTCGCGGGCCGCGCCGCGCCCCCAGGCATACGCGCGAGTCCGCCCGTCGGCAAAGACCCGGCGGGCGACGAGCAGCCCTTCCTCGTCCTCGGGACGAAGCTCCGCGAACGACTCGAACTCTTCCTCCTCGAGCAACCCATGCGGGAGATCGAGCTCGGCCTCGACGTAGGCTTCCTCCCCGTCAGGGCCGATGTAAGCCGCGTCGCCCTTCGCGCCGAGCAGGAGCCCGATCGCCTGCGCCAGAATCGTCTTCCCCGCGCCGGTCTCCCCGGTGATGGCATTGAGCCCGGGGGCGAAGGCGAGCTCGGCCTCGTGGATGAGGACGAGGTTCTCGATGCGGAGGCGGCGGAGCATGGTGCCGTCGAGATGGTAAGCGGCGCGGCGGCGCGGCACCATCGTCCGCGAATCCCACGCCCTTTAAAGGTAGACGCGTCTAGCCTCGGGACACCCCACCTCCCTCCCCTGCCGTCGAGCCTAGCCCCGGAAGGCGCACGCGTCTGCGCCGGATCCGGGCTTGGAATCAGGAACCGAAGGTGTCCCGGTAGCGCCTGAAGAAGGTGGCCTCGGGGAGCGTGGCGAGGAGGCTTCGCTGTTCTGCCAGCCGGATCGAGATCGGCGAGCCGTGGCCGACATCCGCGAGGAGGTGGCCGTCGACGAGGACGGTCACGTTGACGTCGAGGGTCTGATTGCGGATCTCGAGGTCGATGCCCCGGGGGACGACGAGCGGGCGCGCGTGGAGCGAATGCGGGGCGATGAAAGTGACCACCATTGCGTCGAGCCCGCGCGCCAGAACGGGGCCGCCGTTCGAAAGGTTGTAGGCAGTCGACCCCGCCGGGCTCGCGCAGATCATCCCGTCACACGGCTGCACGCCCATGTCTTCGCCGCCGAGAGCCCACGAGAGCTCGACCATTCGGCCCCGAATCGAGCTGAGTACGACCACATCGTTGATGGCGGCACCGCGGAACCCGTCGACCTCGACCTCAAGCGTCGTCAGGTGCACGACGCGGTAGTCGCCGGCGAACACGCGCGACAGGCCCGACTCGAGCTCGTTCGGCTGCACGGAGGCGAGAAAGCCGACGCGGCCGAAGTTCACGCCGACGACGGGGATCGGCGTGCCGAGGAAACGCTGCAGCGCGCGCAACATCGTCCCGTCGCCGCCGAGGACAACGGCGATGTCGGCGCCCGTGAGGTCCTGCTCAGGCTCGCCGACGCCGTGCTTCTCGACCTCCTCGTCCGGAAGCAGCAGTTCGACGCCCGCCTCTTGCGCGACCTTCTCGAGACGCTCGAGAGCCGGCCCGATCGTCACCGGCTTGCCGTGCGTGATGACGGCCGCGCGGCGCACGGTGTCAGACGATCGCTGCTGCGATCTTGGCGTCGATGTCATCTGGGAGCTGCGGGTGCTCACGGTGCTGGAGATGGAGGAAGACTTCCCGGTTGCCCTTCGGCCCCGGTAGCCCGGAGTCTACGGCCCCCAACGTTTCCGCCCCCCAGCGCAGCGCCGCTTCTGCAACTTCGCGCACGATGCGAGCGCGCACCTCGGGGTCACGCACGACGCCTCCCTTGCCGACTTCCGCTCGACCCGCCTCGAACTGCGGCTTCACCAGCACCAGCGCTTCCCAACCCGGCGCGGCGAGTACGAGAGCCGCCGGCAACGCAAGGCGAACACTGATGAACGACACGTCGCAAACGACGAGGTCAGGGGCGAACGGAAGCTCGCGCAGCTCGCGCGCATTCGTGCGCTCGAGGACGGAGACACGGGGGTCGGCTCGGAGCCGTTCGTGCAGTTGTCCGTAGCCGACGTCGACCGAGGCGACACGCGTGGCCCCTCGCTGCAGCAGGACGTCCGTGAAACCGCCCGTGGAGGCGCCGACGTCGAGGCAGTCGCGCTCAGCCGGGTCCACCCCGAACGCCTCGAGCGCGTTGGCGAGCTTCTCGCCGCCGCGGGAGACGTACGGCGGCGGGACGGCGACTTCCAGCTCGGCGGATTCGTCCACCTGCATCCCCGGCTTTTCGTAGCCGGGAACACGGCCGGCCATCACGAGCGCCTGTGCCTGCGAGCGGGTCTCCGCAAGGCCGCGCTCGACAAGCAGCACGTCGAGCCGCTTCTTCACGTCACGATGTGCGCGTCGCGAGACCGGCGACGATCTCCTCGAGCTGCGACGTGTCGACAGGGATGCCGGCGAGACGCTCGCGAGCGCGGAGCGCAGCTTCATCGGCCAATGCACGCGCCCCCGCCTCGCCATGCACGAGCACGTAGCCGTCTCCGTCGAGGATGTCGTCCACGATCTGAAAGAGCAGTCCGAGTTCGTCTCCGAACGCGCGCCAAGGCGTCTGATCACGCACGGCTACGCCGGCGACCCAGAGCGCCATGCCGACTGAAGCTGCGAAGAGACGACCGGTCTTGAGCCTGTGCAGCGTCTCTTCGTCGGGCGCGGAGTCGGTCACGTCGAGGTACTGGCCGCCGATCATGCCGAGCGTCGCCTGGGCAAGCTCGCGCCCGACCTGCGGGAACGGGTACGAGAGCGCAAGCCGGAATGCCTCGGCCAGCAAGGCATCGCCGGCGAGGACTGCAACAGCTTCGCCGTACTGGGCCCACACCGATGGGCGGCCGCGGCGCTCCGCGTCATTGTCGAGGGACGGCAGATCGTCGTGGACGAGCGAGAACGCGTGCACGAGCTCGAGCGACGCTGCTGCCGGAAGCCCCGCTTCGGCGTCTCCGCCAGCCGCCTCGACGGTCGCGAGGCAGATCACTGCCCGCACTCGCTTGCCGCCCTCGAGCGCGTACCGCACCGCGTCGGCCTGCCCATGAAGCTCCGGCGTCAGAGCAAGTTCGCCGAGATACCCCTCGGCAAGCGCACGCAGGCGATCAGGGCTCTGCGCCGGCATCCGCTTCGCGCTTCGCCTTCTGGAGCTCCTCCTCGATCGCCTTGCTGAGCTCGGAGAGCTCCGTCAGAACGTCGAGCGCCTTGTCGGCGTCGTCGGCCTGGGTAAGACGTTCGAGCTCTGCCCGCGTCTGCTCGAGGCGAGCCAGCAGCTCCTCGGCCCGCGCTAGGGACTCTTCGGCGCTCATGACACGCGCTCTCTGACGATTCGACCAAGAATGCCGTTCACCAAGCGTGCAGCATCGTCGGTTGCGTAGCGCTTTGCCAGATTGACTGCCTCGTCGATCGCGACCTCGTCGGGAATGTCGTCCCGATCCAGCTCGTGGAGGGCAATCCGCAGGATGTTGCGCTCGATGGCGCCGAGCCGGTCTGCCGTCCAGCCCTCGGCCGCCTCCGTGATCCGGCGGTCGTACTCCTCGGCGTTCGCAGCGACAGCCTCGGCCGTCTTGCGTGCGTAGACGTCGATTTCCCCCTCGTACAGCGACGTAAGCGGCTGCCCGGTGACGTCCCACTGATAGAGCAGAAAGAGCGCCGTCCTGCGCGCGGTGCGACGACCGCCGCTCACGTGATTTCCTCGACGAACACGTCAACCCCGTCGACCTCCACGGCGCACATCGTCGCAAGTGCGGAGGTGACCTCTTCCTGGACAGCGCGCGCGACGTCGGGAAGCACCGCGCCGTAACGCGCGGTGAGCTCGAGGCGAACGCGGGCATGGCCGGCCGAAACCGCTACGTCTACCCGGCGCCGCCCACGCCGGACCTGCGCGCCCTCTACCGAGTCGCCTGCCTGTGCGACGAGCGAGTGAAGCGCCGCCAGCGTGACCGTGATGCTGCCGCCCGTCGACTGGGGCACGACGTAGCTCATCCCGCTCCGACCGCGGCAAGCCGCGTCTCGTCGAGAAAGCTCGTCGAGTACCGCCCGCTCCGAAATGCATCGCTCGCCAGGATTTCGAGCACCGCCTCTCTCGTGGTCGGAACGCCCCGGAGCTCGAGCTCGCTCAAGGCTCGAAGCGAACGCTCGATCGCAGACGCGCGATCTTCGTCCCAGACGACGAGCTTCCCGATCAGCGAGTCGTAGTAGGGCGGAACCACGGACCCTTCCTCGATGTGCGTGTCGAGGCGTACGCCCGGTCCGAGCGGCGGCCGAAACCGTTCGATCACTCCCGGCGCCGGCGCGAAGCCACGCGCCGGGTCCTCCGCATTGAGCCGAATCTCGATCGCGTGCCCACGCCGCGCCGCGCGGCCGGTTTCGTGCAACTGCTCGCCGGCCGCGATCCGCAGCTGTTCCCGCACGATGTCGATCCCGGTCACCAGCTCACTGACGGGATGCTCGACCTGCAAGCGCGCGTTCAGCTCGATGAAGTAGTAGGAGCCCTCGGGCGCGAGCAAAAACTCGAAGGTGCCGGCGTTCAGATACGAGATCGCGCGACAGGCCCGCGCCACCCCGGTCTCCATCGCCTCCCGCGTTGCGTCGTCCAGTGCCGGCGACGGGGACTCCTCGATCAGCTTCTGGTGACGGCGTTGAATCGAGCATTCGCGCTCGCCGAGCGTGAGTACACCGCCGTCGGCATCGCACAACACCTGCACCTCGACGTGTCGCGCCGGGGTGATCAGCTTCTCGAGGTAGAGCGTGCCGTCGCCGAACGCCGCCAACGCCTCACCGCTCGCGCTCTCGAACGCGTCCTCGAGGCCATCGGCCCGCTCGACCAGGCGCATTCCTTTCCCACCACCCCCCGCGGATGCCTTCAACAGGACCGGATAGCCGAGCTCGGCGGCAGCTTTGGCTGCTTCATCGACTCCGACAGCTTCGGTGCCCGGCACCAGCGGCAGCCCGGCCGCCGCCAGTTCCCGCTTCGCCTCGACCTTGTCGCCCATCCGCGCCATCACGTCTGCGTCGGGGCCGATGAAGACGAGGTCGTTGTCTTCGCACGCACGGACGAAGTCTGGGTTCTCGGACAGAAAGCCGTAGCCCGGATGGACGGCCTCGCAACCGGTCGTCTCGCCGGCCGCCACAACCGAGGCGATGTTGAGGTAGCTCTCGGTTGCCGAGGGAGGTCCGATGCAGACGGACCGGTCTGCGAGACGCGTCGGTAGCGTTCCTGCGTCCGCAGTCGAGTAGACGGCGACGGCCTCAATGCCGAGCTCGTGCAAGGCGCGGATTACCCGCACCGCGATCTCGCCGCGGTTGGCAACGAGCACTCGAGAGAACATCGTTAGAGCGCGTCCAGCGGACGCCCGGTCAGCGGCTCCAGTTCAAACAGAAGCTGGCCGAATTCCACCGGCTGTGCGTTCTCGACGTGGATCGCGCGGACGACGGCTTCGACGTCGGACTTGACCTCGTTCATGAGCTTCATCGCCTCGAGGATGCACAACGTCTGACCCGCGCCAATCGGCTGTCCCTCCTCGACGAACGGGTCCGCCCCGGGCTGCGCTGCCCGGTAGAAGGTTCCGACCATCGGCGCCTCGACGCGCACTATGCCGTTCGAGGGTGCCACCGGCTCGAGCTCCGCCTCTTGCGGCTCGCCGAAGAGCGATTCCGTGGGCGTCACCGGGACTTCACGATCCTCCGTCCGTCGCACGGAGACGCGCATGCCCGACTCCTCGATCGTCACCTCGCCGATGCCCGTCTCCTGCACGATGCGCACGAGCTCCCGGATGCGCTCTGCGCGAGCCTGGTCGACACCACCGGTCGCGAGCGTCTCGTCGCCGCTCGATCGCCCGCGGATCGTCCGCAGAAGTGGTTCCGCATCATCGCCGAAGAGACCGAGCAGAAGCAGCTCCTCCTCGCTCGACGCAAGCCCTTCCGACTGCGCCCGCACTTCTTGCAGAGGAGGAGCCGTCGTGTCCTCGGTCGAATCGGGGTCCGCGGTGAGACCGATCGCGCGCTGAATCGACTTGTCGATCGGGGCCGGAGTCGTTCCGAGATGGCCCGCAACAAGCGGCCGGAGCTCATCCACGACAACCGAGTAGCGGCTCGAGGAGAGCACGTTCAGGAGTGCCTGTGAACCGAGCACCTGACCGATCGGCGAAGCGAGGGGCGGCCAGCCGACCTCGGCCCGGATTCGGATCAACTCTTCGATCGTCTCGTCGAGCCGGTCTCCGGCGCCCTGCGCGCGGAGGTTCGAGTCCAGCGCAGTGACGAGGCTTGCAGGTAAATCATGTTGGGCGGCGCGAGCGGCAATACGCGGTGCGAGCGGCGTGACCGGCTCGTCGCCGATGTGCTCGTCGACGACGTCGGAGGCGGCCCAGAGCGCCTGCACGTCGACGTCGCACTCGAGCCCGAGCCCCGCGAGCGCCTCGGCCAAGGCCTCACCCGACACACGGTGCAAGATCAGGGCGATCGGGAACACTGCGCACGCCATCAGCTCGGCACCGGCACGCGCAGCTTCGAGCGCCGCCGCCAGCGCGTTTCCACCCGATCCCTGGCAGTAGATGCCGACCGGCAAACCGGTCGCCTCGCGCAAACCCGTGACGAGCTCGCGCGCCCGATGCGGCTGCAACGAGCCGGTCGGGTCATGCAACAGCACACGCGCGGCTCCGAGGTTCGGAAGCTCGCTGGCCTGCTCCATCAGCGGATCCGTCTCACCGGTCCGGCCGGGGCTGTAGACGAGCCCCGCCTCGAACTCCCCGCCGGCCGTCGCGACTGCGTCGGCGGCCTCACGGAGATTCGAAACGTCGTTGAGCGGATCGTGAAGCCGGAAGACGTCGATTCCGTTCTCCGCGGCGGACGCGATGAATCGGCGGATGAAGTCGTTGTCGACCGGCCGGGAGCCGACGAGGAAGCGGCCTCGAAGCGCCAGGCCAAGCGGTGTCTCGACGTTCGCCTTCAACGCTCGGATGCGCTCCCAGGGGCTCTCGACACCGCGACGCACAGCACTGTCGAAGCAACCGCCACCCGAGACCTCGAGGTAGGCGAACCCGGCGCGATCGAGGATTCGCGCAATGTTCAGCTGCTCGGCAGTCGACAGCCGCCCGGCGAGTGGCTCCTGCCCGAGCAGGCGAATAGTCGTGTCGGCAAGCGCCGGCATGCGGGGAGCCTAGCGCCGCCACGATAGGTTTTCTCCCGCGATGGACGTGCGAGAGCTCCGGCCGGGCCTGTGGCGCTGGACAGCGGCTCACCCTGAGTGGGAGCACGCCGAGCACTGGGGCCCGGAAGTCGGCTCGGTCTACGCCGAGCTACCGGAAGCGCTCGTGATGGTTGACCCGCTTGTGGCGCTGGACGATGAGGACCGCTTCTGGGAGGCTCTCGACCGAGACGTCGAACGGGTCGGGAAGCCCGTGCACGTGCTCCTCACGGTGCACTGGCACGAGCGGAGTGTCGCCGCCGTACTTGAGCGGTACAAGGCAACGCTGTGGCGCCCGGAGGAGAAAGGCACGCTCCCGGCCGGCGTGCATGCCGAAGTCGTGAAGGGGAGCGACTGGGTCGAGGCACTCTTCTTCCTCGAGCCGCACCGCGCACTCATTGCGGGCGACCTCCTCATCGGTAGGCCCGGAGGCGGCGTCGAGCTTCCTGTGGGCTGGTTCCCGAAAGGCGAACAGGACTGGGCCGAGCAGAAGCTGAAACCGGAGTTACAGAAGCGCCTCGCTGAGCTTCCGATCGAGCTCGTAGTCGTCTCGCACGGCGAGCCGGTGCTCGAAGACGGCGCCGCCGCGCTCGAGCGCGCGCTCGCCTAGGCCCTTGAGATGTACCGCTTCTCGCGGGAACGGCTGCAATTGGTCGACCGCAGCGAGAGCCACGGCACTGTAAAAGTCGGCCGGGAGGACTGCTTCTAATCAGATGGATGTGACGCAGAGGCTTCCCGCGCTTGGAGAGGGCGTCATCATCCCCGTATGCCGGAGCTGCCAGCAGGCACGGTCACATTTCTTTTCACGGACGTCGAGTCCTCAACCCAGCTGCTGCATCAGCTCGGCCCTGAGCCCTACGCGGATGCGCTCGCCTCGCACCGTCGCGCGATTCGAGAGGCGGTTCTCCGCCATGACGGCGTCGAGGTGGACACGCAGGGGGACGCCTTCTTCGTTGCGTTCCCGGCTGCGTCCGGCGCCCTTGGAGCTGCACGCGACTTGACGGAGGCGCTGGGGGACGGTCCGATCAAGGTGCGTGTGGGGGTGCACACCGGTACGCCGTTGCTCGCGGAAGAAGGGTACGTCGGGGTGGACGTCCACCGTGCCGCCAGGATCGCAGCGGCCGGACACGGCGGCCAGGTGCTCGTCTCCTCCGCGACCGCCGCGCTCGTGGAGCCCGATGGATTGCACGATCTCGGCGAGCATCGGTTCAAGGATCTGGCCGCGCCGGAGCGGGTGTATCAGCTGGGCGAGCAGCGATTTCCGCCCCTGAAATCGCTCTATCGGACGAACCTCCCGGTTCCGACGACGCCGTTTCTCGGGCGAGTGGACGAGCTTGCCGAGGCCTCTCAACTTCTCACGAGGTCGGACGTCCGGCTGCTGACCCTGACTGGTCCGGGCGGAACGGGCAAGACGCGGCTTGCGCTTCAGGTCGCTGCGGATGCAGCGGAGGATTTTCCCGACGGGGTGTGGTGGGTGCCGCTCGCAGCACTGCGAGACCCTGCGCTCATCGGCACGGCCGTCGCGCGTAGCCTGGACGTGGACGAGGAGCCCGGTCGTCCGATCGAGGACACGCTCGATGAACGTCTTGCGGGCAAGCGGTCGTTGCTGCTGTTGGACAACGCGGAGCACTTGCTACCGGGGATCGCCTCGCGCATCGGCGAACTCCTCTCGACGAGTGGGCCGAACGTACTGGTCACCAGCCGCGAACGTCTCCGCCTTCAGGCTGAGCACGCCTACTCCGTGCCGTCCTTGACCCCTCGCGACGGCGCTGAGCTCTTCCTCACCAGGGCTCGCCAGGTTGACGCGTGGTTCGAGGAGACGCCCGCCGTGGCGGAGCTCTGCCGCCGTCTCGACGACCTTCCGCTTGCACTCGAGCTGGCAGCAGCCCGCTGCTCGATCTTCACGCCTGAGCAACTCCTCGAGCGGCTGGGTGAGCGGCTTGACTTGTTGAAGGGAGGGCGTGACGCAGACCCCCGCCAGGAGACGTTGCGAGCGACGATTCGCTGGTCGTATGACCTGCTCGAGCCCGACGAGCGGGAGCTCTTCGTGCGGCTGTCGGTCTTCGTCGACGGCTGCACCCACGAATCGGCCGAGGCCGTCTGTGACGCCGGCGTCGACTCACTGCAGTCGTTGATCGACAAGAGTCTCGTCAGGCGGCGCCAAGACCAGAGGGGCAGCCGTTACTGGATGCTGGAGACGATCCGTGAATTCGCGGCCGAGGAGCTCGAACGCCGCGGTGAGACCGAAGCGATCCGCCTGCGGCACGCTGACTTCTTCGCCTCCCTCCTTGAGCGCGCAGATCCGTATCTCCGCCACGGGCCAGATCAGCAGGGATGGGCGCACCGCATCTCGGTGGAGTACGGAAACGTCCGTGCTGCGATGGACTTCGCTCTAGACGACGCACCGGAGCTTGCAATGCGGCTACTCGGAGGACTGACCTTCTTTCTTTGGCTGCGAGGCGGTTTCCTCGAGGCTCGATCGTGGGTCGACCGAGCGCTTGTGGTTGCAAACACCCAGCCGAAGGCGCTGGTTGGGAGGGTGCACGAGTGCGGGGCCGTCACCTCGGAGCGGGTAGGCGACATTGTTGCGGCGAGCCAGCATGCCGAAGCCGCTTACGCCGCCTTCATGGAGGCTGGTGATGAACAGGGGATCGCGGACGCGCTTCGCGAGCGCGGGAAGGCCGCGATGTGGCAAAGAGATGTGGAACGCGCACGAGTGACGTACGAGGAGCTCGCAGTGATTGCGAGTCGAGTGGGTGATGACTGGAACGGCGCGATCGCCCTGAACAATCTGGGCGACATTGCGCTCAACTCCGGTGACTGGGAGCGCGTTGTCGAACTCTGCGGGCGAAGCAGCGACATCCGCCGCGAGCTCGGCGATCGTTGGGGCTCGGCGCTCGCGCGAGCGAATGTCGCAGAGGCCGAGATCGAACTCGGTCGTCTGGAGCACGCGAGCCAAAGCGTGGGCGCCGCTCTCAAGGACAGCCTTGCGGTTAGGGCTGACATGGTCTTTGCCGCGGGCCTCGACACGGCGGCAGTCTTGACCTCCGCGCTTGGCAGAGCGTCCGAGACTGCTCGCCTACTCGGTGCCACCGACCGACTGCACGAGGAGTTGGGCAGCGTCCGCGAGCCCTTCGAGCAGGGCAAGCATGAAGCTGCCACCGCTTCGGCTCGCGCAACGCTCAGCGCGGAAGCATTCGCCTCGGAGTTCGAGCGAGGGCGAGCCATGTCGCTCCAGGAAGCAGCGGATTTTGCGCTGAGCGCGATCGAAGCTGAGACCGACTAGCTGAGCTGCTCGTGCAACTACGCTCGGCTGATGTACCGCTTCTCGCGCGGGTCGACCTTGATCCGCTCGCCCGGGTTCACGAAGAGCGGGACCTGAACCACCGCGCCGGTCTCGAGGGTCGCCGGCTTGGTCACGTTCGAGACGGTGTCCCCCTTCACGCCGGGCTCCGTCTCGGACACCGCGAGCTCCACCGACGAAGGGAGCTGGACACCTGACGGCTTGCCGTTGACCAGCATGATCTGAACCGAGCTCGACGGAAGCATGAACTCGAGCGCATCCTCGACGATGGCATGCGGCAGCGACGTCTGCTCGTATGTGTCGGTGTCCATGAAGACCACTTCGTCACCGGCGTCGTAGAGATACTGCATCTCCTTCGTCTCCGTACGGACGCGTGCGAACTTCTCACCTGCGCGGAACGTCCGGTCGACGACGGAACCGCTGTCGAGCCCTTTGAGCTTCGTTCGGACGAAGGCTCCGCCCTTCCCGGGCTTGACGTGCTGAAACTCGACGATGCGCCAGTACGCGCCGTCGAGCTCGATGTGCATCCCATTCTTGAACTGATTGGTGTTGACGGTCTCGGCCACGGCGCAGAAGACTAGCGCCCCTGCCAGTGATGCCGACATGCATTGCTGGTAGGGGCACAGGATCACTCGACGGTGATCAGATCCTTCCGAAAGCAGGTTAGGTTCTCGAAGCCGCCCTCGGTCACGACGATGTTGTCCTCGATCCGGATGCCTGCCCGACCCTCCATGTAGATACCGGGCTCGACGGTGACTACGTTGCCCGCGGCCAACGTGTCGGTCGACTCCACGGACAGGCGCGGAGCCTCGTGGACCTCGAGGCCGAGCCCATGGCCGAGCCCGTGCCCAAACGTTCCGGCAAAGACCGTCTGATCGACGACTCGTCGCGCAGCCGCATCGGCATCGAAGCCCTTGACGCCGGACCGCAGCGCGTCGAAGCCCGCCTGCTGGGCGGCGAGCACGACCGCGTAGGCCTGCTTGACCGGCGCCTCGACGAAAGCGGTCGTGAAGGTGCGCGTGTAGTCGGACACGTAACCGCCGACGACGCAACCTGTGTCCACGATGATCGTCTCGCCGCGGCCGATCGGCCGGTCGGTGGCGCGGCCGTGCGGACGAGCCGAGTTCGGCCCGGCGGCGACGATCGTCTCGAAGGCAACCGCGTCAGCGCCCTCGTCGTGGAAGAGCTTCTCGATCGTCCAGGCGACGTCGCGCTCGGTTCTACCGACGAAGGGCTCCGCGATCAGGCGCTCGAACATCCGATCCGTGATCTCGCAGGCTCGCCTGATCGACGCGAGCTCGTCGTCGTCCTTGATTGCGCGCAGGCGCTCGACGAGCCCACGGCGCGGAACCGGCTCGATCGTGCCGACGCGAAGCGTCTCGTACCCGGAGTAGGAGACGAAGTCGGCCTCGAAGCCGACCGGGCCCGACAACCTGTCGGCGAGATCCTTCAGGAGCGCGCGTTTGGTCTCCTCGAACTCGACACCCTCTACCGCCCGCGCTGCCTCCGAGTAGCGAAAATCAGTGAAGAGCCGTACGCGCTCGCGCTCGACGAGGAGAGCGGCGTTCGAGCTCTTGAACCCGAAGAGATAGTTGATGTTCGTGGGGTTCGTGACGAGCAGCGGCTCTTCCAGCGACTCGCGTAGGCGCTCGATTCGCGGGTTCACGGAGCCGCTCCTACTTGCTCGACGATGAACTCGAGCGCCTCGCGATAACCGTCAGGCCCCTTGCCGAGGACACGCTTGGCCGCCAGGTCGGCGATGACGGACTTGCGCCGCCACTCTTCCCGCTCCTCGATGTTGGAGAGGTGCACCTCGACGATCGGCGCCTGGAGCAGCTCGAGCGCATCACGGATCGCATAGGAGTAATGCGTCCACGCACCGGGGTTGGCGATGATGCCGTCGGCAGTGTCGACTGCGTCGTGGCACCACTCGACGTATTCACCCTCATGGTTCGTCTGCCGGCACCGTACGGCACACCCGAGCTCCGACGCCCACTCGTAGATTCGCGTTTCCAGCTCGGAGAGGGAGAGACCGCCGTAGAGCGCAGGGTCGCGACGTGCGAGAACGTCGAGGTTGACCCCGTTCAGGACGACGACCTGCATCGGCGCACTCTAATCCGCGATCAACTCGTTCAGCGCCGTGCGAACTTCAGCCTCGGGGCGCGCCGCGACAACCGGCCCGTCGTCGTCCAGCAGCACGAGTCGTAGCTCACCATGCTCTGACTTCTTGTCGCGCTGCAGCGCAGCCCAGGCACGGTTGCGGTCGACCGGCACAGGTCGCGGTGCGAGCACTTCCTCGACGGTGTCCGTGGAACGCCCAGAGAGCCGAAGTGCAGCGAGCAGCCCCAATGCGACCGCGCTCCCGTGGCTCAGGCCGTCGTACCCGGCCGCAGCCTCGAGTGCGTGCGCAAAGGTGTGGCCCAGATTCAGGATCGCACGGCGTCCCCGGTCGAACGGATCACCAAGACAGACACCGGCCTTGAACGCCGCCGCCCCGCGGATCAGCTCGTCCTCGCCGAGCTCCCAGAAAGGCCGGCCCGCCAGGAGCCCCGCCTTCACCACCTCGGCCATGCCTTCGCGGCGCTCGGTCTCGCTGAGAGTGGCGAGGATGTCCGGATCGACGACGACACCTGCGGGATAGTGAAACGCGCCGACGAGATTCTTGCCCGCCGCAAGGTCGATCGCCGTCTTGCCGCCGATCGCGGCGTCCACCTGCCCGAGCAGCGTCGTCGGGACTGCGAGCCAGCGCACGCCGCGGAGATAGGTCGCGGCCGCCAGACCCGCCACGTCCGTGGTCGAACCGCCGCCGTAACCGACGATCGTTCCGCTCCGGTCGAGGTCGAGATCTGACCACAACTGCGCGAGGACCGACGCCGTCTTGGCGGCCTCACCGCGCGGGACCGCATGCACCTGGTTCGGCTCGAAGCCGAGTGGATGCAGCTCGAGGACGTGTTCGTCGGCGATCACCGCGACAGGACCGGCAACGTCGAAACCGGCGAGTCGACCCCGCGCGACCTCGATCTCTAGCGCGGCGAGCAGCACGTCGTCGACGCTCCGCACGGAGGCGGAGGAGACATCGTCGTACAGGGGCTGCCGCTCGTCGAAGAGCGCTCTGAACGCTTCTTCATCCCTCGCAAGTGGACGATCGCTTCTCCGGACGCGCTCCCAGGCCGACGCGGGGTCGACCTCCACCCGGACCGTGTAGGCACGACTGCGCAGAAGGTCACGCGTGCGCTCGGAAAGGACTGCTCCGCCGCCGAGCGCGATCACGGCCGGCACCGGCGAGGAGAGCACCTCTGCGGCGAGCTCCGCTTCGAGGCGACGGAACTCCGGCTCGCCCCGCTCGAAGAGCTCGGCGACGGGAGCATGGCGGCGTTCGATCTCACGGTCGAGATCGACGAAGGGTCGGCCGCTCAGCCGCGCGGCTTTCTCACCCAGCGTCGACTTGCCCGCGCCCATGAACCCGACGAGCGCGAGGTGACGCCCGAGCGCCCCTACCTGGGTGACCAGTCGATCCGCTCCAGATAAGCGCGGTGTGCGGCAAGGAGATCGGCGAGCGAGTCACCGCCGAACTTGTCCTTCGCGGCGCGCGCGAGCTCCCAGGCGACGCAGGCTTCGGCGACGACAGCGAGCGCTTCGACCGCAGCTGTGTCGCTGCGTTCGACGAGCGCCTCGGCAGGCGCGCCGGTCTCCAGGTCGACCGAGGCTAGGGGCTTCATCAGTGTCGGGAGCGGTTTCATCGCAGCGCGGACAACGATCTCTTCGCCATTCGACACGCCGCCTTCGATCCCGCCTGCGTGATTCGTCTTGCGATAGAGGCCGCGCTCGTCCCGCAGGATCTCGTCGTGGGCCTCGGACCCGCGCTTCGCCGCAAGCGCGAACCCCTCACCGATCTCCACTCCTTTAACCGCCTGCGTCCCCATCAGCGACGCGGCGAGCCGCGCGTCCAGGCGCTCGTCCTTCGTCGCATACGTGCCCAGTCCGGGCGGCACGCCGCGTGCGCGCACTTCGACGACCCCGCCGACTGTGTCCCGATCCGCGCGTGCCTCGTCCACCTGCTGCTCGAGGTCCTCGCTCAACACGCGACCTTCGACTGCGATTCCGAGCTCCGCAATCAGGGCTTTTGCCACCGCACCTGCGGCCACGATCACGGCAGTGTGCCGCGCGCTCGCGCGCTCGAGCACATCGCGCACGTCGGCAAATCCGTACTTCTGGGTCCCCGCGAGATCGGCGTGTCCCGGCCGCGGCAGCGTGACGTCCCTGGTTCCCTTGCCGGCCGGCTCACCCTCTGGCGGCCAGGCGCTCATCCCCCACTCCCAGTTCTTGTGATCCCGGTTGCGCACTACGAGCGCGAGCGGAGTTCCGAGCGTTCGTCCGTGGCGCAGGCCGGCGAGCACCTCGACCTCGTCCTGCTCGATCTGCTGCCTCGGGCTGCGTCCGTATCCCTGCTGGCGCCGATGCAGATCAGCATCGATCGCCTCCTGCTCGAGGACGAGACCTGCCGGCAGTCCGGTCACGATGGCGACGAGCGCCGGACCATGCGACTCACCCGCCGTCATGAGCTGGAGCGCCATGCCGTCAAGCGTAGTGGGCCGTTCGGCAGCGCGGATGCAGGTGCCCACGCTCAAAGCGGGAATCCCACGAAGAGGATCCCACGAAGAGGGAGGGCAATACATGAAGGGGCATCACTGCGCGCTCAAGCTGTACGCCCTGAAACGGAACCTGCTTGCGACCTCGGGCGTCGCCACGATTGCGGTTGCGCTCGGCGGCGCTGCGTTCGCTGCGCCGGGAGTCACACCGAGCACGGTCAACGACACGCTGCTTCCGGGCGCGTCGCAGACGATCTCGAAGTCCGTCGAGACTTCGCCGATTCCGCAGAACCCGGACATCTTCTTCCTCGCGGACACGACGGGGAGCATGGGCGGGGCGGTCGCCAACGTCCGGACGGGCAATGCCAACGTCATGGCGACGGTGCTGCTCGCGCAGCCAACCGCGCAATTCGGCGTCGGCGAATACAAGGACACGCCCGACGCCTTCGCCTACCGGCTCAACCAGGCGATCACAGGCAACACGACGGACGTCCAGAACGGGATGAACGCGTGGGTTGCGACCGGCGGGGGTGATACGCCAGAGTGCCAGCTCAACGCACTCGAGACGCTCGCCACGGACTCGGCGACCGGCTTCCGCAGCGGCTCGTCGCGCATCGTCGTGTGGTTCGGAGACGCGGTCGGTCACGATCCGTGCAACGGCGCGACCGAGGTGTCCGCGACCGCGGCCCTCGTCGCGAAGGGGATCCGCGTAATCGCGATCAGCACGGGCGCAGCAAACAACCTCAACGGCACCGGACAGGCCAAACGCATTGCTGATGCCACCGGCGGTGTCTTCCTCTCGGGCGCCAGCGACAGCCAGGTCTCCGACGCGATCCTCAACGGTCTCTCGAACCTGCCGGTCACGGTGACTCCCAGCGTGAACTGCGACGCGGGTGTGAGTGCATCGCTCTCGCCGGCGAGTCGGACCGACGTGAGCGGCACGACGTTCACCTTCAGCGAGACGTACGGGGTCGATGCTGGCACGCTCGCCGGGACGTACGTCTGCACCGTCAAGTTTCTGCTCAACGACCTCGACGGTGGACCAGCGTTCCAGGAGACAATCACGATCAATGTGCCGGCGCCGCCCGACCTTTCGATGGCAAAGACGGGGCCGGCGCTCGTGACCGAGGGCCACAACGCCACCTACACCCTAACGGCGACGAACCTCGGCCCGACGACTGCGACCGGTGTCACGGTCACTGACCCGGTACCCACGAACTCGACGTTCGTCTCGGCGAGTGCCGGGTGCGCTGAGGCCGCCGGCCTAATCACCTGCACATCCGGCACGCTCGCACCCGGTGGGAACCAGGCGTTCACGATCACACTGCTCGCAGGGTCGGGCGCGTCGATCGTGAACATCGCGACCGTCGCGGGCGACCAAGCCGACCCGAACCCAGCGAACAACACGGCGACGGTAACGACCACGATCAACCACAACCCGGTCTGTACCGCCGCGACGACGGGGCTTGGCACCCTCTGGCCGCCTAACCACAAGTACGTGGCCGGCCAGCTTGCGGGTGTGACCGACCCGGACGGCAATCCGATCACGCTGACGATCAACGGGATCACGCAGGACGAACCCGTCAACTCCACAGCGGACGGCAACACGTCGCCGGACGCCACGATCGATTCGGGCGGGGCATTCCAGGTGCGAGCCGAGCGCTCCGGGCGGGGTGACGGACGCGTTTACAGGGTCGCGTTCACTGCGACCGACGGGCTGGGCGGAGAATGCTCCGGCGCCGGCCGCATCGGCGTTCCACACGACCAGGGTGGCCGGCCGGCTCCGATCGACTCGGCACCGCCGTCTTACGACTCGACGCTTCCGTAGTCGTAGCCGTTCCGTCGGGGCCCGCGGTGTCGCGGGCCCCTACGGCCCTATAGCCGCGCGCATTACCTCGAGCGGCGCCGGCAGCCCCGTCCACAGCTCGAAGGACGCCGCCCCCTGAGCGAGCAGGACCTCGAGGCCGTCGACGACCTTCACATCTGCAGCGTCCGCGGCAACAGCGGTCGCCGTTCTCGGATACGGAAGATCGACGAGCGTCTGTCCGGCGCGAAGCTCGACCAGCACGTCGTCTCGCTCCGACGTCGCGTTGACCACGAGATCGACGTCCGACAGGTCCGGCGGCCAGGTGCCGCGTCGCGAGAAGCGAAGCGCGCTCGGGAGCGCCGCGGCAAAGGCCGCTGCCGCGCCACCGTCGCCGAGGATGGCGACCTGGTGAAAGTCGAGGCTGCGGAGGATTGCCGCATCGGTGGAGTATGCGCGCAGCCGGCCGTCCTCGGCGACGAGGGTGTTGACGGACTGCTCGTCGGTCTCAACGAGCTCGGCCACGGCGAGCTTGTGGGGCGTGGTCACGTTCGCGCCGGCAAAGCCGAGCGCGACCAGGCCGCGCAGTGCATCCTCGAGCTGTTCTTGCGCGACCTGCAGGGGCACATATGCCCAGTCGAGCCCTCGCGCCGCAAAGGCCACGTTCTGCATTCGCGGGGACAACGACTGCGAGACCGGATCGCCGAGCAACCCGACGAGCCGAGTCTCACCGGAGATCATGGGCCGCCGTAGCCGTGCGCGTTCGCGTAGTTCAGAAAGGCCTGGTAGCTCGCAGTGAAGAAGTGGTGCTTCTTGTCGGGCTTGCGCACGAAGTAGAGGTACTTGACCTTGGCAGGGTGCGCTGCGGCCTGCAGCGACGCGAGCCCGGGGTTCGCGATCGGCGTCGGCGGGAGTCCCTGCCGCTTGCGCGTGTTGTAGGGCGAGTTGCTCTCGAGCTGCGATTGGCGAATCGACTCCGTCGGAGGAATGTCGAGCCCGTAGCGAAGCGTTGCATCGATACCGAGCGGCATGCGCGCGTGAAGCCGGTTGTAGATCACGGCCGAGACGAGCTGGCGCTCGTCGGGCGAGAGTGTCTCCTTCTCCACCATCGAAGCGATGATGAGAACGTCGTACGGCGTCAGGTTCTTCGAGTGCGCGTAGCCGAGGTCGATCTGCTTCCAGTTCTCACAGAACGCATCGAGCTGATCCTGGACGAGCTGCGGGGAAGAGGTCTGCTGGAAGAACTCATAGGTCGCCGGAAACAGGAAACCCTCGATCCTGCGCGGCTTCCCGCGGAAGCAACTCGGCACACGCGGTGTCGCCGTCGCGGCGATATAGGACCGCTTCGAGAGCTTCGGACGCCTCTTCGACTTGCGTGCGGCGATCCTGCCGACTGCTCCGACCCGGTCGGCCATCTGCTTGCGGGTGAACCCTTCGGGAAAGACGACGTGAAACGGCTTCGGCATCGCAATCACCGTCACGACGGGGCCGTTCGCGGTCGAGCGCGTCACAGTCCTGTACACAAGCGTGCTCGAGAGCGTCGTCGACGCGCTGTTGCTGGTGTTGTCTCCCCCGCCGATCGCAGCGACTGCGAGCCAGCCGAGACCGCCGAGCAGCAGGACGAGCACACCGAGCGCGAGAATCCGGCGCCGCGCGACCTGGCCCGGGTTCGGACCTTCCGGCGGGCGCCCTTGCCGCGGCGGGATTACGCCCCGGCGCCGCTTGTCCATGTGAGGTAGCTGGAGAGGAGGTGGGCCGCAGCGCGCGCGTCCTCGGGTGCATCCGAGGGAGCCTGTTCGGCGAGATCGGTCGTGAACCGCTCGTCGTAGGTCACTACCGGAACACTGATCACGTCGGTGAGCGCTTCGACGAAGCGCTCCGTCTCGGTCGCCTGCTGGCCACGCTCGCCGCGCAGGGTCAGTGGCATCCCGACGACGACGCGCTCGGCCTGCTCTTCGCCGATCAAGGTCGCGAGGCGTGCGAGCCCGTCGCCGGTCGCGGCGCTCTCAACCACGCAGAGGGGCCGCGCGATCGTGCCGGTCGGGTCCGAGACGGCGACGCCGGTCCGCGCCCGGCCGAAGTCCAGCGCGAGAACCTTCACTCGAGCGCTTTGGCGATCGCTTGCTTGCCCGCTTCCAGGGCGTCGCGCAGCCCGCCTGGGTTCTTCCCACCGGCCTCGGCAAGTGTCGGACGGCCGCCACCGCCGCCGCCGATGTGACGGCCGATGTCGCGCACGAGCTTCGACGCGTCGAGGCCGCGGGCGACCAGCGATTCGTCGAGATTCACGACGAGATAGGCGCGCCCGTCGTCCACGGACCCGACGATGACACCGGCAGCCTGCTCCTGCCGGCGCACCCGATCCGAGAGGTCGCGCAGCTCGCCGCCCTTCACCGATTGCGCCTGGACGAGCACGATGTCACCGTCCTTCTCGACGATCTCGAAGTCGGCCGTAGCTTCTCGCTTCGGTCTCTGCGACTGCTTGCGTGCCTGTTCGAGCTCCGCACGAAGCTCGTCGGCCTCGCGCACTCCTGCATGGAGAAACGCATGCGCCTCACCCGAGGTGACCGCTTCGATGCGGCGAGCACCGGCCCCGACTGAGCCCTCGCTCAAGATCACGAAGGGGCCGACCTCCGCGGTCGAACGGACGTGTGTTCCGCCGCAGAGCTCCCGTGAGAAGCCGTCGATCTCGACGACGCGCACGTGATCGCCGTACTTCTCGCCGAAGAGCATCATCGCGCCCAGCTTGCGCGCTTCTTCGATCGGCGTCACGAACGTCCGGACCGGGACGTTCTGGAAGATCTTGTCGTTGACGAGGTGCTGCACCCGTTCGCGCTCTTCGTCCGTCAGCTGTTGCGGATGGGTGAAGTCGAACCGAAGCTTGTCCGGGCGCACCGCGGAGCCCGCCTGCCGAACGTGGTCGCCGAGCACGTCTCGCAGCGCCTTGTGCAAGAGATGCGTCGCGGTGTGATTGGCCATCGTCGGGTAGCGGACAGCCCAGGGCACCACCGCGCGAACACGATCTCCGGCAGCGAAGCCCTCGCCCTCGAACAGCAGCGCCTGGTCGTTCTCAAGCCGATAGGCATCGCGCAACTCGGCACGCGCGCCGTTCCTGTCGTCACGCTCGATCCAGCCTGCATCGGTTACCTGGCCGCCACCGGCCACGTAGAACGGCGATTCGCGCAGCTTGGCCAGGAAGAGCCCGTCGCCGACCTCTTCGAGCGCTCCGATCTGGGTGAGCACGTCGGTCTTCTCGAAACCGACGAACTCCGAGCGGAAACCGGCCACCTTCGCGAATTCCGCCGCACGGTCGTCGTCCTTCGAGATCGCCCCACGCGAGCGTGTGCGTTGCACCTCCATCAGGCGCGTGAACTCCTCCTCGTTCACACCCAAGCCCCGCTCGCGCGCGAGCTCGCGGGTCAGCTCGAGCGGGAACCCGTACGTGTCGTGGAGCCTGAACGCGTCCTCACCCGAGATGTCCCCGCCCTTCTGTGCCGTCTCCTCGAAGAGACGCATGCCACGCTCGAGCGTCTTGCCGAACCGTTCCTCCTCCGCGGTCAAGACGCGACGGATCTCGTCCCGGTGCTCCTCGAGCTCCGGATAGCCCTCTTTCATCTGCTCGATCACGACGTCCGAGAGACGGGCGAGGTACGGCGGCTCGAGGCCGACGCGCGCCGCCTGCTGCACTGCACGGCGAATGATCCGCCGCATGACGTAGCCCCGGCCTTCGTTGGACGGCGCGACGCCGTCGGCCGCGAGAAACGTCATGCCTCGTCCGTGGTCGGCGAGGATGCGGTGCGCCTTCGTCGCCTCCGGCGAGTCGCCGTAGGCGACGCCGCTCTCGTCCGCGATCCAGCGCATGATCGCCTGGTACACGTCCGTCTCGTAGACGGTCATGACGTCCTGCAGGATCGCAGCGGTTCGCTCCACCCCCATGCCCGTGTCGACGTTCTGCTGCGGCAGCGGCGTCAGGGCGCCGTCGGCACCGAGTGCGAACTCCATGAAGACGAGATTCCAGAACTCGAGGAAGCGCTCGCAGCGAGTGCAACTCGGCTTGCAGTCGGGTTCACCGCAGCCGTGCTCGACTCCCCAGTCGTAATACATCTCGGTGTCTGGACCGCACGGGCCGGGGCCTCCGACCGACCAGAAGTTCTCGGAGCGTGGCAGGAACACGAGTCGCTCGGCGGGCTGACCGATCTTCCGCCAGTGGTCGTACGCGACCTTGTCCTCGCCAAGCCCCAGCTCAGGATCGCCGGCGAACACACTCACCCAGAAGCGCTCGGGATCGAGCTTCAAGTGCTCGAAGACGAACTCCCAGGCGAAGTCGATCGCCCCTTCCTTGAAGTACTGGCCGAACGAGAAGTTGCCGAGCATCTCGAAGAAAGTGAGGTGCGAACCGTCGAGCCCGACCTCGTCGATGTCCGGCGTCCGGAAGCACTTCTGGACGGTGGTGAGGAGCGGCGCCGGCGCCCGCTCACGGCCGAGGAAGTACGGCATCAAAGGCTGCATGCCCGCAGTGGTCAGCAGCGTGGAGCGGTCGTCAGCACGCGGGACCAATGACGCCGACGGCCGAAAGACGTGGCCTTTCGACTCGAAGAAAGCGCGGAAACCCGCACGCAGCTCGGCTGACGTTCGCACCCCTGGATTGTACGAGTGCGGTCCGAAGGCCCCGCCGCCCGGCTCAGCCCCTGGCGACCTTCGGCTCAGGCTCCTCCGAAGCGATCTCTTCGCGGATCTTCTCCAGGGAGCGCCGGATCAGGCGCGAGACGTGCATCTGGGAGATCCCGACCTGCTGCGCGATCTGCGACTGCGTCAGGCCTTCGAAGAAGCGGAGATGCAGGATCATGCGCTCTCGCTCGTCGAGCACGCGAAACCCGGGTGCGAGCACCGCGCGGTCCTCTGAGACGTCGTACTGGTGCTCCTCGGTGCCGATCGACTCGAGCGGGTCGAGGTCCTCGCCGTCGTCCTGGCCGCCGCTGCCGGTCGAGAGTGAGAGCGACGAATATGCGCGGCCGGACTCGAGCGCTTCGAGCACCTCTTCCTCCTCGACACCGGCAGCCTTTGCGAGCTCGGTGATCGTCGGCGAGCGACCAAGCTGGACGGTGAGCTGCTCGACGATCTTGGACAACTGGACGTTCAGCTCCTGGAGCCCACGTGGCACGCGTACCGCCCAACCCTTGTCGCGGAAATGACGTTTGATCTCGCCGATGATGTTCGGCGTCGCGTACGTCGTCAGCTCGACTCCACGATCGAGATCGAATCGGTCGATCGCCTTGATCAACCCGATCGCACCGATCTGGACCAGATCCTCGAGCTGCTCGCCGCGATACGAGTACCTCCTGGCAAGTGAGCGCACGAGCGACATGTACTGCTCGATCAGCTGCTCGCGGGCCTGGAGGTCGCCGTCCTCGTGGTATCGGCGCAGGAGGACCTTGTCGGACTCGTTCACGTCACGCCCTCTCTTTGGCCGTGTCGACGTGCTTCGTGAGCTCGACCCACTGCCCGCCGTCACGATCCTCGATCTCGACTGCATCGCAGACGGCGCTCAGGATTCGGTGCAGGTTCAGGTCTTGGGCGCCACCGACGTCTTCGTACTCGGCGCGCAGCGACGTGAAGGGGCCGACGATCGTTCGGAGCTCGCCGTCCGCGACGAGCACGCGCACCGTCAACTCATCACCCGCGCTCGGCCGATCGAGCAAGGCGTCCAGGGCAAGCTCGAGATCTTCGAGGTACTCGAACGTCAGGTCGAGGCGCACGGCGAGCCCGCCCAGCACGAGGTGGGCGACGCCGTGGAATGCATCGTCTGCAGGCAGCTTCAGGCAGATCTCGTCAACGCTCAAGTGCTCCCTCCAGTCTGACCCTGGGATACAACGAACAACCGGCGCAGCGGGTTTCGCAGCTGAGCGCTAGAAAGTCCACCCGGTTCGGATACTACGGATCGGCTTCGATGATCCCGGCCCCGACGACGACCCCGTCCTCGTAGAGCACCGCTGCCTGACCGACGGCGACGCCGTACACGGGCTGCGCGAGCTCGAGCCGGAACCCTGCGGCTGTCGGCTGGACGTGAGCGGGCACGGCCTCCGAGCGGTAGCGAAGCTTCGCTTCGACTTCCTCGACGGGCACGTAGAGGTTCCCGGTCGCAGCGAGCGACGTGCGCGCGAGTGACTCGAGGCTGCCGACCACGACGGTGTTCGTTCGTGCATCCGAGCGGAGCGCATAGACCGGCGCACCAGTTGCGACCCCGAGACCCTTGCGCTGGCCGGGCGTGAAGCGCCAGTAGCCGGAATGGCGGCCGAGCTCCGTTCCCTCCTCGTCCACGACCGGGCCGTCCTCAGCGGCAAGCCCGCGACGCTCGAGGAAGTTGCGATAGTCGTCGCCGGCGAGGAAGCAGGCTTCCTGGCTCTCCCCGCGGCGCGCAACTGCAAGCCCGGCGCGCTCCGCCTCTGCCCGCGTCTCTTCCTTCGACTGGCCGCCGAGCGGGAACGAGATGCGGTCGAGCTTCGCCGGATCGATCTTCGCGAGCATGTACGACTGGTCCTTCGAAGGATCGACACCGCGGCCGAGCAGCAATCGTCCCCGGTGCTCGACGATGCGCGCGTAATGGCCGGTCGCGAGCTTGTCGGCGCCTGCGCGGTGTGCGAAGGCGAGCAGCCGCGCGAAGCGGAACCCGCCGTTGCAGTGGACACACGGGTTCGGCGTCTCCCCACGCTCGTAACCCCGGACAAACGGATCGACGACCGCGCGCCGGAACTCCTCGCGCAGGTCGAGCGTCACGTGCGGCACCCCGAGGGCGTGGCAGGTCGCACGCGCAGCCAACACCGCATCGGGCGAACAGCATGCGCGCTCGGCGTCAGGCCCATCAGGATCGAGCCAGAGCCGAAGCGTCACACCGATCGCGTTGGGCAAAGACTTGAGCAGCGCAACCGCACTGTCCACTCCCCCACTCATCGCCACCGCAATCCGACCTTCAAACCGCGGAGCCCGAAAAACAGGCCCGATCGCATTGGCCAGCGCATCAGCAGCAAGCTCCTCCCCACCAACGGAAGCAGCCTCGAGCAACGTCAACCCAACAAGCGACCGCTCGAGCCCAGATGCGTCAGCCTCAACAATCCGCTCCCCATCAAGAACGAGCCGCACGAACGCAAAGTCAGCCCCACGCGCCGAATCACCAATCAGCTCAACCATGAATTCAGGCTAGCGGCAATCGCCGCGAGTGCCGGCTCAGCCGGCGCTCGCCCCAACGGCTCTCGGAGACCGCCGCTCCCACCACTGGAAAGTCATGGCCCGCGGAGCGGGCCGGACCTTCAAGCGTTAGCAATCGCCGCGAGTGGCGGCTCTGCCGGCGCTCGCCACAACCGCTCTCGGAGACCGCCGCTCTCACCGCTGGAAAGTCATCATGGCCCGCGAAGCGGGCCGGACTTTCCAGCGTTAGGCCAAACCCTGCCGTGACTGCGCCCGCTGTGAACCTGGATAGCCAGGTGGGTGCCATGCCGACTTCCGGCAAAGCCTTGGCCGGACAGAAGCTCCCTTAGCGTCTTTGTTGGTTCTACATTGAATGCGCAGCCACGAACAGGGTCGGCCGCTCGCAGCGTAGCGTCTACCGCGCGAAACGCCACTGGATCGTCTGGGCGCCGTGCAGGTCCAGTCGATTGGCCAGCGCCTTGGTGATGTCGAAGTCGCGGCCGGGAACGTTCGGGCCCTTGTCGACCACCTGCGTCAGGACCTCGCGCCCCTGGTAGCGAATGTAGAGCTTGACGCCGCAGGGAAGCACGGGATGCGCCACGCCTTCGGTCGTCTTGAGGAAAGGCGTACCGCACGCCGTGCGCCGGCGGGACGCGGTCGGTCCGTACGGCGCGGCCCGCGCGGTGTAGTAGCCGTTCGCCGTGCCGGGGACGCTGACGGCGGCGGGAAGCTTGTTCTTCGAGCCCGCGTCTCGATGATTGATCGCGAGCGCCGCGATCGCTGCGACGAGGGTGATCCCGGCCAGCCAGGCCGCGCGCTGGGCCAGAGGCACGTTCACGCGACGCTGTGTAGCACGTCGCCGAACGACTCCCGCACGAGGGCGTCGAAATCGGCGGGGAGGGTCCCGTCGGGACCGGCGAACTCGCGGAGATACATCAGGAGATACGAACGCTCTTCGTTTCGCGCGACATCGTCGCCGCCGTGGTCGCGCGCAGCCCGCTCGAGCTCCCAGAGATTCCACTCGCGTGGGCTGTCGTTCGCCGGGAGAAAGGTGACGACCCGATCAGGCTCTTCCGGTTCGGCTTCGGACCCCGGCTCAGGCTCGGGCTCCGGGGGGAGCGCCGGCACCGCCACGATCCGGGGCCGCTCGGGCTCTCGTGTCTGCTCTGGTTCCGGCTCGGGCTCGGAGCTGGGTTCCGCCTCGCGTGTCTGGACCGATGATTGAGGTAGCACGACGACGGGCGGCTGCGACGCGTACTCGAGCGTCGGTGCAGGGTCCGGGTCAGCAGCCTCGCCGACCGCCTGAGGCTGCCGTGCAGCCGCGTTCCGCGCCCACACTGCGATCTCGACGGCCGCGACGATGAGCCAGGCACCGGCGACCACCGCGATGATCCACCAGGTACTGAGATCCTCGATTCCGGCGATGACTGCGACCGCGATGATGAATCCGGCCTCGACGATGAAGCGGGAGCCGACGAGGGGCACGCGGAGATCCTACGGTTGTTGCTCGGCGGGCGGCTTGCCCGCGGGCCCCGGGGACGGGGGCTCTGTCTCGTCCGCAGCGGAGGTATCGGCTGCTTCTGGCTTTTGGCTCGTCGGCGGTGCGGCGGGAGGCGACACGGGTGGTGTCGCGATGGGGGCGGCGGGACGAATGGCCGCCGGCGGCGTGCGGTTGGCCTCGGTCACGCTGCTCGCCGCTGCGACGATTGCTTCGCCGACCTTCTTGATCTCGTCGTCGCCGAGCCCGGCCGCCGAGAGGAGTTGCTCGGTGCCGCTCTGGGCACGGCTGAGAATCGCCGCAGCCTGGGCGCGCGCCCATTCGAGGGTCTGCTCGACCTCGGCCCGCGCTGAGTTCGTCAGCTCGGTCGCTTGGTGGCGCGACTGTTCCAGGAGCCGGCTGCCCTTGGCCTCTGCCTCGCGGAGCTCCTGAGTCGCATCGCGGTTGGCATTCGCAAGCAGCTCGCGCGCCTCGTTCCGCGCGTTGTTGAGCATCTCCGCGCGCTGGCGTTCACTCTCCTGGCGATAGCGCTCGATCTCGGCTTCGCGGTCCTGCTGCTCGCGGCGACGTCCGCGAACCTCTTCCTCGGTCTTGGACAGCTGGGCCTCGGAAGCTTTCTGCGCGTCGGCCTCGATGGTGTCGGCGTATTCTGAGGCAGCGCGAATCAGATGCAGGGAGTCCATGCGGACTGCATGACCGGTGGGCTCGACCGACTGGCCGCTTCGACTGGCCGCCTGGAGCACACGAAGCTGCGCCTGGAGCTGGGCAGAGTGGCGGCGGAACGCCTCGAAGGCGTCGCGCACCTTCTCGGTGTCATAGCCGTCCCCGCTCTTCGGCAGGTCTTCGAGGCGCGGGAGCGCCGTCAGCGAGGTCTGTTGTCCGGGTTCTTGAGTTGCCATCTGCGGTTGGCCCTTCGACCAAAGTATGCAGGTTCCATCGGCCGTTCAGGCATCGGGCCTTAAGCCTTCGGCGTCTTCACACTGATTCCAAGCTCGTCCAGCCGTTCCTGCGTCGTCGGCGCGGGTGCCCCTGTGAGCGGATCCGAGCCGCTGGCAGTCTTGGGGAAGGCGATCACCTCGCGGATGTTCGACTCGCCGGCCAGGAGGGCCACGAAACGCTCGATCCCGAGGGCGAACCCGCCGTGGGGCGGTGCGCCCAGTCGCAGCGCCTCAAGGAACCAGCCGAATTTCGCCCGTGCCTCCTCGTCGCTCATCCCCATCGCGCGAAAGACTCGCTCCTGGATCTCCTGGCGGTGGATCCTGATCGAGCCCGAACCGAGCTCCCACCCGTTCCAGATCAGGTCGTAGTGCTGGCTCAGGGCTGCACCCGGGTCGGTCTCGATCAGGTCGTCATGCCCGGGAGCGGGGCTCGTGAACGGGTGATGGACGAACGTCCACTGCCCCGTGTCCTCGTCCTTCAGGAACAGTGGGAAGTCGAGCACCCAGTGGAACTCGTCCCGCGACTCGTCGACGAGGCCGAGCTCCTGGCCGAGGTGGAGACGCAGGGCGCCGAGCACCCGCTCGACCATCGGCGTACTGTCCGCGACGAAGAGCACCGTCGAGCCGGGCGGCGCGCGAAATGCATCGAGCTCTCCCCCCGTGAGGAACTTCGCGATCGGCGAGCGCACCTCCCCGTTCTCGTCGTACACGAGATATGCGAGCCCCTTCGCGCCCCACTCCTTCGCGAAGTCCTCGAGCTTCTGCAGCTCGCCCCGCGAGAACGACTTCGGCGCGACGAGGTAGCGCACAGTGTCGGTGTTCGCGAACACCCCGAACTGGGAGTCGCGCGTGAGCGCGGTCGCGTCCTGGATCTCCAGACCGAAGCGGAGGTCGGGCTTGTCGGAGCCGTACCGCAGCATCGCGTCGGCATAGGACATGCGTGGGAACGGCCGAGACGGCGGTGTCCGACCGAGCGTCTCGAACGATGCTACGACGACCTGCTCCAGGACGTCGAGCACCTCCTCCCGCGTCGGAAACGCGAGCTCGAGGTCGAGCTGGCGGAACTCGAACTGCCGGTCTGCACGGAGATCCTCGTCCCGCCAACAAGTAGCGATCTGGTAGTAGCGGTCGATGGCGCCGACCATGAAGAGCTGCTTGAAGAGCTGCGGCGATTGGGCGAGCGCGTAGAATCGCCCGGGTTGTAAGCGCATCGGGATGAGAAAGTCGCGGGCGCCCTCCGGCGTGCCGAGCGTCATCGAGGGAGTCCACACGTCGATGAAGCCTTGCTCGTCCATGGAACGCCGGATCGCACCGATGACCGTTGCGGAGAGGCGCAGGTTGCCCTGCATGCGGTCGCGGCGCAAGTCGAGGTAGCGATAGCGAAGGCGGAGGGGCTCCTCGACGCCTTCGTCGTCGAGCTGAAACGGCAATGGCTCGGAGCGCGAGACGATCTCGAGCTCGTTCACCTGCAGCTCGACTTCGCCCGTGGGGATGTTCGGGTTCACGGCGTCGGGCGCCCGGCGCACGACTTCGCCCTGGGCACGCACGACGAACTCGGAACGGATGTCGTGCGCGGTCTGCGCCGCCTCCGGGGCGCGTTCGGGGTTCACCACGAGCTGCACGATGCCCGTGTGGTCGCGGAGGTCGATGAAGATGAGACCGCCGTGGTCTCTCCTGCGCGCGACCCAGCCAGCCACGGTGAGCTCCTGCCCGACGTGGTCGGGACGGACGCCGCCGGCGTACAGGTCACGCCAGGCGTTCATCCGGAGATCCTGTCCACGAGCTCGTCGAGGGACGCCGTCACGTCGGGACGGCCCGACTCGCGGACCGTTGCCTGGCCGCCGTTCACGATCACGGTCCAACCGGCGCCGAGGCGGCCGGCCTGGGTGAGCTGTCCCTTGACCGACCGGCCGGCATAGTCCATGTCCGTCCGGAGCCCGCGCCGCCGTAGCTCTGCGAGCAGCGGCAGGACCCGGGCGCGGTCCGCGCCCTCCTCGAACACGAAGAAGACGTCGGTGTGCGCGAGCGCGGCGCGGTCCGCGCCGATCGAGAGCAGGAGACGCTCCAGGCCGGCGCCGAAGCCGATCCCGGGCGTCGGCGGTCCGCCAATCGCTTCGATCAGCCCGTCGTACCGTCCACCGCCGCAGATCGTGTCCTTCGCTCCGATCGCCTCGTCCTTGAACTCGAAGGTCGTACGTGTGTAGTAGTCAAGGCCACGGACCAGGGTCGGCGTGAGCTCGTAGCGGACACCGTAGGTGTCGAGGTACTCGCGTACCCGCTCGAAGTGCTCACGGCAGGCAGCGCAGAGCGACTCCCCGATCTTCGGCGCGCCCGCGAGCAGCGCCTGAACGCGCTCGCTCTTTACGTCGAAGACCCGGAGCGGCGAGGTCGCGCGCTTCGCGCGCGCCTCGTCGTCGAGTTCCAGCTCATGCTCATCGAGCCACGCCGCCAGCTGCTCGATGTAGGCCGGACGGCAGTTCTGGTCGCCGATCGAGTTCAGCTCGAGCACGTAGTCGGTGACGCCGACGCGGCGGAGAAGCTCTGCATAGAGCTGGATCACCTCCGCGTCGATCGCAGGGTCGTCCGTGCCGATCGCCTCGATCGAGAGCTGCCAGTGCTCGCGGTAACGTCCGCGCTGCGGCCGGTCGTAGCGCCACATCGGCCCGATCGTGTACAGCTTCTGCGGTTGGGGCTCGCGTTGCAGGCCGTGCTGCAGGTACGCCCGGCAGATCGGCGCCGTTGCTTCAGGGCGCAACGTCAGGGATCGGTCGCCTCGGTCGGTGAACGTGTACGTCTCCTTCTGCACGACGTCGGAGCCCCCACCCGACGTCCGGACGATCAGGTCCGTGTCCTCGAAGGCTGGCGTGTCGATGCGGTGATACCCGTAGAGGGACGCGACGTCCTTCATCTCCCCCGTCACCCATTCCCAGAGCGGCTGCTCGGACGGGAGGATGTCGTGGGTGCCGCGCGGCGCCTCGAAGCGCGTCACGCGCGCAGCTCCGCAAGAAACGGATTTCGATCGAGCTCCGCGCCGATCGTCGTCTCCGGTCCGTGACCCGAGTAGACGATCGTGTCCCGCGGGTACCGGTCCGCAAGCGTCCGGATCGACTCGACGAGCGTGTCCCAGTCTGCCCCGGGGAGGTCCGTGCGGCCGACCGATCCGGCGAAGAGGAGGTCTCCGGAGAAGACCGCACCCTCGGTGTGGTAGGCGAGGTGCGCCGGCGAGTGACCCGGAACACGCAACGTCTCGAACGACATGCCTGCAAGCTCGAGCACCTCGTCGCCCTGGAGCGCGATATCGGGTGAGTAAGGCTGGAGCTCGACTCCCGGCGGCGTGAAACTGTTGACGTCCTCGAGCAGCAGCCGTTCGTCGTCTGCCATGTAGACGGGCGCGCCGGTGGCCCGGGCCAGCTCAGCCACTCCACCGAGGTGATCCCAGTGACCATGGGTGATCAGAATCGCCGCGCACGTGCTCTCGAGGGCCGCCAACTCCTCGAGAATCCTCGGCGCGTCCGCACCGGGATCGACGACGACTGCCTCGTGCGCGCGGTCGTGAGCAAGGACGACGTAGCAGTTCGTCCCGATCGGGCCGAGCTCGTATCGGTTCACTGCGAGGCTCACGGGCGTTTGAGTCTAACGGCGGCCTGTCGGCGCCCTTAAGATCCTCACGATGCAGAGCTGGAACCTTCGCGAGATCGACACTCCCGATGGGACCCGCTCGCCTGTGGTCCTCCGCTCGGACGCCGCTGCGCGAGCCGTGCTGATCTCGCTCCAACCGGGACAGGCGCTAGGCGATCACCAGGTGAAGGAACGCGCGCTCGTCTCGGTCGTCGACGGCTCGGTGCGAGTCGAGGCCGGCAACGAGACGATCGAAGCCGACGCCGGGTGCTTCTTCTCGTTCGACGCGGACGAGCGACGCTCGATCTCGACTGAGTCGGGCGCACGCATCTTGCTCGTCCTCGCGCCCTGGCCGGGCGAGGGGCACTACCGCGGCGACGCGAAGAAGGACTAGCGCGTCTTCGGAGCGTCGCGCCGCGCGAGGCGCTTCTGGAACATGCGGTAGGTCAGCGAGTCGGTGAAGTAGCTGAAGGGGATGAAGAAGGCGATCAGAAACACCGCTGGAAAGACCTGCTGCACGAACGGCTGGTTCCGGTTGAGCAGAATCATCGCCAGGACCAAGATGGGCCCGAAGAGCGCCGCTCGGCGAATCGACCGCCGCCAGGAGGGAGGTTCGACCGTGCGCCGCCCCGAACCGCGAGCGGCCGGCTTTCCCTGCTGCGGTTTCCGCGGCTTCGCCTCACGCTGTCCGTTCTTCTCCGTGCGAAGCTCGCCCGGGTCGGCGGCGACCTCGTTCCCCTCGTCGTCGACGTAGACGTACTCGTATTCGTGGCGCCGCGCCTTCGCCTCGCGCCGTCGCTGCTTTCTGGTCGGCATCGCGGAACTAGCCTAACTCGGCGAGCTCACCCTGGAGAACCACGTTGGTCACGAGGTTCCCGCCGAGGTGGTAGGCGAGATACCGCCAGTCAGGGGCGTCGAGCAGCACGATGTCGGCGTCATAGCCGGAAGCGAGGCGCCCGAGCCGCCCGGAACGACCGAGGACGTGCGCCGCGTTGACCGTGCAGGCGGCAAGGGCCTCCGCCGGCGACAGCTTGAGCTGAGTCGCCGCCAGCGAGCACACGAGCGGCAGGCTTTCGCAGAATGCGCTGCCCGGATTGAAGTCGGTCGCGAGGGTGACAATCGCGCCGGCCTCAACGAGCGCCCGCGCCGGCGGCATCGGCCGGGCGAGGAAGAGCGCACTCGCCGGGAGCAGCACCGCTGCGACATCGCTTGCTCCCAACGCAGCGACTCCCTCGGCGCCCGTTGCCTCGAGGTGGTCGACCGACCTCGCGCCGAGCTCGATCGCGAGCGGGACGGCGCCCTGCTCGGTGAACTGGTCGGCATGCAGACGGAGCGCAAGGCCCGCTTCGGCGCAGGCGCTCAGATAGCGCCGCGCCTGCGCGGCGTCGAACGCGCCGCGCTCGAGGAACACGTCGGCCGCTTCTGCGAGCGCGGCGGCATCCGGGAGGACCTGCGTCAGGATGAAGTCGAGGTAGGCATCCGCGTCGTCGTACTCGGGCGGCACTGCGTGTGCCCCAAGCCACGTGGGGATCCCGCCTTCGTCTCGGATCGCCTGCAACGAGGCGAGCTCGGTATCGCGGTCGAGTCCGTAGCCGGACTTCGCCTCGAAGGTGGTCGTCCCCGCGCGCAGCATCCAACTGCGGTGCGTGCGAACGGCGGCTGCGAGCTTTTCGGGACCGGCTGCACGCGTCGCCCGGACGGTGGACATGATTCCGCCCCCCGCTGCGTGCAGCTCCTCGTAGGACGCGCCGGAGGCACGGAGCGCGAACTCCTCCACGCGGTCGCCGGCAAAGCAAGCGTGCGTGTGGCAGTCGACGAGCCCGGGGATCGCGCAGAGCCCGCGCCCGTCGACCTCGTCCACTTCCCCTTCGAGACTCGGAAGGTCGCGCATGCGGCCGACGCTCTCGATCGATCCACCGGCACAGAGGACGTACGCGTCTTCGATCACGTCGACCTCGGCGAGCTCGCTTCCCCGCAGCGGGGCAGACGTCCCTACAGGTGTCGCGAGCTGTTCCAGATCGCGGACGAGCAGGCGGCTCCCGCCGCCCGTGCGATTCATCCCCGCGCGGCGGGCGGCATCGGCGCCACGAGCCCGTGCGACTCGGCGGCCGCGATCGCCTCGGGATACCCCGCATCGAGATGTCGCATGACACCGGTGCCGGGATCCGCCGTCAGTACTCGCTCGAGGCGTTCGGCAGCGTCGTCGGTGCCGTCGGCGACGATGACCATCCCTGCGTGGATCGAGTTGCCGATCCCGACTCCGCCGCCGTGGTGCACGCTGACCCATGTGGCGCCAGCCGCCACGTTGAGCAGGGCATTAAGGATCGGCCAGTCGGCGATCGCATCGGAGCCGTCGCGCATGGCTTCGGTCTCGCGGTAGGGCGACGCGACCGACCCTGAGTCGAGGTGGTCCCGCCCGATCACGACCGGCGCCTTGACTTCACCGGAGCGAACGAGCTCGTTGATCGCCAATCCCGCCCGCGCGCGGTCCCCGTACCCGAGCCAGCAGATCCTGGCGGGCAGGCCCTGGAACGCCACACGATTCGCCGCGAGGTCCAGCCACCGCTGCAGAAGCGGATCGTCCGGGAAGAGGTCGCGGAGCACCGCGTCGATCGCCGCGATGTCCGCCGCCTCACCCGAGAGCGCCGCCCACCGGAACGGGCCGACGCCGCGACAGAAGAGCGGCCGGATATAGGCCGGGACGAAGCCCGGGTACGAGAAGGCCTCCGCTACGCCACCTTCACGGGCCTCACCTCTGAGGTTGTTGCCATAATCGAAAACATAGCTGCCGGACCGGACGAACTCGAGCAACGCTTCGACATGACGCACAATCGACACACGTGCGCGAGAGAGATACTCGTCTGGATCCGATTCACGTAACGCAGCCGCTGCCTCGACGGTCAGACCGACGGGGATGTAGCCGGTGAGCGGATCGTGCGCAGCCGTCTGATCTGTGACCAGATCGAAATGCTCGCCGCGGCGCGCCAACTCGGGAATCACCTCGGCTGCGTTACCGAGCAGACCCACCGAGAGCGCTCGCCCTTCTGCCGACGCGGCCCGGATTCGTGCGAGCGCGTCGTCCAGCGACTCGGTCGCCTCGTCGAGGTAGCGCGTCTCGAGCCGGCGCTCGATCCGCGCCGGGTCGACCTCCACGCAGAGGATTGCGGCGCCGGCCATCGTCCCGGCGAGCGGCTGCGCACCCCCCATCCCGCCAAGCCCGGCGGTGAGGATCGTGCGGCCGGAGAGGTCGGGCGAGCCGAAGTGGGTCTCACCTGCTGCCGCAAATGTCTGGTACGTGCCCTGCAAGATGCCCTGCGTGCCGATGTAGATCCAGCTCCCCGCGGTCATCTGCCCGTACATCGTCAGTCCGAGGGCCTCGAGCCGGCGGAACTCGTCCCACGTAGCCCAGCGCGGAACCAGCATGGCGTTGGCGATCAGCACGCGCGGCGCGCCCGGGTGCGTCCGGAACACGCCGACCGGTTTGCCGCTCTGCACGAGCAGGGTCTCGTCTTCCCGCAGTTCGAGCAGCGAGCGGACGATCGCCCGCAACGCCTCCGGATTCCGTGCGGCCTTGCCCGATCCGCCGTAGACGACGAGATCTTCGGGCCGCTCTGCGACCTCGGGATCGAGGTTGTTGAGCAGCATCCGCAACGGTGCCTCCGTCGACCACGCGCGCGCGTGTAACTCAGTGCCACGCGGCGAACGGATGCGGGTCAGATCCCCGCAGAGCTCCTGGACGACAGCGTCAAGTGGGCGGGTAGTGCTCACGCGAGCTCACCCACCTCCGCCTCGACGGCCGCGAGGAACGAACCGTCCTGGATCGCGGCCGCGACCGTTTCGATGTCGTGCGAGAGCGAGCGATCGTCGCCGAGCCGCGGCGAGAGCGAACGGACGAATCCATGCGCAGCGCGCACGCCGTGTCCGGGCTCGAGCGGGGCGAGAAACTCCACGGCCTGGGCCCCCGCGAGCAACTCGATCGCGAGCGCGCGCTCGGAGTTCGCGAGCACCTGCCACGCCTTGAGCGCGGCAGCGTTCCCCATGGACACGTGATCCTCCTGGCCGGCGCTCGTCGGAATCGAATCGACGCTGGCGGGATGGCAAAGCGACTTGTTCTCGCTCACGAGCGAGGCCGCGACGTACTGGGGGATCATGAAGCCAGAGTTCAGGCCACCGTCCGTCGTCAGGAATGCGGGCAGGCCGCTCGAGAGATTCGGATTGACGAGCCGTTCGACGCGACGTTCCGAGATGTTGGCGAGCTCGGAGCAGGCCATCGCGAGCGCATCGAGCGCGAATGCCAGCGGCTGGCCGTGAAAGTTCCCGTTCGAGACGAGCAGCTCGTCCTCCACGAGCACGAGCGGGTTGTCCGTCGCTGCGTTGAGCTCGACCGCCACGGTCCCTTCGACGTAGTCGAGCAAGTCGCGCGAGGCGCCGTGTACCTGTGGTGCGCAGCGGAGCGAGTAAGCGTCCTGAACCTGGTCGCACCACTTGTGCGCCTCGTTGATGGCGGATCCCTCGAGCAAGCGCAGGACGTTCGCCGCCGAATCGGACTGGCCGCGAAGCGGACGGAGGCGATGGATCTGCGGGAGAAAGCTCGTTCGCGAGCCCTGTAGCGCCTCGAGTGAGAGTGCGCACGCGATGTCGGCCGTACGTGTGAGCCGGCGCGCGCGAACGACGCCGAGGGCGCCGTAGGCCGCCATGAACTGCGTTCCGTTGATGAGCGACAGCCCCTCCTTCGCTTCGAGCCGAGTCGGCTCGAGCCCAGCGGCGGCGAGTGCATCCGCTCCGGAGACCAGCTGGTCTGCGTAGTACGCCTCCCCCTCTCCGATGAGCGGCAGCGCAAGGTGCGCGAGCGGCGCGAGGTCTCCGCTCGCACCGACCGATCCACGACTCGGCACGTACGGAAGGACGCCGCGATCGAGGCACTCGAGCAGTAGCTCCACGGTCTCGACTCGCGCACCGGAGTTCCCTTTCGCGAGCGCGTTCGCGCGCAGGAGCATCGCGGAACGGACGATCGCGGTCGGATAGGGATCCCCGACGCCACAGGCGTGACTGCGGAGCAGGCGGAGCTGGAGCTCGCCGGTCTGCTCCTCCGGGATCGACTGCGAAACGAAACGTCCAAAGCCGGTGTTGATGCCGTAGGTGTGTTCGCGACTGCCGTGCGCTGCGCGCTCGACGAGCTCGCGCGCGGCCCGCATCTTCGTCCGCGCTTCGTCTGTAAGCGCGACCTCGGCGTTGCCAAGAGCGACCGCCCAGACGTCACTGACCCGGAGATCGTCCCCGGTCAGGCGGATCGCGGTCGCCTGAGCCATCGTGCGCGAGTCTAGCTCCGGGCCACCGCAGACTCAGCCGCGTGCGCGTTCGAGCAGCCGCAGCTCCAGCACGTGCGAAGAGTTGAACCCGTCGATGCGCAAGATTGCGCCGGCCGCAGCCGCAGCCGCCCCGGCCGGCATGAGGCCGACGAGCTCGGCGCCGACGACATCGACACCGCGCGCACGGGCCTCCGACTCGACACGCTCGACGATGTCGTGCAAGGCAGCTGCTTCCCAGTCCTCGACGTTCATGCTCACCTGCACACGCCCCGCGCGTGGAAGCGCCAGACCGAGAGCTCGCACACCCGGAAAGCCGCCGCCGGCCTCACGCACGACCGTCGCGATTGAACGCGCGACCTCTGCATCGTCGGTTGCGAGATTGACGTTGAACGCGATCAGCGGGTTACGCGCCCCGACGATCACACCCCCTGCTCGCTCGTCGAGCGTGCCCGGCCCGAAGTCCGGGCTGACCTCCCCCGCGTCGATCCGTCGCTGGAGCTCCGCTGGCCCCCCGCGCCGGTAGAAGGCCGGGCCGCGGCCGGGCGACGACTGGCCGTAGAGGAACACGGGCAAGCCGAGCTCGGACCCGATCCTGTCGGCGAGCCGAAGCGCGCAATCCTTCGCGCGCTCCCGGTCGGCGGGATCGAGGGCGACGATCGGGACGACGTCTGCTGCCCCAATCCGTGGGTGTGCCCCTTCGTGAACGCGCAGGTCGATTCGCTCGCGCGCACAGGCGATCCCCGCCAGCAACGCTTCGACGAGCGAGATGTCGTCGCCCACGAGCGTGAACACCGACCGGTGGTGGTCCGCGTCCGTGTGCACGTCGAGGAGATCGGCACGCGCTGCGAGTGCGACGCCGAGCGCGTCGATCGTCGACGCGTCACGGCCTTCCGAGAAGTTCGGCACCGATTCGAGCGGCAAGTCCACGCCGCGTACTCTAGGAAGAGTGAAGACGTACTACGACCGGCGCGCCACCGAGTACGACGACTGGTGGCTCGGACGGGGTCTCTATTCCGACCGGCAGCGACCTGGCTGGGAGGAGGAGATCGACGAGCTCGCCGGCGTGATCGCGAGTCTCGAGCCGGTCCGCACCCTCGACGTCGCCTGCGGGACCGGTTTCCTCACTCGCCATCTGCGTGGCGAGGTCGTCGGCCTCGATGTCAGCGAGCGCATGCTCGAGGCCGCGCGTGCTCAGGCGCCGGCTGCGACCTTCGTGCGCGGCGATGCCCTTTCCCTGCCGTTCGAGGACGCCGCCTTCGACCGCGTCTTCACCAGTTTCTTCTACTGCCACCTCGAGGAAGGAGAACGCCGCCGCTTCCTCGCAGAGGCGCGCCGCGTGGCGCCGGAACTTGTCGTCGTCGCCTCCATCCGCGGTGAGGGTGACGCAGCGGAGCGCTGGGAGGAGCGTCAACTGAAGGACGGCTCGCGCTGGCAGGTGTACAAGCGGGTGTTCGAGGGCGAGGATCTTGCCGAGGAGCTCGGCGGCGAGCTTCTGTTCCACGGCAGCTGGTTCCTCGTCGCGCGCGCTTGACGCGCCGCCGTTCGTCCTACCGCTCACTCGCCTCGCTTCAACGCGACGTTCGCGCCTGCCGGGCATGTGTCGAGGCCGGCTATCCACTCGAGTCTTGGCCCGTCGCAAACGAGTACCTCGACCAGCGGGCGTACATGTACGGACAGGCGCCGGGCATCGTCGAGGGAGCTGCGCGCCGCCCGTGGCGCGGTCGCGCCGGCAAGACGCTACGCCGCTGGCTCGAGTTGGACGAAGACGGCTTCTACCGGACGTTCTACTGCGCCTCGGTGACCCGTTGCTATCCCGGACGCGCGCCGTCCGGTCGCGGAGATCGGACGCCGACGCCCCGCGAGCAGGAGCTCTGCTCCTTCTGGCGCGAGTGGGAGCTGAAGCTGATCAGGCCGCAACTGATCGTGCCGGTCGGCGGTCTTGCGATCCGCGTTGTGCTCGGCATCCGGAGCGGCCTCGCCGACTGCATCGGCCGCACGTACGAGCTCGACGGTGCTGTCGCCGTTCCGCTCCCGCACCCTTCCGGCGCGAGCAGCTGGCTGAATTCCTCCGCGAACAGGGAGCTGACGGCGCGGGCCGCTGCGCTCGTGCGTGAGGAAATCGGTCGCCTGTGACGACAACGCCCCCGGCTAGATTTCAGGGGTGAACGAGCACAGCAACACGCCGTATCGGCAGACATTTGCGCGCCTGCTCGGCTTCCTGCGCCCGTACAAGGTCTCCCTCATCATCTCAATCGTCCTCGCGGTCGCCTCCCAGGTAGCCGCGATTGCGCTCATCTGGGTCACGAAAAACGTGATCGACGACGCGATCGCCCCTCACGACTCGTCGAAATTGTGGGAGTACATCTGGATCATCGTGGGACTCGGCGTGCTCCGCGCCGTGTTGATGGCCGGGCGGCGCCTCATCTCCGGAAAGCAGGCGCTGGCCGTGGAGATGGACATGCGCCAGGGCCTCTATTCACACCTGGTGCGGCTCTCGTTCGGCTTCTACGACCGTCATCAGACCGGCCAGCTGATGTCACGCGCGACCGTGGATCTCCAGGGCGTTCGCTTCTTCCTCGGCTACGGGCTCATCTTCTTCTTCCAGAACGCCCTGACGGTGCTCTCCGTCACGGCCGTCCTCTTCTTCTTCGAGTGGCAGCTGGCCCTCATCGCGCTCGCGATCACTCCCGTGATCGTCGTGCTCGCTTATCGGTACAGCCACATCGCGCACCCGACGCTGCGCGAGGTTCAGCAGAAGCTGGCGGACGTCGCGACGGTCGCCGAGGAGAACATCGTCGGTGTCCACGTCGTCAAAGCGTTCGCGCAAGAACCGCAGGAGGAGGAGAAATTCCGCGCGCGCTCGGAGGCGGTGTTCGAGCAGACGGTGCGCGCGAACCGGCAGCGTGCGACCTACGTCCCGCTCATCTCTTGGGTGCCGATGCTCGCGCAGGCCGCGGTTCTCCTCGTCGGCGCGCGCATGGTCTCGAGCGGAGGGCTCACCGTCGGTGGATTCGTCGCCTTCAACCTCTATCTGGGGATGCTGATCATGCCGCTGCGCTCGCTCGGCATGTGGGTCGGCCAGGCGCAACGAGCGACGGCGTCTGGTGAGCGCATCTTCCAGGTCATGGACGAGCCTGTAGAGATCGCTGACCGGCCGGGAGCGGTGGAGCTTCCGGCGGGCGGCGGGCGACTCAGGTTCGAGAACGTCGGCTTCGAGTACCTGGACGGCCGTGCCGTGTTGCACGACATCGAACTCGAGGTCGAGCCGGGAAAGACGATCGCCCTCATCGGCCACACAGGCTCAGGCAAGACGACGCTCACCTCACTCGTCCCGCGCTTCTACGACGTCACCTCCGGACGGGTGACGCTCGATGGCGCTGACGTCCGAGACGTGAAGCTCGCCTCGCTACGTCACGAGATCGGCGTCATCTCCCAGGATCCCTTCCTGTTCTCTGCGAGCGTTCGGGAGAACATCACCTTCGGCGCTCCGGACCTCGACGACGCCAAGGTCGAGCGGATCGCCGCCTTGGCACAGGCAGACGAATTCATCGACAAGCTGCCGGCTGGCTACGACACCGTGATCGGCGAGCGCGGCATCACGCTGTCGGGCGGGCAGCGACAGCGCCTGGCGATCGCACGCGCGCTTGCGCTCGATCCGCGTGTCCTCATCCTCGACGACGCGACAGCATCAGTGGATGCATCGACGGAGGCGCGGATCCGCGTCGGCCTGCGCGAGGCCATGCGAAACCGTACGACGCTGATCATCGCTCATCGGCTCTCGACGATCGCGCTTGCGGATGAGGTCGTCGTGCTCGACGACGGCCGGATCGCCGCCCGCGGCACCCATGAGGAGCTTCTCGCGACGAGTGCGGTGTACCGCGACATCTACGAGCACGGCCTGCTCGAGCGTCAGTTTGCGGACGCCGTCGAGGCGAGCGCGGAGACGGACGCTCTGGAGGCTGCCTCATGAGGACCCGAATCGACACGGAATCGGCACAGACGCGTTCGGGTTCTGCCGGTAGCGTCGGCCGTGGGCGGCGGGTGGCAACGTTCCCCTCCCGGGTGGGGACGCGCGCGCGTCTAACAAGAAAGGGTTGCGAACGATGAGGGTCTGGCAGCCGGGAGGCCACCTGAGCTCGATCAAGAAGGTCGAGGTCGACGACTGGTCGTGGCGCCGGACCCGCCGCCGCGTCGCTGCGCTTGCGCGGCTGACCCGGCCCTACCGCGTACGCACGGCGTTCTCGGTCCTCTCACTCCTCGCTGCGACGGCGACGGCGCTTCTTCCCCCACTCCTCGCGAAGTACGCCGTCGACGACGCCATCGGAAAGAACGACCTCGCCAAGCTCTGGTGGATCGTCGGCGCATTCGTGCTCGCCGGGCTGCTCAACTGGGCGATGAGCTACGTGCAGACGTACCTCACCGGCTGGGTCGGTGAACGAATCCTGGCCGACCTCAGGATCCGGCTGTTCCGCCACCTGCAGCAGCTGTCCCTCGGCTTCTACGAGCGCACACGCGCCGGCGTGATCATCAGCAGGCTCACGAACGACGTCGAGGCGATCGACCAACTCGTGACCGACGGCGTTACAAGCTTGGTGCAGAACAGCCTCACGCTCCTCGGCACCGCGATCCTGCTTTTCGTCCTCGATTGGCGTCTTGCCCTGGCGACGCTCGCAGTCATCCCGCTGATGAGCCTCGCGACGGTGATCTTCCGCGTCCGCTCAACGCGGGCCTACCGGGCGGTGCGCGAGCGGCTCGGGCTGGTGACCGCGACGCTCGCCGAGGACATCGCCGGCATGCGGGTGGTGCAGGCCTTCACGCGTGAGGAGGCCACTACGCGGAACTTCAAGGCGGTCACCGAGCGCTACCGCGACTCGAACATGGAGACCGTCGTCCTGAACGGCCTCTACTTCCCGTTCGTCGACCTGCTCTCGTCGATTGCGCTCGCGGTTGTACTGGGTTACGGCGGCCATCTCTACTTCAACGGAGACGTCACGCTCGGAACGCTCTTCGCCTTCATGCTCTACGTGCAGAACTTCTTCGACCCGGTTCAACAGTTGTCGCAGCTTTACAACACGTTCCTGTCGGCAACTGCGGCGCTCGACAAGATCATGGACGTGATGGAGGAGGAGCCGGAGGTGCTCGACCGCGGCGGCGCACAACCTCTGCCAGAAGTTGAAGGCGACGTGCGGTTCGAGAGCGTCCGCTTCAGCTACTCGAAGGGCGGCGAGGTGCTGCACGGGCTCGACCTCGACGTACCCGCCGGGACAACGGTCGCGCTCGTAGGCCATACCGGTGCGGGCAAGTCGACGATCGCCAAACTGCTTGCACGCTTCTACGACCCGACCGAGGGACGCATCACGATTGACGGCAATGATCTCCGGGACGTGACGCAAGCCTCGCTGCGCCATCAGCTGGGCATCGTCCCGCAGGAGGGTTTCCTCTTTGCCGGCACGGTCACCGACAACATCAAGTTCGGCCGGCCCGATGCGACGTCGCAGCAGGTCGTACAGGCTGCGCAGACGGTCGGCGCGCACGACTTCATCCTTCGCCTCGAGGACGGTTACGAGACACAGCTGCAGGAGCGCGGCTCCCGACTTTCACTCGGCCAGCGTCAGCTCATCGCGGTCGCGCGTGCCCTGCTGGCCGACCCGCACATCTTGATTCTTGACGAGGCGACCTCGTCGGTCGACATCGGGACGGAGCGGAAGATCGAGCAGGCCCTCAGGATCCTGCTCGCGGGCCGGACCGCCTTCATCATCGCGCACCGCCTGTCGACCATCCGCGACGCGGACCTCATCGTGGTCCTCGAGCACGGTCGGATCATCGAGCAGGGAAGCCACGACGAGCTCCTGGCGAAGCGCGGCCTCTACACATCGCTGTATGGAGATTGGGCCGTCGCCTAGGTCATAGGATGCAGGGCAGATGGCTCTCGACAAGGAGACCGAAGAGCGGATCGAACAACCGGTCTCCGAGGAGGCTGAGCGCGAGACCCGGCTGACGCCCGACCAGGCCGTCCGCCAGATGAAGATCAACGTGCCCGTGCGCGGCAACCGAAAGCTGCGCAAGCTGCTCGAGCGGGTGAACAACGACCCCCAGCTCAAGGGCTGGTGGCACGTGGCGAACGTGAACGCCGTCGCCCGGATGCGCATCAACGACCACTCGTGGGTGCACATCCAGATCGTTGCGAACATCGCGCTGAAGCTCCTCCGCCAGCTGACCAAGCACCACATCGAGCCGTCGGTCGTCCGCGACTACGGCTACAGCAACGACGACGCCGAAGTGGTCGTCTTGCTCGCGGCGCTCACGCATTGCATCGGCATGTCGGTTCATCGTGACGGCCACGAGGACTTCAGCCTGTTCCTCGCGGAGCCGAAGCTGCGCGAACTGCTCGAAGGGCTCTACGAGGAACCGGACAAGACAGTGATCGTCTCGGAGGTGCTGCAGGCGATCACGAGCCACCGTGAGTACGGGAAGCCGCTGACCCTCGAAGCCGGCACCGTGCGCGTGGCCGACGCGCTCGACATGGAGCAGGGCCGGTCGCGGATCCCGTTCGCCCGCGGCTCGATCTCGATCCACTCGCTGAGCGCTGCGGCGATCGAGGACGTGGCGATCAAGGACGGTGAGCAGCGTCCGGTCCTGATCGAGATCACGATGAACAACTCGTCAGGCATCTACCAGGTCGACAGCCTGTTGAAGGCGAAGCTGCAGGGCTCGGGCCTCGAGCCCTACGTCGAGGTGGTCGCGCGGATCGATACCGAGGCGGAGAAGCGCCTGGTGCCGATCTACCGGCTCGAGATCTAGACGTTAACTAGCGGCTGATGAAGCAGAAGCAGTACTCGTCGACGCCGCCGGAGCCGTCGCCCGGAGCGAGGAAGTGCAGCTTGTCGACCATATGGTTGTGGCCGCCTACGAAGGGCTTATAGATCCCTGTCCCCTCCAGGATCGTCAATTCGAAGGTTCCTTCCAAGAACCTGCCGCCCTGCCCGTCGCCAACAAAATCTGCGTTGCTGCCGGTGAACCGCATCGAAAACGAACCTCCGGGGATGTGATACGCACACAAGTCCCCGTTGAACTGCACGTAGAAGTCGCCGACAGGCTTGTTCGGATTCGCGTTACCCGGAGTTCCGTTAACAGGGTAGATCCGGGTTGTTGAGTACGACCCGTCGTTCAGGTCGACCATCGAGAGGCCGAGGTTAGGTCCGTGAGTCACGGGCCGGTAGAGCCCCTTCAGGAGGACGACGAAGGAATCGTCCGGCTGAGTCTTCGCTTGTGCTCGCACTTGCCCAGGCAACACCAGGGCCCCTAGTGCGACCAGTCCGCCGCCAATTGCGGTTTTTCGGTTGACCACGGTTTGGTCGGTGATCGACGCGAGTTCCACGACCGTTCTCCCTCCGGATCCGATTCCCCGCTTCGGTTGGAGCAGGGCTGCCTGCTGTCGCAGCGGGGAAAGCGGCTAGGGCGTCGCGGAGGCCAGAAGATGGCGGCCTGAGAGGCGATTTTGCGTCACTCAACCCGCTGAGAACCAGGGACCCTACCGTCTTCGTATCAGATGTGTCAAGCGCAGTGACGGTGGAGAACCCACCGACACGAGCGCAGTTTCAACAGGCTGTGGATGGTCTGTGGCGGCGACTCTTCAGCGACCACGGACACGGCTCAATCTGGCCCGCAGCGTCCGATCCAGGCTTGCTTCGACATGACCGTCCCCACCAGCCTGATCCGCCTGGCCTTGCTCCTGCGTCGTCTTCGCGTTCCACAGGTCGACGTGCAGACGCTCGATCTCTTCGATCAGCAAGAGAATCGCCTTTCCGGTCGCGCGAAGCTCCTGATCGCCGCCCGCAAAAAGACCCGCGCCCCAGGCGCGGAGTTGCTCGATCTTGCTCTCGTCCAAACGATCGCTCAGAGGTCAGTCCACCACCAGGGTCTAGAACAGTGTACGACGGGTTGATGAATCGCGACACCTAACCCTGCGTGTTCTTGAACAGGCGGATAGCCGCTCGCGCCTTCGCGAGCTGCAGAAGGCCTCTGCAGACCTTCCGCTTCAACTTGTTTTCGAGCGGGTCTGACAGCTTCGACTGCGAGCGCGGCTCGGGCCAGAGGTTCTTCGGGTTCCTGGGCGCCCCGCCGAGCTCGAGCGG
>Ga0207648_10000503_pt1 | contig 43631 bp, 43 predicted proteins | sample KBSMisM32_FD_184310 | JGI IMG/M metagenome (GOLD analysis project Ga0207648, IMG submission 184310) | Miscanthus rhizosphere microbial communities from Kellogg Biological Station, Michigan, USA - KBS Miscanthus M3-2 (SPAdes) (version 2) | ecosystem: Host-associated > Plants > Roots >... | reverse complement strand
CGGCCACCGGCAATGAGTCGCTTGGCATCGAGTCCCGCGACGTCCTTCATCGCCGCGCTCCCGAATTTCGCGCGGTGTCCTCGGGGCAGCGTGGCTTCAACGCCCAGCAGAGCTCTGCGCGCTGGCTGGCGATGTCCGGCGCTCTCGATGGCGTCCGTCACTACACCTTTGCTCTCCATTGCAGGGCACGAGAGTCCCGCGGCCTGGGCCGCAGCAGCGACGTCACGACAGAAGGCAGCGCCGCCGGCGGTCAGGCTCATGTTCTCGGCATCGACGTCGACCGTCGTGTCGGGGTGCGTATCAGCCGCTGATGGCGGAAGAATCCTTGGTCCGCCGGCGAGTGCCATCCTGACCGCTTCGCCGAAGTCTGTGAGGTCTGGCTCCTCGCCCGCTGGTGGCGGCAACATCACACCGGGGTTTAGCAGCCCGTCTGGGTCGAAGGCCCATTTGATCGCGCGGAACGCAGCCAGTTCGACTGGGCCGAAGGCGCGGCGCATGTGGTCCCGCTTCGCGGTGCCGATGCCGTGCTCGCCTGTCAAAGTGCCACCGAGTGCAAGCGCCGCGTCGGCAATTTCTTCTGCGACTGCGTCGACGGTGGCCAGCTGGCCGGGCTCGTAGAGCACGACCGGGTGCAGGTTGCCGTCGCCGGCGTGCCCCAGTATTGGAACGTCAAGTCCATAGCTCGCGGCAATCTGCCGGCTGCGCGCCATCATCTCGGGGACCCGCTGCCGCGGCACCGTTGAGTCGCAGATATAGAACGCCTTTCCAGTCGCGCGTAGGGCGAATCCCGCAGCGAGACGACCGGCCCACAGCCCGGCGCGTTCTTGCTCATCTACTGCAGTGCGCAGCGCGGGATCCCAACGCCGCAAGATCTTTTCGAGCGCAGGTGTCTCCCGGACCACATCGTCGGGCTCGCCGTCGAGCTCGACAATTAGCATCGCCTCGTTGTTTGTCGGATAGCCAGACGGAAGGTGCGCCTCCAGGATCTCCATAAACCTCTTGTCGCAGATCTCCAGCGCCCCTGGCAGGATCCCCGCGGCAATGATCTCGGAGACAGTCAGGGCAGCGTCGTCGACACGCTCGAATGAGGCCAGTGCCGTCCAGCGCGCGGCCGGAATCGGCATCAAGTTGAGCACGGCACGCGTCACCACGCCGAGAATCCCTTCGGATCCGATCATCACCCCGAGCAGGTCGACGTCGTCATCCTCGCTGAAGGTGACTAGCCGGCCATCAGCGAGCACGACGTCGAGCCCGAGCACATGGTGAAACGTGACACCGAACTTGATGCACCCAGGACCACCGGCGTTTTCCGCTATATTGCCGCCGATCGTCGAGATCGGAGTGGACGCCGGATCGGGCGCATACGCCAGACCCAGTGGTGCTGCCGCGGCCTTGAGGTCCGCGTTGATGACACCGGGCTCGACGACCGCACGCCGCCCCTCGGCGTCGATTTCGACGATTCGATTCATGTTCGTCAGATCCAACACAAGCGAGTCGTCGCCGGGGGCGATCGCCGCGGAAAGGTTCGTCGCGGTGCCACGAGGAACGACCGCGACACCGTGTTTCGTTGCATAGCGGAGCAGTTCCACGACCTGGTCGGTCGATGTCGGTCGAGCTACCGCCGCGGGAGCGCCGCGCTGTGTGATGAAGTCCGTGCCGGCCAAGACGCGCGTCGCCTTGTCAGTCAGAACCGCATCCGATCCGATCAGGCGGCGCAGATCAGATCCGAGCGCATCCGTTCGCACAGTCCGAAGTTATCGCGTCGTCCACGTGCCCGTCGGTGTTATTGGCCGGAACCGCGCGTGCTGACCATCAACGCTATCGAGACCCGTCCGGTTCGGCGCCTTCGAGGGCGGCCGTGAGGCGGTCGAGCAGCGGCCGCTGACCCTTCAGCAGCTTCACGTTGGCCTCGGCCACGGAAAACCAACCGACGCGGTCGATTTCGGGGAACTCGCGGACGTTACCCGAACCCTTCGGCCACTCGAGCTCGAAGGTGTTGCTGAACGTGCCCTCGAGGTCGAGGTCGCCGCGGACGGCGAAGGCCGTGATGATCTTGCCGCTCGGCTGCTTCAACGGCGCGAAGTCGATGCGCGGCCCATCGGGCGGCGCCTTGCCGAGTTCCTCTTCGAACTCGCGCTGCGCGACCGTCCACGGGTCTTCACCCTCGACATATTCGCCCTTCGGAATCGACCACGCCCCTTCGTCTTTGCGGGCCCAGAACGGGCCGCCGGGGTGGCCGATCAGCACCTCGACGTCGCCGTCGGTGATCCGATACAGCAGCAGGCCTGCGCTCAGCTTCGGCATCAGGCCGGTGTGGGTTCGCTGACCTTGACCAGCGTCTTACCGATGTTGGCTCCGGTGAACAGTCCGTTGAGTGCGTCGACGCACGATTCGATGCCGTCGAAGATGGTCTGGCGGTGCACCAACCGGCCCTCACCCTCCCACTGCCGCAGCGAGGCGAACGCCTCGTCGAAGCGGCCCCACTCGTCGAGCGCGTTGAAGCCCTGCATCAGCGCGGTCTTGGCGAGCAGGTTGACGTAGTTGGCCGGGCCGGGGTGTTCCCCGGTCAGGTAGCTGGAGATGACACCGCAGAGCACGACGCGTGCCTTGGGCGCGAGCCGGCCCAGCACCGCGTCCAGGATCGGGCCGCCGACGTTGTCGAAGTAGACGTTGACGCCCTTCGGACAGTGCTCTTTGAGTGCGGCGGCCACATTGCCCTCCTTGTAGTCGATGCATGCGTCGAACCCGAAGTCTTCGACCACCGCCTTGCACTTGTGCGGGCCGCCCGCGATGCCGACGACATGCGCGCCGGCGATCTTGGCGATCTGCCCGGCCACCGACCCGGTGGCACCCGCCGCTGCCGAGACCACCACCGTCTCTCCCGGCCGGGGCCTTCCGATGTCGGTCATGCCGAAGTAGGCGGTGGCGCCGGTCGGGCCGTAGACGGACATGATCGCGAGTTGATCCGTCTCCCCCGGGATGGGCGTGGTGAAGATGTCGTCGCGGATGATCACGTATTCCTGGCAGCCCGTCAGCGTGGTGACGACGTCGCCGACCTTGTAGGCGTCACACCGCGACGCCACCACCTCGCCGATGCCCGCCGCCCGGATGACGTCCCCCAGCTGCAGCGCAGGCAGGTAGCCGGGCTGGCCGTCGAGCCAGGTCCTGGCGGCGGCGTCCATTCCGATGTACGTGGTGCGCACCAGCGCCTCGCCGTCGCCGGGCTCGGGTGCGGGGTCGGTGATCAACTCGGTGTCGCCGGGGGCGACCAGCCCGGTAGGCCGGCGGCGCAGCAGGATCTGGCGGTTCGTCAGTTCAGGCACAAGGGCGAAACTACCGAAGACTAGGCACCCTTCTGCAGTGCTTCCTGTCCAAATTGTCCGGTTTCCAGTGAGCCGTCGGGCAGCACCAACTCGCCGGCCTCCACCCGGTTGCGCAGATAGCCGAACGTCTGCGCTGTCTGAGCGAACAGGTGCTCCCCCGCGCGCAGCGTCGGCCGCTGTTTACCGTCGCGAGAGGTGAACTGCGGCAACGGCTTGACCTCGGTGTGGTAGTCGACGTTGAAGAACAGCGGGAACGAGTAGCGCTCCTCCCTCACCTCGCGGACCCGGTGGCTGGTCGCCACGTATGCGCCGTTGGTCCACAGTTCCAGCATGTCGCCGATGTTGACGACGAAGGTGTCGGGCACGGGCGGCACGTCGATCCAATCGCCCGCGCCGTTGAGCACCTCGAGGCCAGGCGCGGTGGGCTTGAGCAGGGTGAAGCATTCGTAGTCGGTGTGCGCGCCGATGCCGTGAGCGTCCTCGGCAGCGGGGTTGTACGGGTAGTGGATGAGCCGGAGCTGGCTCGGCGTCTTGGTGGCGTGCTTGGAGAACGTGTCGGGATCCTCGCCCAGTGCCACGGCGAACGCCCACAGCAACCCGTGACCGACGTCGAGCACCGCGCGGTAGTAGGCCGTCACCGCATCGGCGAACCCCGCGAGGTCCGGCCACGTGTTCGGGCCGAGCATCGGGTTGCCCGCCAGGTAGTCGGGATCGTCGGCAGGCAGGTCCAGCGCGGTGTCGAAAGCCTCCTTCACCTCGGGCACTCCCGTCGCAAGCCCTTCTTCGCCGGGAGGCACGTAGCCGCGGTGGCATTTGGACAGCCCGATGTAGTAGCGCATCTTCTCGTCGGCAGGCAGCGCGAAGAACTCCTTCGTCGCCGCCAACATGCGCTCGAACACCGCGTCGTCGACGCCTGCGCCGCTCACATAGAAGAACCCGACCTCGCCGGCGGCCTTACCGATCTCGCGCGCCACTTGTTCGCGCTGCGCCCGGTCCGGCGAGTGCAACCCGCTGATCTCGACAACCGGCACCGATGTGAATGACGATGTGCCACTCATAGATCCACATCTCCTTCGCTATCCTCAATGCTCCACCGGACACCGTTGGCCACCAGGTCATCGCCGTTCACGCGCGGATCGAGCGCCGTCCACTTCGGACCGCCGATGGTGTCCACCACCACTCCGCTGTCGTCCGCCCAACCGAACTGCGCTCCGGCGCGCAGCAGGATGGCGTTCTCGAGGAACAGCGCCCAGCACGGCGTGGCCGGGCCGTCCTGACGGACCCAATGTTCGACGTAGTCCTGGTGCACGCCGACTTCGATCAACGTGCCTGCCTCCCAACGCATCCGCCCCGCGTCTGGAAAGTGGCCTGGCGGCTCGACATCGATCTGCCGCTGCCACTCGAAGACGTCACCGTGCTGGCTCAGCCGGCCGGCGAAGCCGCGCGTGTCCACGTAAGCGGTGATCCCCTGCAGCCACGCGACGCCGGTGCCGGTGTCGTGTGACCCGTCGGTGGCGATCAACAAGGTGCGCCGCCACAGTCCATTGCATTCGGTCATCAGCACGCTCATGTCGATGCCTCCCACACGGACTCCAGTTGCGCGGCGCCGTCCGCCGTTGGCCTGCCGAAGGCCCGGACGCGGGCGATTCCGCCGTCCGGATACGCCTGCACCCGCAGCGCGGTGATGGCCGCCGCGTCCACCACGAAGACTTGTCGGGCATCGGGTGCGATGCGGGTCCGGCCCAGCACTTCCACGTCGAACGGCACCAGCGCCCAGCCGTGTTCGCCGCACGGTCGCGCCCTGCTGCCCAGCACCGCCACCTCGGGTGACGCGTTGAAAACGAACCGGCTGGTATCGATCTCGATCCGCTGCAGATCCGCAGGCACGACGAACGAGATCATCACGGCGTCGTGGGTGTCGGGGCCGATGTCGCGGCGGCGCCTGGTCTCCCATCCGTCACCCATGGTGCGTGGCCGATCGGGCGCAATCAGAGAGCATGCATCGGAATAGAAGCTGTCAGAAGACCATTCGACACGACCGCCCTGCTCGACGCTCGAGACTTCGACGGTGACGCCGGACCACAGCGCAGGATCCGGGATGACCTCGCCGTAGGCCCGCAATCGCGCGACGCCGCCATCGGAGTGCAGCTGCAGGCGCACGTGGGTGTAGCGGCGCGGGTCGGCGACGGCAAAAGCGTTGTGGGAGTCGGGTTTCAGCGCAGCGGTCGCCACGATCGTCGTCCACTGCACGGCGGCTGCGGTGGGGTCGGCGACGGGATCGAGGACGCACGCGTCGACGCGGCAGCCGGTCGGATGATTACCTGCGAAGAAGCGGGTGTCGACGTCGATCGTGCGCAGCCTGCCACCGACCCCGAGCCGCACGATCGCCCAGTCGCCGTCGGCGTGCCTGCGAGTCTCCCAGCCGTCGACGACCTCACCGCGCAGGTCGTAGGTGCCAGGCACGAACGCGGGTTCGCCCGGGTCGATCAATCGTTCCTTGAACCCGAATGATTCGTCACTGGCTGCGACGACGCTGCCGCCCAGGGCTCGCGACGCCAGATCGACCTCTGTCACCGGTCGAGTCCCAGTGATGTGGACAACGGCCAGTGGCTGCGCGGGTTGTCCGGTCCCGCGGCGTACACACCGGCCTTGCTGGTGCTCAGGCCGAGGCCGACCAGCGCCTGGGCCAGCGCCACTGCGGCGGCGACACCGTCGACAGCGGGCACGCCGAGTTTGGCGGTGATCGCGGCGGTGACACCGGCCATCCCGGCACAGCCGAGACAGATGACGTCGGCGCCGTCCTCTGCGACGGCCTTGGCCGCCTCGTCGACGATCGCCTGCACGGCGCCGGCAGGGTCGGCGTCCACCTCCGCGGTACCGAGCCCACAGGCCCGCACGGACGCGCAGTGCGCATCAAGGCCCGCCAGAGTCAGCCTGTCCTCGATGGGCGGTATCGAGCGGGCAAGCGTGGTCACCACGGAGAAGCGGCGCCCGATGAGATGCGCGACATGCGCCGCGGCCTCGGCGATGTCCAGCACAGGCACCGGCAGCATCTCCTGCAGCGCATCCTTGCCGTGCTCACCGAACCCGGCGAGAATGACTGCGTCGTAGTCGAATTCGCCCGCCGCGAGCATGGTGGCCACCAGGTCCATCACCCCAACCGCGGACAGGTAGCTTTCAGCGGCCGCGTCGATCGCCGTCGCACCGAAGCGTGGATTGCCTGCGACGATCTCGGTGCCCTCGGCGGCGACGGCCGCTGCGGCCGCGGCGATCTCGGCGGTCATCGACTCGGACGTGTTCGGGTTCAAAACCAGAACTCTCATGCCGGCTGGCCCACCCGCTCGTAGACGAGGCGCCCCGCCAGCCACGTCTGCATCACCGAGCCGCGCAGTACCGCACCGTCGTACGGGGTGACCGCGTGGCGGTGCCGCAGGCTTCCGGCGTGCACGGTCTGCACGTGGTCGGGATCGAATGCGCACAGATCCGCCCGCTGACCGACTGCGATCCGTCCCCTGTCGCCCGCGCCCGCGAGGGCGGCTGGCTGTTCCGCCATCCACCGGCACAGGTCCGCGAGCCCGAAACCACGTTCGTCGGCGTGGGTCCACACGGCGCGCGGCCCGACCTCGAGGGAACTGATGCCGCCGAAGACGCTGCCGAAGTCGCCGCCTGCCTTCATCGACGGCGCGCACGGCGAGTGGTCCGACACGATCATGTCCAGCGTGCCGTCGGCCAGCCCCTGCCACAGCAGGTCGCGATTGTCCTTGTTGCGAATCGGCGGACACGCGGCGAACTGCGTCGCGCCGTCGGGGATGTCTTCGGCCGCGAAGGTCAGGTAGTGCGGGCATGTCTCAGCGGTGATCCGCACGCCGGATCGCCTGGCATCGGCCAGCATCGGCAGCACGCGGGCGCTGGACACATGCACGACGTGTACCCGCGCGCTTGTGTCCTTCGCGGCGTCGATGACAAGCGCGATGGCGTCTTCCTCCGAGGCGTCGGGCCGTCCCGACAGAAAGGACTCATATCGGTGGCCACGTGGGACTGGACTGTCCGCGATGACGTCGTGGCTCTCCGCGTGCACCAGCAGCACCGCATCGATGGCGGCGATGCGCGCGACCGCGCGCCGGAACTCGTCGGCGCTCAGATGACGGAAGTTCGGATTGCCCGAGTCGGTGAGAAAGCACTTGAAGCCCCGCACCCCCGCCGCGGCCAGATCGCCGAGCTCACCGAGATTGCCGGGGACCACGCCGCCCCAGAACGCGACATCGACCTGACAGTTGCCTCGCGCCGCTTCGCGTTTGCGCCGCAGCGCATCGACCGTGGTGGTCACAGGGTCGCTGTCCAACGGCATGTCGACCAGCGTGGTGATGCCGGCCGCTGCCGCGGCTGCCGTCGCGGTGGCGAAGCCCTCCCAGTCGGTACCCGGCTCATTGATGTGCACGTGCGTGTCGACCAAGCCCGGCATGAGGACCGCCGTGCCGGCGAGCCGAATCTGTTCAGCCGCCGGATAATCCGCGCCGATCGGGCCCACCGCCAGGATCACGCCGTCGGCCACCGCCACAGCGGCGGGCCGGAGCTGGCCGTCGATGACGGCCCGTTCGGCCCGGATGACGAGATCCACTAGCCGAACCGTTCGTGAAAGTGGCGCGTCAGCTCCGGCCACACGACGGGGTCGTGGCCCGGGATCAGTTGGTAACCCTTCTCCTTGGCGAGCCTCTTGAGTTTGCGGATCGGCTCGATCGTCTCCTCCGGCGCCACCCCGATGTAGCCACCGATCGCGAGTTCGTGCTCGATGTTCTCGGTGAGGTCGGCGGCGTCGAACGCGAACACGAAGCCGTCGCCGCCGACCGACTCGTCGAGCTCGACCACGAAGCTCTGGTGCCCCGGCGTATGGCCGTAGGTGGGCACCGCGGTGATGCCGGGGACGATCTCGGCCTCGCCGTCGGCCAGCCGCCACTCGATGCGCGGGTCGTCGAAGTCGATGCGGACGATCGCGTTGTGCTCGGGTTCGGGATGGTTGGACAGGCCGTACTCGACTTCGCGCCGCTGCGCGTGCACTGGCACCTTGCCTGCGAACAGCTTCAGCCCGCCCCCATGGTCGTGGTGCAGGTGGCTCACCGCGACGGTGTGGATGTCGTCGATGTCGACGCCGATGTCGTGCAGCGACTCTTCGATCGGCTCACCGGGACCCGGTAGCACCGGGATGTACTCCACCGTCGGATAGAACCGGCGATACAGTGCGGGGTCCCGGATCAGCGCCGTGTTGAAACCGGTGTCCAGCAGTACCCAGCCGCCGTCGGTCTGCAGCAGCACTCCGGGCACCGGCTCCCGCAACCTCTCTTCGGGCGGAGCGCCGTAGACCGATACGGCCTTCGGCAGCTCCTCCCAGCCGAGCGTGAGCAGGATGATCCGATGTACTTTGTTGCCCATCGGCCTACCCTACGGACAGCGCAGCGATGCGTAGCGAGTTTGGATTCGACACCGCATGCGCCTGCTCGACCCCCTTCAACCACGGCTGGGCCACCACGAAGTCATCGATGTCGGCGACGTTCAACCAGCATCCTGTCTCTTCGGCTGCCGCACCAGCATCCGAGTACGGTTGCGGCGCACCGTTCGGCAGTCCCTGCGCCAGAGCATCACTCACGCGCGGCGACGAGCAGCCGAGGTAGTTGATCCCGCCATCCTTGTCCCACGAGATGTGGCCCCAGGTGTAGGGCGACGGAGCGTCCGGCCACACCGTGTTGGCGAGGATCTCCGGCGCCGCCTGCATGTCCGTGCCGATCCAGCCGTAGATCTCCGATGTCGGGTAGCCCTGCACCTTCGCGGTGAGGCCCGCGGCCGCGAGCTGGGTCTGAACAATGTTGCTGATCAGCTGCATGTCGGGGTTGCTCGTGTCGTACCCGATGGTGATTGTCTTCTGATCGGCGGGCAGACCCGCAGCGATCTTCGTCAGCGCCGAGGGGTCATGTGCGAGGGTCTGCTTGCCGTAGTCGGCGGCGAGCACATACGGCGGGTACATCTGGGCGCCGACCTTGCCGCGGCCGAAGAACGTCTGCTTGACCAACTGGTCGACATCGATGGCGTCGATCATCGCGGTCCTGGTGGCTTGGTCCTTCGTGATGCCCTTGTTCGGATTGAGGTAGAGGAAGTTCGCCATCATCGTCGGCAGCGAGTAGTGCGAGTACTTCGGGTTGTTGAGGTACTGCTCCACCGCCGACGACGGCAGATCGTGCAGGATGGCCCCCAGCTGGCCGTTGTTGAACTGCAACTGCTGCGCGGACGTGTCGGTGATGACTGGCATCTCGACCTTCTCGAAATACGGCTTCGGCCCCCAATATTCGGGGAACGACGCCATCGCGTAGTGCGAGCCGACCTGCGCGTCGGTCAGCGTGTACGGGCCGGTGCCGAGGTCGTGGGTGGTCAGGTAGTTCTGTGCGAAGTCCGATCCACCGTCCTTCTGTAGCGCCGTCGGGCTCATCATGCGCGGACCGTACGGCGACGCGAGGTAGTCGAGGAACTCCGAGTTGGGTGACTTCAGCGTGATCGTGACACCGTAATCCCCTTGTGTGGTGATCGATTCGATGTCCTTGACCATGTACGCAGGCCCGCCGTTGACGGCCAGCCTGCGGTCGAAGGATGCCTTGACCGCATCCGACTTGAATGGCGTTCCGTCGTGGAATTTGACACCCTCGCGCAACTTGAGCGTGAAGACCTTGTTGTCGGGTGACGCGGTGTACTCGGTGGCCAGCAGTGGCTCCAGCTCCGCCTTCGCCTGCCCGCCCTTGAACTGCAGCAGGCCCTCGTAGAGGTTGGTCGTCAGCAACAACCCCTGCCCGGCGTAGTAGATGTCGGGGTCCGGCGGCTGACCGGGGTCCTGCAGGAACGACAGGTGCAACACCTTGTCCGTCGGCGCCGCGTTCGGGGTGCCACCGCCCGAATCCGAACTACTGCAACCCGCCAGGGTCAGCATCGCGACGGCGCCCGCTGCGGCAACAGTTTTCAGGCTGGCTTTCAATCGGTTGCTCATCGTGTTGCTCCTTCGAGGACGGGTTGTTCGAGCTCCACGAATGCGGCGAGGATCTCGTCGGTGGTGCGCTGTGCGCCGGTCTGCAGGTACTCCATGGCTGCGAGCGCCGCGTCGTGCAGGTATTGCGATGACCCGCCGACACAATCGGTGACGACGCGGACGTAGTAGTCGCGCTGATGCGCGTCCGCGAACGTGTAGTGCACGCAGACGTCGGTCAAACCGCCGATCAGGATCAGAGTCGAGGCCCGCAGCCCGCGCAGAACGATGTCGAAATCCGTTCCGATGAAACCCGAGTAGCGCCGCTTGACGATGTGAAACTCGTCGGGTAGCGGCCGCAGTGACGGCTCGAGGTCGGTGCCGGGCTGGCCTTCGACGCAGTGCACGCCTTCGGTGCCGTCCAGTTCACGTCCGAAGTCCACCCCGCTGGGCCGGTGCACTTCCTGGAAGAACACCACCGGCACGTCGGCTGCGCGCGCCGCCGCGACCAGCTTCTCGGCCCGCTCGACGCGCTCGGCGTGTCCGGGCATATGGGGAATTCCCACGTCTGCCACGGGCATTCCGCCGCCCTGTTGGATGTCGACGACAACCAGCACGGGGTTGCCCACAATGAGTGGCTGTATTGGCACCTACCCTCCTCCTACCGCTATTCGTGGATCGGCCGCCGCCTGCAGCAGGTCGACCGCTGTATTGATGGCGACGTAGAGCATGCCGAGCATCAAGGTGACACCCGCGATCGCGGGAAAGTCGGCCACCGGGATGCTCTGCGCGATGTACTGCCCGATGCCGGGCCAGCCGAAGACCTGCTCGATGACCAGCACGCCGGAGAACATCAAGCCGACCTGAAGGCCTGTCATCGACAACGCGCCGCCGACGCAGTTGCGCAGAACGTGACCGACCATGATCCGGCCTTCGGAAAGTCCTTTGGCCCGAGCCGTTCTCGCGTAGTCGCTGTCGGAATCGGCGAGCAAACTCGAACGCAGGACCCGTCCGATCGCCACCGCGGGACCGAGGGCGATCACCACCGCAGGAAGGATGAGGTGATGTAATGCGTCCGTGACGACGTCGAATCGACCGGCCAGCAGCCCGTCGACCGTCAGCAACCCCGTCGGTCCTGTCGGCGGATTCGCCACGCTGATGCGGCCGTTCGCGGGCACCCAGCCCAACTTCTGATAGAAGACGATCAGCCCGAGGATCCCGAGCAGAAACATCGGCGCCGACGCACCCGTGAAGAGCACTGCGCGCAGTACGCCCGCGCCGGGCCATTTCAGCGTCGTGCCGAAGGCCAACAGCGCGGCCAGGATCAGCGCAATGCCAAGCCCGTAGAAGGCCAATTCCAGTGTCGCAGGGAAGAAATCACCGAGGTCGCGGCTCACGGGGTGCCGGGTGCGATACGACTGGCCCAGGTCTCCGTGAACCGCCGCGGTCAGGTAGTTCCAGAACTGGTTGATCATGGGCTGGTCGAGCCCGAGGGCGTGTCTGCGGGCCACGACGGCTTCGGCCGAAGCGTTCGCGCCGAGCTGTGCCTTGACTGGATCCAACGGCGAAATGTGCTGCAGCACAAACATCACCGCGGTCAGCGCGATGAGGATCGCGACCATCGCCGCCACCCGGTACAAGATGAACTTCCGCATGACTGGCACCTAGCTCGTCTTCATCAGGTTGCGCAGGCCGTCACCTGAGAGGTTGGCGGCGAGGGCGAGGACAAGGACCGCGAGACCGGGCATGACCGGGACCCACCACTGTTGAAGGAAATACGTCAGGTTCCGGGCAGTGTCGGCCCCTAGCTCGGGGGCGGGCGCGGCCTGGCCGAGGCCGAGGAAGGACAGCGCCGCCAGCGTGAGGATCAGGTTGCCGATGTCGAGGCTGGCGGCCACCAACGCGTTGGGCACCGCGCCGGGAAGCAGATGCCTGGTGGCCAATCGAATTGGGCCCACTCCGGCGAGCCGCGCCGCCTCGATGTGCGGGCGGGCGGCGAGGCGGGCCACTTCGCCTCGCACCAGTCTCGCGTAGAACGGCCACCAGACGATCGACACCGCGATCAGCGTGTGCACGAATCCGGGTCCGAGGGCGGCGACGACGGCGATGGCCAGCACGGGGGCGGGCAGCGAGAGGAAGGCGTCGGTGATCCGCATCAACAGGCTGTCGATCCACCCGCCTGCGGCACCGGCGATGAGCCCGACCAGTCCCCCGATCAGCAACCCGACGGCGACGACGACCAGCGCGGCGAACCAGCTTGCGCGCACGCCGAAGAGCACCCGGCTCAAGATGTCGCGGCCGATCGCGTCCGTGCCGAGAAGAAAGCCGCCCTTACCGGGAGCCTGTAGCGGCATGCCTGCGGGCACCAACGGATCGTGAGGCGAGATGACCGGCACCGCAACCGCCACGAGCGTGACGATGAGAACCAGGCTCACGGCGGCCCAATTCGTCAGCATCGGTGGGGATTTCGGCAGCGACAGCAGGCGGACCCGGCTCCGCGCCAGCGTGCCTGCCGGCAGTGCGATGGCCATCTCAGCTCACCTTCCGCTCGATGCAGGCGATCTGGTGTGGACTGCCCGGGGCGCCCTCGAGCCGAACGTCGAGTTGGCCGTCGGAGCACGTGTCGATGGCGATCGGGCAGCGTGGGTGGAACGAGCAGCCGGTCGGCGGCGACAGTGGGCTGGCGGGTTCGCCTGGCAGCACCCGCGATTCGCGGCCGAGGTCGGGGATCGAGTCGACCAGCGCCCTGGTGTACGGGTGCACCGGATCGTTGATGACGTCGTCGGCGGGCCCGATCTCGACGATGCGTCCGAGGTACATCACCGCGATGCGGTCCGCGACGACGCGCGCGACCGAGAGGTCGTGCGTCACGAACACCACGGACATGTCCAGCGTGCGGCGAAGATCGCCGATGAGGTTGAGAACCGAAGCTGCCAGAGAGACGTCGAGGGCGCTCGTGGGCTCGTCGCACAGCAGCACCGAGGGCGGCACCACGGTCGCACGCGCCAGCGACACCCGCTGACGTTGACCACCGGACAGTTGACCCGCCCGCGCCTTCGCGATGTCCAGCGGCAGGCCGACACGCTCAAGCACCTCGGCGACCGCGTCCTGTCTTTGGCTACGGGACATGCCGTTCCGTCGCAGCCTCTCGGAGATCAGTTCACCGACCGACAGCCACGGCGTCAGCGATGCGCCCGCATCCTGGAACACCATCTGCGGCCGCTGGCCACCCGCGAGCTCGATAGTGCCGGAAGTCGGTTTCTCCAGGCCTGCGATGACCCGCAGCAGCGTGGACTTTCCCGATCCGCTCTCGCCGACCAGCGCGACGGATTCGCCGTCGGCCACGGTCAGCGAAATGCCGCGCAGCGCTTGAAGTTTGCCGAAGGCCTTGACCCCGTCCTTCAGCACCACCGCGGGCGGCTCGGAGGATTCGGCGGGCGCAGTCTCCGGCTCGATGTCCTCGGTGGTGGTCGTCAGGCGCGAGCCGAGTTCAGTGGACACCGTTTCGAACGGCACGATGCAGGCGCTGACACGGCCCGGCGCGATCGTAGTCGGGTCGGGAGGCGTTGCCTCACACGCCAGGGTGGCCAGCACACAACGAGGGGCGAACGCACACCCCGGCAGCGGGGTCACCGGGCTGGGCACCGACCCTGCGAGCGCGGCGAGCTTGCGGTGCCTGGCGGTGTCCAGGGTCAGCCGGGATCGCAGCAGGCCATGAGTGTAGGGATGAGCAGGCTGGTTGAGAACGTCTGCGGTCGGCCCGATCTCGGCGATGCGGCCCGCGTAGAGCACTGCGATGCGGTCCGAGATCTGGGCCGCGACCCCGAGGTCGTGGGTGATGAACATGATGCTGCAACCGATCTCGTCGCGCAGTCGCAGCAGCAGCCGAAGCACCTGCGCCTGCACGGTGACGTCGAGGGCGGTGGTCGGCTCGTCGGCGATGATCAGCTCTGGGTTACCTGCGATCGCGATCGCGATCATCACGCGCTGCCGAAGCCCACCGGAAAGCTCGTGCGGATAGGCCCGGAACCGGCGCTTGGGGTCAGGAATGCCGACCGCGGTGAGCAGCTTGAGCGCCTCCTCGTCGCTGCCCGCGGCCTCGGCGACCTGCTTGCCGATCCTCATGGTCGGGTTCAGCGATGTCATCGGATCCTGGAAGACGGCGCCGAGATCGAGGCGGCGGACCTTGCGCAGTGTCTTGGCATCGCCGGTCACCATGTCGGTATCGGCGACCTCCACCGAGCCGCTGACCCGCGCCTGCGGGAGCAGCCCGAGCATGGTGAACCCGAGGACGCTCTTGCCTGATCCCGATTCGCCGACCAGGCCGAGGATCTCGCCGGTTGCGATGTCGAGGGACACGCCGCGCAGTGCGTGCACGTCTCTGCCGTTGCGGCGGAACGTGACGTGCAGATCGGTGATCGCCGCCACGCACGCAGCGTCGGCTGCCGTATCCGTCGGCTCCGCAGCCTCGGATAATGCACTACTCATCCACGCTCCTAGCACCCCCGGCCTGTCACTTGACAGTTTTCATGGCACTCAGGGGTGTTGGGTGTCGCTGGCGTAACCAATCCCGGGCGCTGCGTAACCGATTCGTGTCGCGCGTTTCTGTCATGTGACAGAAACGCGTTTTCGCAGTTCAGTAGGTCACGATGGGACGATGTCGATCACTCGTGCGGGCCGCCCACGGCTGACGACCCAGCGGCGGCCGGGCACGACCGCCCGCGACGAGATCCTCGATGCCGCAGGCGAACTATTCACCACGCTCGGCTATACAGGCACATCGACCCGCACCATCGCCGGGGCCGTCGGTATCCGCCAGGCCTCGCTGTACCACTATTTCAAGACCAAAGACGACATCCTTTGTGCCCTGCTCAGTCAGACCGTGACGCCGACGCTGATGGTCGTCGATGTCCTGGCCGGCACCGAGCCTGCGCTGAGCGCGGCCGAGCACCTGCACGCCCTTGCCCTCTTCGACGGCCGCCAACTGCTGGACGGACGCTGGAACCTCGGGGCGCTATATCTGCAGCCCGAACTGCGCGGGGCGCGTCTCGAGCCGTTCTGGTCGGACCGGGAGCGGCTGCGGCTGCACTATTTGACGCTGAGCAAGGCCATCGTCGCGGAGACCGGCGTCGACGAGGCGGCCGCCGATCTGCCGTTCCGATTGGTCGAGTCGCTCGTCAATATGTGGACCAAACGGCCGGGCACGGAACGAACGAAACTGCCGGAACACGTTGCGGACGCGTGCATCCGGGTGCTCGGCATGCCGGACAGCGCGACACCGGGACTGCGCGCGCGCAGCCACCTCGAACTGCGCCGGTACGCGGCGGGCAACTAGTCCGGTTTCGGCATCGGGATGCCCTCGCTGGCGTGGAACTTTGCATCCTCCTCCGACGCCAGCCCCATCGACACCACCGAACGGTCGAAGAACACGTCGGTCAGGTAGGCCAATGACACAGCCCAGCGGTTGACGAACCGCGGGATCGCGTACAGGTGGTACGCGCGGGTGACGGCCTTGGCCGGGAACCCGGACAACTGGACGTTGAGTGGGTTGGCGACGGAGTGGCGGGGTCCGAGGTCGACCACCAAGCCCATGTTGCGGTGCTTGTAGATCTTCGGCTTGCCGTAGCCGAGGCTTGCGGCGACGTTGTGCGCCAACACCTTTCCCTGACGGATCGCGTGCTGTGCGGTCGGTGGGGTGATCTTGCCAGGCTGGGTGACATCGGGCACCGCGGCGGCATCGCCTGCGGAGAACACGCCAGGATGGCCGGGCACCTGCAGATCGGTCTGCACCTTCAGCCGGCCCTTCTCGGTCGGCAGGCCGAGCTCCTCGATCAGCGGAGCGCCGGTCACTCCGGTCACCCATGCCACGGTGCGAGTGCGGATCAGCGAATCATCGCTGAGCACAACGTGTTCGGCGTGGACCTCCTTCAGCGTGACACCGAGGCGGACGTCGATGCCACGGGATATGAGCACGCGCATCGCTGCCGCGCCCAGCTTCTCCCCCACTTCGGGCATCACTTGTTCGGCCAGGTCCAGCAGAACGAACTTGACGTCGGCAGGCGTGAAATCCAGCTGTTTGGCCGCGGAATCGGCAAGCGCCCGCAATTGAAGAACCAGTTCGGTCCCCGAGTACGATGCGCCGACGACGACGATCGTCCGCCGCGCTGCCCTTCGGCCGGGATCGTCGTCGACGTCGGCCAGTTCGAGTTGCTCGAGCACGTGGTCGCGCAGGTACAGCGCCTCGGCCGTCGACTTCAGCCCGCGGGCGTGCTCCGCCAGACCGGGCACGTTGAACAGCCGGGTCACCGATCCAGGCGTCAGGATGAGACGATCCCACGGCAGGTTGCGGGCGCGCTCCTCGGGGTCGGTGAATGTGACCGTGTGCCTGTCGAAGTCCACGCTGTCGACCCTGCCGCGGATCAACTGCACACCCCGCAGCGTGTTGGCGAGCGGAATCGCGACGAAGCGGGCGTCGACAACGCCGCCTGCCACGTCGGGCAGCAGCGGTGTGTAGAGCATGTAGTCGACAGGCGAAACGATTGAGATGTCGACTGAAGCGTTGTGTTTCCGGAGCTTTCGGGCCAGGTGACGAGCGCACTCGAAGCCGGTGAACCCGCTGCCGACGATTACGACAGAAGTCATCGCCCCCTACTGTACGTGCTAGGGGCTGGACAGCAGTGTGCCGAACTTCATCGCAAGCCACGGCTTACGGCCGCCGGGCCTCAGCTGCCCGCGCAGCACCGGCGAGAGCTGCGAGATCCTGCCGTAGCCCAACAGGAGGAAGGCGACCGGATCCGCGTTGATGACGCAGTCCGCCTTCTTCCCTGCCTCGGTGACCTCAGCGGTGCCGTCATCGACGGCCAGCCGGTAGCTGGGGCCGCCGCGCATCCGCAGCTCGAAGCTGATGTGTACGCCCGCCGCGCGATTGGGCCGCAGGTATTGCGGCGCAACGCTCAGCACGCCCGGAATCACCAGGTAGGCGTCGGCGGCGGCGATCGGCCAGGGAATCCTGGCCGATCGCGAGATGTCGAGCCCGTGGATGAGCTGCTCGCCCAGCAGCAGTGCGGTCATCGTGGCCGGGCTGATCACCAACCCGTTCGGTGTGGCGATCGCGACGCTCGGGTCGGCAGCCGCCGCCGCGTTCAGGTACGCGTCGGCACTGGCCTCGAGCATGTCCGCAAGGCGGTGCAGATTGCGCTCGGGCATTTCTTCGAGGTGGCGGGCATTGACCTTGGCGCTGAGCGTCGAGGGTGATTCGGTCGGCCGATTGGCATGCGTCATATAGCCGTTGGCGTGACGTGTCAGTGCCTGGGTGTAGTCACGGAGGTCACCCACCACGTGAGCCGCGGTCTCCGCGGCGGTCCAGATCAGGCCGGGCGCGGGTGCGTCCGGCCTGTCGATGCGGCGCCACAGGTCGGCGCTTCGCACCACGGCGCCGCGCAGCGCGTTGAGGGTAGGGCCGTAGGCGTGACGGGTGTCCTCTGCCGGCCCGGTGTGATGTACGGGGGCTGATGTCATAGGGCAACTATTTCACATAACGTCGCTATGTCAATAGGGTATTCTGGGCGTATCGAAGAGGAGAGATGGATGTCGGATGCCGCCGGGCAGCCAGCGTCGCTGCGCGCCGAACAGGTCGCGCAGACGCGAGGTGCGTTGGTCGCGGCCGGCCGCCGGCTGTTCGGCGAAAAGGGATTCCGCGCGACCTCTGTCGAGGACTTGGCACGCGAGGCCCGCGTCACCACAGGCGCGCTGTATCACCACTTCCCCACCAAGACGGCGCTTTTCGAGGCTGTGTTCATGCAGGCGCACACCGACCTGATGACGGCGTCAACCAAGGCGGCACAGGGCGCGTCAGACGGCATCGACGAGTTGGCTCGCGGCTTCGAGGCGTTCCTCGACGGCGTGCTCCAGCCGGATATGCAGCGCATCCTGATCGTCGACGGGCCCGCGGTGCTTGGCCTCGCTCGCTACACCGAACTGGATGAGCAGTACGCGCACGCGGTGATCGTGCATTCGCTGACGGCCGCCGCGGAGGCGGGCACGATCACGGTCGAGGACCCCGAGACCGCCACCAGGCTGCTGCTTGGCGCGCTCACCCGCGGCGCGATGCTGATCGCCAACTCACCGGATCCGGTCGAGACGCGGCACGCCGTCGGCAAGTCGATGCGGGCATTGCTAACCAGCTTCACTCCGTCGCGCGGATGACGGATGCTGGACGTATGTCTCGTCCGCTGCGCCGCTTCGACCCGTTCCGACCGATCGACATGCTGACCTCGCTGTGGTCGTCGGCGGCGGTCGCGCCGGTCAGCTCCGGGGCGGCGGCGGCTTACCGGACGCTGTTCATGACGGTACGACGGCTGGTGGTGGGTCGACGGCTCGCGGTCCGGCTGGACGACGGCGACCTCACGCTGACGGTCACCGAGTTCGATTCCCGGCTTGACGTGCGAGGGTTGTCGGTCGGCCAGCTCAACGATGTCCGGCTCGCGGCGCGCGACATCTGTTGGCACGGCAATCGATTCGACCGGGCGACAGCGGTGTTGCACAACGTGCACATGAAGCCGACCGCACCGCCGGTGCTGGTGGCCGCTCCTGTCGAGCTGACGCTGGAGATGCCCGCGCCGGTGCTGGACGATGTGTTCCGGTGGGCGGCGCCGCGGCTATCGGGTGAGGTCAGCGGCGACGGAATCGCGCGATTGCGCCTGGCCAGGAGACCGCTGCTGGGTCACGTCGAGGTTGACGTGCACGTCGACGGCTCGACGTTGTGGCTCAAGCCACGCGGTCTCGCCGTCCGCCAGTCGCAGTGGAGGCTGCCTGCGCGCACGCCCGGCTATCCGGTGCGGCTGCCCGAACTTCCGCACGGGCTTACGTTGACCGCCATCAGCTTTGCGCCAGGCGTGGTGCGCCTGTCGGGGACGCTTCCGGAATGGCGGATAGATATTCCGCGAAAACGCTTGGAGGACATCCTCAATCAGCTCAGCGTCGCCGGTGTGCCGCTGAATCTCACCAGGCTGGGACGTCTTTTCTAGTCGTCGCAGCAAGTCCGTTGCCGCGTGACACAGAGCTGGCAGGAAGCGTCGCCACCGTTCGAGCGCGTCGGGGCCCGCGATTGCTGAACCCTTGAGAGGCGCCCGCGGCACTTACGAGCTCAAGGGCGTGCCCGGCCAGTGGCATCTCTTCGCTGTCGCCTCTCAGTAGCGGTGGGTTTCGGCGAAACTCATTTTGCCTACCGTAAGTGCTTGTACACCTGATGGCAGCGAATGGCCGAAGGACTGTTTAGGGAGCGAGGACTTCGTCCGATGGTGATACCTTGCTGTGAATTTTCCTTCACGAAGCTGGGCGGCGACTAGCGTGTCCCCGGGACGCCAGCACCGCAAAGGCGGAAACTTTCATGGGCCAGATTCACGTGGAGCGGACGATCGCAGCATCGCCAGAACGGGTCTTTGACTGGCTGCTTGACCCGGTCAACCTGACCGTCTCTCCTCTGTTTCGCAAGGCCGGTTGGGCTAAGGACTCGTCGGGTCCCGACGTCGGAGCGGTGCGGGAACTGACCGGGATTGGCTTCTGGGCTCACGAACAGATCACGGCCTACGACGCGCCCCGGAGCTACTCATATATCGTCGTCGGCTCGTTCCCACCCTCGCAACACGATGGCGGCGTGCTCATGTGCACTCCGTCGGGCGACGGCACGCTTGTCGATTGGGTGAGCGACTACACGCTTCCGGCTCGCGCGGGCGGCAAGGTGGTCGAGCTACTCACATTGCCGCTGATCCGCTTGCTTACCTTCCGCGCGATCCTCGCGGGCTGCGCAAAAGCATTAGAGAGTTAGTGTTTTCGACACAGACACTTCAGGTTCGACGCCTGTGTCGACCCCGCCGATTACCACTCACAGTGATACCGGCCTGCATGCCCACCTTTGGTTGTAGCGCCGATTCGCTGTACTAGGGACTGCCGTCAAAACGGCGGCGGGTCGTCGTGCCCTGGGGGTCGAGGTAATGGGAAATAGGCGTCGTCGCAATCATTTCCGGGATGCTCGCGCAGTTCCCGATTGCGCGCGCGTTCGGCGTCGATGCGTGTGGCGCGGTCTTGTGCTCGGGTGATCGTGCGCCGCGGCATCATCAGGCCGCGACTCGGTTGGTCGCGAGGTCCATTGGCCGGTGCACTGACGGGCGCGGTGGGTTTGCACAGGGCGGGAAACAGCAACCTGCTGCCGGGAGAGGTGGTGTAGGTCTGCCCGCTGGGCGAGGTCCAGATCACGACGCCGTCGGGCAGCTGCTCATCGAACCAGCCGCAGAAGGTCTTGAGCAGGTGGTGTTTTCGGCACAAGCATTTGATGTTTGACGCACACGTTGGCCCCACCGGATACGGGATCGTATGGTCCACATCGCAGACATCGGCGGGTTCGTCGCAGCCCGGGAAGCGACACGTCAGATCCCGGCATCGGACAAACCGGGCCAACGCCGCCGACGGCGCATACCTCGGCTCGGGCGCACTGTCGCCGGGATGAATCACCAACCGGATGGTCGCGGTGGTGGCCAGCTTGGCCGCCACCAGTGGCGCCGGCATAATCCCACCACCCATCACCACCGCCGGATCGGTGGTCGCCGACCCCGTCGGGGCCGGCCGCGCCAACGCCTCGGCGATCGTCATCTCCCGCAGCTGCGCGGTGGTGGGCCCGGGCGTACCGGCTCCGTCCAGCTGCACCACAGTGTCATCAGAAAGGCTCTTCTCCTCGGCGACCACGTTGATGACCACCGTGCTGGGGGCGGCAGCCGCAGCGGCACAGCCCGGGCCCCCGCACTGGCAGGCCAGCCGATCCCCGCCATGGGCCAACGCGCCCAGCGCATCGGCGCGGCGCTGCTCGAGCGTGCGCGGATCGCCCCCGCACACTCCGCGCGCCATCGCATCCAGCCGCTTATCCAACGCAGCGGCATCCTGGCCGAACAGCGTGCCCTCGACCCCCGACAACCCGGTGCCGTCAGCACCGGCCACCACGTTGATGTAGCGGCCGCGCGCACTGAGCTCGGTGCGCACCACGGCATACGGGTCGTAGCGATCCACCCAGTAGTCGATGGCGGCCTCGGTCTTGGCCACCGACAACGCGCCCCACCCGACTACCTCGGCGGCCAGTTCGGCGTCAACTTTGGCCATCGCCGCCCGGTCCTTGATGAGCCGGGTCCTGGCCACGATGGCATTCACCAGGCGGTAGGAAATCTGTCCGGCGGCGAATACCTCGGCCACCCGGGGCAGCCGCTCGCGGAGCGCGGTGGCGATCATCAGCTGATGGGCGGCCACCCCTAACGACACGCTCTGCGCCGCGGCCACCTCCGCGGCCACCGCATCCCAATTGTCGATACACCACTGCTCGCGCTCGGCCGAACCATCGGCCGCCAGGCGCGCCTCCAATACATCGGCGATCGCCCACAGCCGCCGGGCGCACGCCGCGTTCTCCACCCGCGCCCACGCCCCCACCGCACCCGCACCACGGGTGCCGTCGGTGGCCGCCACAAGCTGATCGAACATACGAGCGAAGTTACCCGCGTCCAGCGACCGAATACTGGGTGAAACCTCGGCTCCTATCTCAATCTGTGGATGAATCCGCGCCTGTGAATAAAAGCACCGAGTCGGTTTGCGGTGATGGTCATCACCGAGCGGCCAACTACTGGAATCAATCCGCTGACCAGCCGGGTTTAACAGCTTGGAAACGCTAGAGATAAGGAATAGAGGATGAATAAGTTCGGATTTGCCACTGCGATCGTCGGGGGCCTCGCCGCTGCGGTCATCGGACTGGCAGCTCCGGCAAGTGCCGCGCCTGCCGGTCCCGGCAGCGCTCAGCAGACCATCAACGAGCTGCAGGCACAGGGTTATACGGTGATCGTGAACCGACTCGGTACCGCCCCGCTCGATCAGGCCAGTGTGGTGGCCGTTCGGCCAGGGCAGACCTATTCGCGCACGGACACCGGCGTTCCTGGTGCCGGCAACGACATCCACACAACTGTCACCGACAAGACGGTCTACGTAGACGTCAAGTAAGTCGATTCGCAAGGAGGGGCATCCAATTGGATGCCCCTCCTTCCTATTTCGGCGATGCTGAACCCGTGATCGAACTAGCGCGCTACCAGGAGGGCCTGTCGACTGTCGTGGCCTCGCGCGATGGCGACGAGCTGCTGTTCCTTTCGTCGTACGACGACCACGGCAGGACGATCACCGAGGAATCCCGCATCACGATCGGCGACTTCGTCGCGAAGGGCGAGGGCCCCTGGCCGTGGTATGACCTGGGCGATAAGCGCGACGGCACCCTGAAGGTGCTGGACGCGCTCGGCGTCGATCGGCCGGCGTGGACGGCGCCGCTGCCCGACGAGGTCCTCGATCTCTTCGACCAGGCCCGCAACGGAAGCACCGAAGTCATCGAGCTGCTCGCCTGGGGCGCCGAGCCCGATCCGATCGATCCCTGCGGGGCGTCACCGCTCTGGTACGGGGTGCGCTCTCGCAGCGCTGGCATCGTCGTGGCCCTGATCGAGGCAGGCGCCGACGCTGGCCGCCGCATCGACCTGTCAGCCCGAGGCGAGCGGTTCACGACGATCCTGCACGAAATCGTCCGCCTCGGACGCACCGTGGCGCTAGCCCATGCGCTGGCCAAGGGCGTCGACCCAGGCCTCCAAGACTCAGACGGCGCCACGGCGTTGCACGTGGTCGACGGCAACAACGATAACGTCAACCCCGAGTTGGTTCGCGCACTTGTTCGCGCCGGGGCCGCAGTCGACGCCGCGGTTCCGAGCGGCACCCAGCCCATCGAACACGCGGTCCGCCGGGTCCTGCCCGCGACCGTGGCGGCGATGGTCGAACTCGGCGCCGACCCAGGCCGCGGCCTCGATGCGCTGCTGCCCTGGTGGGCCACCACCGGAGCACGCCATGCGGGCCACCGTGCGACCGACGTCGCCGAAATGATCGACATCCTGCGCGCAGGCGGCGCTGTGGTGACCGACGGGCACCGCGAATTGGCGGCCGACGCCGGAGCATCGCAGGTCGAAGCCGCCCTTCGCCGCTAGAGTCGCGATGTGCCCGGGTACTCCCGATATGTCGCGATCGGCGACAGCCAGACGGAGGGGCTATGGGACGGCGACGACTCCGTCGGGCTGCACGGATTCGCCGACCGGCTTGCCCAAATCGTCGACACGCACTACCCGGGTCTGACCTATGCCAACCTCGCCGTGCGCGGCAGGCGCATCGGCGACCTGCTCGACGAGCAGCTGCCGAACGCGCTGGCGATGGATCCCGACCTGGTGACGGTGTGCATCGGGATGAACGACGTGACGCGGCCCGGACCCTACTTCGACAAGGCCCTTGCCGAGCTCGAAGACCTGCACGCCCAGCTGTCATTGTCGGGGGCAACGGTCGTGACCAACACGTTCCCTGACCTGGCGCAGATTATTCCGATCGGCCGCATGCTCGGGGCGCGGGTTACGCGCATCAACGACGAGATCAGAAGGGCCGCCGACTGGTACGACTTCCGGCTGGTCGACCTTTATGACGCGCCATCGATGACCCACCCGGACACCTGGAGCGCCGACCGGGTGCACGGGTCAGCGAAGGGCCACGCCCTGTTCGCTGCCGCGGCCGCCGAGGCACTGGATTTGCCTGGGAGCAACCATGATTGGGCTGAACTCGGCGGCGGACCCGTACGTCACTCGCTCCGGTCGCAGGCCTACTCGCAGGCACTGTGGACGCAGAACATGCTGATGCCCTGGCTGTGGCGGCACGTGCGTGGTCGGTCCGCCGGGGACGGTCGTGGTCCCCGACGGCCGCGTCTGGAAAGCGTGGCGGCCTAGCTACCCAAGAACGGCAGCGGGATCGGCGACTGGCCGTTGGCGATCGACGTCACAGCCGCCGGGCAGAACAGCGAGATGGCGAGGCCGGTGAACATGGTCGCCGGGCCCAGCGACATGCCGCCCGCGTCGGCCACCTTGGCGGCGACGTCGGCCGCCGTCTGGCCGGGCTGGGCCAGCATCGGGCAGACCTGCTGGCCCAGCGCTGCCGCATCGACGGGGGCGGCGGTCCCGATCCCGGCGTTGGTCAACGCCGAAAGGAACGCGTCGTCAGTGGTGTCGGCCTGCGCCGGCGCCGCCCACGCCAGGCCGGAAGCCAACACACCGGCGGAAAGGGCGAGGGCGATTCGTCTGCGCTGCACCCCCGAATCGTAGCGTCAGATGCCCGTCCAGGCCGCATCGATGCTGTCTGCCACGTCGATGACCTTGGCCTTCTGCGACGCCGGGCTGTCGATTTCGCCTGCGACGTGTGCGGCGACGAACCGCTTGATCTCCGCGTCGACGCCGGCGACGATCCGGAGCAACTCCGCGCGTAGCGACTTGGACGTGACGTGGATGGAGATGTCAGCAGGCCGTGGTTTCTCGACGTCCAGAATCAGCAACAGTGGCGCAGCGGCCCGCGCCGTAGCCCGCAGCGCGATCTCTCCGAACACCATGAATTTCGGCCTGTCGATACGCAGGTCGATGACCATGTCGATCTCTAACGGGATCCGGATGGCGAACGTGATCATCTCGCCGACCTGCCTGGTGATCCGTGGCTCCATGATCCGGACCTTGGCGGTCACCTTGGCGATCTTGCCCGGGCCCTGGCCCATCGGCCCCATCTCGAACGCGTCTCCAGCGATAGCGCCGATCGCTCCGCCGACGCGGTCTTCTGTCACTGCGACCTCGAAGAACCTGCGTCCGAACTCTTCGTACGTCATGTAGTCATCGGCGTCCATCGTGCTGTAACCGTCTCACGTCCACCCACCGAACCGGTGTAGCGCGACCGAATCGAGACTCATCCTGCGTCGCGGAAGAGCTGAATACCGGTGATCGCGACGGGTTCGGAACCGACCTCGGCGAAGAACACACTGCACTGCCCCGCCCGCTCGATGGCCGCGACGACGGCATACCCGGATCCGATGAGCTTGCGCCAGCGCGCTCCCGAGAGGTGCCTGAGCAGGTCTGCTGCGCTCATCTGAACGCCGTCGCCGCCCGAGATGCGGACCTCGCCCGCAAGCCGTCGTCGCATGCCGACCTCGTCGCCTGCGCACGCTGCGTCCAGGAACCGCGCGACGGCACCCTTGGCACCGCTGCCCATACTGCGCAGTCCGCCGAGGAATCCGAGAGTGCCGACCAAACCCTGGTTGTGCATCAGTAGTCGGGACAGCCGCACGCCCGCCGGGACGGCCCGGATGCCCCCGCGCAGATACTGCGCCACCATCGCGGGCAGCTCCCAAAAAGCCCACAGTGCAGCAATTTTCAGCTCACCGGCCTCGTCTTCGAGGTCGTAGCGGATGAAGACGGGTACCCGCAGCGTGAGCGTCGACGCCATCGTCACCTCGAGTTCGCCGTCGCGGACGACGGTCTGGCCGACGACGATGTCGACGTCGGGGTGAAATCGGATGTCGCGGGGACCGATGAACGTGTCGTAGAACTGCCCGATCGCGGCGACCCCTCGATGCGGCGCGGAGCCGACGGGGTCCTCGACACAACCGTTCGACGTGAAGAGGCCGATCCAGGCCTTGCGATCACCTGCGCCCGCGGCCGCCGGCGAGCGCTCGGCGGTCGCCAAAAGGTCGGCGCGTGTGAAGGTCATATGGGCTGCCTACCACTTGCCGTCGGCGTCAGTCGACTACTTCGCGCCGCGCAGGCACACTGTGAGTACCGCAATGCCGCGGTGTTTGGCTAACAGGAGGAACCGCAATGAGCAGCAACGGGCCTTTCGGGTTCGACCCCGAAGAGTTCGATCGCGTGGTCCGCGAGGCGGGCGAGGGCTTGCGCGACGCGCTCGACGGAGTCGGCAGGTTCTTCAACACCTCCGGAGAGCGCGCCGGTTGGGCGTCTCTGTTCGACGAGTTCGCACGGCAATCCAGGGGCAGGACCGAGCCGGAGACGACTGGCGAGGCAGGCGACGGCGTCTGGGCCATTTACACCGTCGACGACGACGGTGGCGCCCACATCGAGCAGGTGTATCCGACCGAACTGGATGCGCTCAGGGCGAACAAGGGCAACACCGATCCGACGCGGAAGGTGCGCTTCCTGCCGTACGGCATCGCCGTCAGCGTGCTGGACGCGTCCGAGTAGCTACTCGAAGCAGCGGCGCATGCCCGCCAGCATGGCGGTGTGCGCCTCGACCGCCTCTCGCACCGTCATCGCCGCCAAGGCGCGTGGCGCCTCTATGTGCATATGCTCGGTGAGGCGCGTGCCCCCATCGATCGGCTCGAACTTGACCGTCGTCCGCAGCCTCACCCGTGGGAACTGGTACGCCTCGGTCGTCACGTCGCCGACATTCGGCACGTGCAGACGCGCCACATAGCTGATCCGTAAGTACAACGGCCCCAACGGAATCCGGTCCTGGACGCGATAGGTCTGCGCGTATCCGTCCGCCGTCTCCTGCCTGTCGGTGGCGCGCACCGCCACCACCAGTGGATGCACCCGTTTGATGTTGTCCAGGTCGACGTAGAAATCACGAACCGCATCGGGCGGAGCCGGGATCTCCTCCGAGACGGTGCGCTCCGCGCGCGCCACCCACCGTCTCATGAACGCCATGACTGCCCCTTTGCATCAGGTCCGACCCCGGCTTCAGCGCAGGATACGCAACAGCAGCAACCAGGACCCGCCACTTGGCAATTGTTATAAAAACAACAAGAATGGCGCTCCATGGATCGCGGCCAGCTCATCGATCTGACCCGCCGCGCGCTGAAGCTCGCGCGCGACAAGAAGACCGACCTCACCCCGGCGGAGCACACCGTTGCCGCGGACACCTACACCTCGGCGCAGCGCCACGCAGAGGACAAGTCGATGCTGCTCACCAGCCCGCAGCTCGTTGGCTATTCCTCCGAACTCCCCCGCCCCGGCACGTACGGCACGAAGACCGTGATGGGCCGCTCGATTCTGCTGACCCGCAGCGCCGACAACACCGTCCGGGCGTTCGACAACGTCTGCCTGCATCGCCAGTCACGCATCGCCGACGGCTGCGGAGCGGCGCGCCGGCTCGCATGTCCGTATCACGCGTGGACTTACGACCTCGACGGCAACCTCGTCGGCGTACCCGGCAAGGAGGGCTTTCCCGAAACACGCTCCGGCCCAGCGAAACTGACCGAGCTACCTGCCGCAGAATGTGCGGGCTTCCTGTGGATATCGCTGGATCGCGACGCGAAGCTCGACATCCCGGGCTTCCTCGGGCCGCTCGCCGACGAACTGGAGTCCTGGGGTATCGGCCGATGGTCGCCATTGGGCGAGAAGGTGCTCGCCTGCCCGATCAACTGGAAGCTCGCCATCGACACGTTTGCCGAGAACTATCACTTCGCGACGGTGCACAAGGCCACCTTTGCGACCATCGCGCGCAGCAACTGCACGGTGTTCGACTCCTTCGGCCCCCACCATCGACTTGTCTTTCCCCTCAACGGAATTCTCGATCTCGAGAGCCTTCCCGAGGAGCAGTGGGATCCACTGCACAACATGGTGGTCATCTACGCGCTGTTCCCGAACATCGTGTTGTCGTGCACCATCGCGAATGGCGAGTTGTTCCGCGTCTATCCCGCCGACGAACCCGGTCGGTCGACCACTGTGCACCAGAACTCAACTCCGTTGGATCTGTCCGACGAGTCGGTGGCCGCAGGCGCGGCGGCGGTCTTCGACTACGCGCATGCCACGGTCCGCGACGAGGACTACGCCCTCGTGGCCGGCCTGCAGGCCAACCTCGAATCCGGCGCCCGGGAGCATTTGGTCTTCGGCCGTAACGAACCTGGCCTTGCGCACCGCCATCACACCTGGGAAGAGGCGATCAACAGCAGCGCCTAGGAACGAATCTTGGCGATGTCCTCGAGCACAAGGTCGCGCTCCGCGGGACCCGCCGCCGCCAGCACGTCGGCCAACTCCCAGTCGCGGTACAGCGCCAGCGATCGCTCGTAGAAGGCGAAGCCGCTCACCGGCTCCCCGCGAAATGTCCCGCGGTACCGATACGGACCCTCCATGTACTCCAGCGGCAACGCGTGCGCAGGTGCAGGCACCAGCGGCTCACCGACCAGATCCAGCTCGAGTTCGTGCGACGTGAGTCGATGCCGGTCGGGCATGTATCGCGCCGCAGCGGGCGGTGGGACCAGCGTTCTGACCGGCTCCGGCCAGCGCACATAGCTCTCGACCGTGATCTCGATGTCATCGGCGTACTCGGGTTCGGCGTCGGGAGAACTCGTCGTCGCACCCGAGAACGGTTGCAGCGCATTGTGATCGATGCGATCGAACTGCCGCCATATGCTCAGGTCGACGCCATTGTCGAGGTTGATCGTCCGCCACTCGTGCGCCCGCGACCGGATATCGCCGGTCGGCCCGCCATTGTTCGCGACAAGTGGGAACCACTGCCGGTCGACGTGGCCCGTGGCGCCGGTGACCCTCTCCTCGAGCGCTCCCCAGCGCAGTGTGCCCGTCATCGCCATGCGGGTTTGGAAGTAGGAGTACGTGTCGGCCTGCCCGAAGCACTCGATCTTGCCGTTGTGTGCCGCGGCTCCGAGCGGGACGGGCGCGCGCGAGGGCGTCACGTGCAGGTCCAGCCACATGGCGTCGCCTTGTGCGTCGGTACCGACGAGGGTGACGTCGTAGGTGTACGGCATCAACCGACCCTGCTCGTCGCGACACGTCCGCCACACGGCCTGGCCCGCCCCGCTGTCGTAGCTCAAGTCCAAATGACCGTTTTCGACGGACAGCTTGGGCCGCGCCCCTGGCTGCATGTTCTGCGGTGGCATGTCGTAGTCCGTGTATGTCCCGTAGCCGCCGCTGTCCAGGTCGAACAGGGCGAACGTATAGAAATCGGCGACGATCGACTGGCCCGGCCGGTTCTTGTTGAAGATCGTCAGATAGGCGAACTGACGGCCACTCTCGGCGGTCAGCTCGCCCGCGATGAACCAGGTGTCGGACTCGTAGTCGGGGTGATTTCCCTCGGCGGCGGGAAAGCGCAGCTGCGGGTCGCCTGGCACCAGGTCGAACGGATACGCACGCCAGTCGGTTGAGAGCTGGTTTTTCACGGCACCTGCCTTTTTTGCTATGTTTACAGCAATAGCAACTTTAGCGGTCCGGACGGGCAGTGACGCCATGATGAGCGACATCGAGAAGCGCTTCCCGTTCGACGCGTACCCCAAAGGCTGGTTCCAGGTCGCCTACAGCAGAGAGGTCGACCCGGGTCAGATCGTGGGCCTGCACTATTTCGGCAGACGCCTGATCTGCTACCGCGGCGACTCAGGCAACCCGTACGTGCTCGACGCGTACTGCCCCCATCTGGGTGCCGATATCGCCGTCGGCGGCACCGTCACCGAGGACTGCATCACTTGCCCGTTCCACGGCTGGCGCTTCGACGGCGCCGGATCGAATGTTGAGATCCCGTACGCGAAGACCGTCAACCGCACCGCGCGGCTGCGGGCGTGGCCGACGGTCGAGCGGGCCGGTGCGATATTCGTCTGGCATTCGCAGGCGTCGACCGAACCGGAGTGGGAGTTGCCCAAGATCCCGGAGAGCGAGGACGCGGCCTTCACCTTCCACGCACCCGAACACGCCCGCTGGGTGTTCCGGTCCCATCCGCAAGAGGTGTTCGAAAACACCGTCGACATCGCACATTTCGCGACCGTGCACGGGGTATCGGGGTTCGGCAACCTCGATCTGGAGACCGACGGGCACCGGCTGCGGGCGGTCGCCGAGGTGACGTTCCAGACGCCGCGCGGGCCGGTGTCCGGAGCGGTCGACTCCGAGCTGTTCGGCATGGGGCTGGACGTAGTCAGGCACCGTGGCCTCGGCCGTTCGTGCACCCTTCTGACCGTCACCCCGGTCGACGGTGAGTTCGTCGACGCCAGGTACACATTCTTCGTGCAGACCGACCCGCAGACCGGTGACATGACGCGGATGGGTCTCGGCTTCGCCCGCGATTTCTGCAAGCAGATCGAACAGGACATCCCGATCTGGGAGAACAAGATCTATCGCGACCGTCCGCAGCTGGCCCGCGGCGAAGGCGCGATCACCGAGTTCCGCGCGTGGGCGCGGCGGTCCTACGAGGAGGCACCTGCGTGAGATCCCTTGTCTACGACGAGCTTTACATCGGAGGACGGTGGCAGTCGCCGTCCACCGGGCAGCGACTCTCGGTGATCTCCCCGCACAGCGAGGAACCGATAGGCGAGACTCCCGAGGCGGCGCCCGTGGATGTCGACAAGGCGGTGATGGCCGCCAGGGTCGCGTTCGACACGGGGCCGTGGCCTCGGCTCACGCCCGCGGAGCGGATGGAGAAGGTCGAGAAGTTGGCGGCGGTGTACAGCGGCCACACCGACGAGATGGCCGATCTGATCACCGCCGAGATGGGCTCGCCACGCAGCTTCAGCAGGCTCGGCCAGGCCACCGCGGCGGTGGCACAGATGCACCTGAACCTGGCGACGGCACGTGAGTTCCCATGGGCCGAGCGCAGACAGGGTCTTTTCGGGGAGGTGCACGTGCGCCGCGCCCCCGTCGGCGTCGTCGGCGCGATCGTGCCTTGGAACGTACCGCAGTTCCTCATCATGCCGAAGCTCATACCCGCGCTGATCGCCGGCTGCACCGTCGTGATCAAGCCGGCACCTGAAACACCCTTGGACGCAATGTGGTTGGCCGAGATGCTGGACGACATCGACCTGCCGGACGGAGTCGTTTCGATCATTCCCGGCGGTCGCGAGACCGGCGAAGCGCTGGTCCGCCATCCCGAAGTGGACAAGATCTCGTTCACCGGCTCCTCTTCGACAGGCAGGCACATCGCCACACTGTGCGGGGAACAGCTCAAGCGGGTGAGCCTGGAGCTCGGCGGCAAGTCAGCGGCGATCATCCTGGACGACGCGGACATCGATCGCACCGTGAGGCACCTGAAGATGGCGAGCCTGATGAACAACGGGCAGGCCTGCGTGGCGCAGACTCGCATTCTGGTCAGCGAGCGCAGGCACGACGAGGTCGTCGACGCGCTGGCGGACATGATGTCAGGGCTGCAGGTTGGCGATCCTGCCGACGAGGCGACGGACATCGGCCCGCTCGTCGCGCAACGCCAGCAGGATCGCGTGCATGGCTACATCAACACGGGTATCGACGAAGGCGCGCGAATCGTGCTGGGCGGCACGGACAAACCTCGCGAACGTGGCTGGTACGTCCAGCCCACGCTGTTCGCCGACGCCAACAACGAGATGCGGATCGCGCGCGAGGAGATCTTCGGCCCGGTGCTCACGGTCCTCAAGTACTCCGGCGAGCACGACGCCATCCGCATCGCCAACGACAGCGATTACGGGCTGGCCGGTTCGGTGTGGACCGACGATGTCGCCCACGGGCTGGAGATCGCGGCCGAGATCCGCGCGGGCACCTACGGCATCAACATGTACACGCTCGACACCAGTTGCCCGTTCGGCGGATTCAAGCAGTCCGGCATCGGGCGCGAATTCGGATCCGAGGGGCTTTCCGAATACGTGGAGCTGCAGTCGACGGTCAGCGCCGGCAAGCTGCCGGACCTGTCCTGAGGGGAAGCCCGCGATGAGCGAGGTCGTGGTCGAGCGACACGGAGCTGTCCTCGTCTGCCGGCTCAACCGGCCACAGGAGCGCAACGGCTTGACCGGCGCACTGCTCGCCGAGTACCTGGCCACACTGGACGAGGCCCGCACGGACGACGCTGTGCGGGTGGTGGTTACGACAGGCGAAGGCGATGCGTTCAGCGCCGGCGCTGACATGAGCGACCTCGACAGCGATACGGCCCGGCACGGGCTCAACGTGCTGATGCACGAAAAGCTCGGACTGACAGCCAAGCTCAGCACGGCCGAGCGCGCATACGACCGCGTGGGAGTCGGCAGGGAAACACTGACGATCAAGAATTTCGACAAGCCACTGATCGCAGCGGTGAACGGTGCGGCGGCCGGCGGCGGCTTCGCACTGGCCATGCTCCATGACATCCGGCTCGCATCCGAGCGCGCCACGTTCACGAGCGCATTCGTGCGCATCGGGCTGGTGGCCGAGATGGGTCTCAGCTATACGTTGCCGCGTGCTGTCGGGCTCGAGGCCGCAATGGACATGATGTTCACCAGCCGTACCGTCGATGCCGAGGGTGCATTGGCAATGCGCCTTATTCGACGCACGGTCCCCCACGAGCGGCTCTTGGAGGAAACCATGGCCTACGCCGAGCAGATCGCGGCACAGGCCCCCATCGCGGTCCAGTTTGCAAAGAGAGCGCTGTCGCGCTCACTCGACAACACGTTTCTCGCTCAGCTGGAGGTGGAGTGGCCGTACCAAGTCGCCGCCTTTGCCACCGACGATGCGAAGGAAGGCATCGCGGCGTTCCGCGAGCGGCGCCCGCCGCGCTTCGGCGGGCGTTAAGGCTCGCCGGGTGGCCACTTATGTCACGCTCCAACGTGGAAAGCGCATCATAAGTGGACATTCGAAAACAAAGCTAACCGCGCAGCTCGACCGTCACCTCTGCGGGACAGCACAATTCGTCGCGCTGGTTGAAAATGGAGACCTCGAGGTCCACGAGGTATCGGGGGGTCTCCCCCGCGGTATCGATGCGTTTGCCGATCACCTGGCCACGCGCCACCATCGAGTCGCCTGCGTAGATCGACCCGAGGAGGGACACCTTGCGCCGCACCACCCGGCTGCGGGGCCCGCCGAAGTCGGTTGCGATCCGGTCGACGAACCCAGCAAGGTGCATGGTGTTGACGAAAATCGTTGGATGCCCGTGGTCTTTGGCGTACTGCGGGTTGTAATGCCAGGGCACATAATCCCAAGTCGTACCCGCGTTCATGACCACACGTTCGTAGCTGATCTGGTCGACTACCTCTGGCAGCTGGGCCGGAACCAAGACGTCGTCCCACGTCATCGGTGACCTGTCGGGTTGAAGCGGAACAACGTGTTCGTGCAGATCGCGACGACGGCTCCATCGCGACGGCGATAAGTCTCCCGAGTCTCGATGAAGTGTCCGGTGCCGAGTCGGGTCTTCTTCTCCGGCGACACCGACACCACCTCCTCGACCACGCTCAGCATGTCGCCCTCCAACACCGGCATCAGATACTCGGCTTCGTTGGACGCGTTGATGATTGCGGTGCCGGGGAGAGGCACCCGCACCGCGATGGAGGCCGTGGGCGGCCGGCCGTTCGGCACCCACGGTGGCGGCATCAGCAGACCGATCAGGAGCGCAGGGGGCGCGACGAGACCTCCCCAGACCGACTTCGCGAAGTCGGCATCCCAGTACGACGGGTTGGGGTCGCGCACCATCGACGCGAAGTGCTCGATGCGGGCGCCGCTGACAGCGGTGTTCGCATACCGAGGCTCGGTTCGCGTTCCGACCAACCGCAATGCGTCCTCGTATGTGCCGAACGCGAATTCGTAGCTGAGATCTGCTGTCACACTGGCAGCGCGTTCTCGCGCGGCACGAGGTCCCATTCGAGGTCGCGCGAGGTGAAGTACCAGTCACCGCGCTCGTAGATGAGCTGGTCGGAAAACAGGCCAGAAGCCTGAAGTTCGTTGTCGCGAAACAACAGTGCGACACAATTCTGCATCGCGTCGACGCCGTCGACCGTGATCTCGTGGTCGACGGTCACCAGACGCACGCCGTTCCTCCCGTCGAAGGCCTCCCGCAGGTCGGTGAACGACTGGCCCGCGCGCGTGTACGTCGCGCCCGCGTGGCGGAACGTCGCGATCCAGCCCGCGAGGTCACCCGCTGAGTACAGCCGATTGTGTCGCGCGTCCAGGTTGAGGATCGCCGCCCGCCCCGCCAGCCCGTCGAGAACGAACTGTTGTTGGTATGTCAACGTCATGTGGTTGTCTCCGTCCTACCGGCTCAGCACGTAACCGTGCGCTTCGCGGTCCCAGGCGCCGACGCCCAGTCCGCTGCTACGAAGCACGTCCTTGCGGACGCGCCCTATCACGTTCTTCGGGATCTCGTCGAGCACCTCCAGGTACCGCGGCACGCAGAAGTACGGCATGCGGGCCGAGCAGAAGTCCAGCAGCTCCGCACATTCCAAGGTTGCGCCGGGTCGCAACGTGACGACCACGAGAATGTCGTCCTCACCGACATCGCTTGGCACGCCGACCGCAGCGGCCTCGAGCACGGCCGGATGACGCATCACCGTTTGTTCGACTTCTACGGAAGAGATGTTCTCGCCACGCCTTCGCAGCGAGTCCTTGACCCTATCGATGTACGTCAGGTTGTCGTCGGCGTCCAGGAGGCCGAGATCGCCGGTGTGGAACCACTCGGGGTGCGGATCGATGGTCAGTCCTCGCCCACCGGACGCGGAAGACACATACCCCTCGCTCATCGCATGCGTCGTCCGCGCCCGGCAGGTGATTTCCCCGACCTCGCCCGCGGGCAACGGGCTACCTTGCGGATCGACGATGCGCACGTCGAACGCGGGATTGACCTGTCCGGATGTCCCTGGTCTGCCTTCATCGGAAACTGCCTTGTAGGCAATCGGAAACGCTTCGGTCATGCCGTACATCGTCACGATGCGGCACCGGTAGCGGTCCTCGATGGCGCGGTACATGTCGGCTGCGATGGGCGCCGCCGAGATGAAGCGCAGACCGACTTCGGCATCGCGCGGATCCGGTGGCAGGTTCCAAAGCATCGACACCATCGCGCCTGCCCCCGCGAAACCCGCGGCGCCGCAGGACCGCATCTCGTCCCACGCCTCGGTCGGGTGAAACGCCGCGGCCAGCGCACTGGTTCCGCCGATCAACATGGGCGCCAGAACCGTTGGTGCCGCACTGAGATGGAACAGCGGCATGGCCGTCCACAACACGTCACCAGAGCCGAGTTCCCACGTTGCGGCGACGGTGGCGGCCGCGGTGAACAGGTAGTGCCATGTGGTGGCGACGGCCTTCGACGGCCCCGTCGTCCCGGACGTGAAAAACAATGCGATGTCGTCTGCTTCCGCAACGGCTCCGGTCGGCGGCTCGTTCGACGCGGATTTCAGGACACTTGCAAGCGAATCACCTTGAACCAATAGCGATCTCAGTGTGTCGACGTCGTCGGCCACTTCGGCGAGGCGGGCCTGTCGATCACCGTCGGTGACGGCAACCGCGGCATGGGACAGCCGCAACGCGTGCAGCAGGAAGTCGCCCTTGCTCGCCGCGTTGACCGCCGCGGGCACCGCGCCGATGCGCGCAGCACCCAGCCAGAAGTAGACCCACTCCGGGCAGGTGCCGGTGAACAGCGCGACGGTCTCGCCCCGCTCGACCCCGAGACCCGCAAGCACGTTGGCCGCGGCGCAGGACCGCTCGCGCATCTGCGCGAAGGTGACGGGCGTGCCGGCGATCGACATCATCACGCGATCGCCGAGTTGCTCAGCGCGACTGTCGAGCACCTCCGGGACGGTGAAGCGTTCGACGCCGAACGCGGCTGGCTCTGTCCCCACCATCCCGCTGGTGGGCATTACACTCTCGCTGCCGCCGGGTCGGGGTCGCCGTCGGCGGTATACCCGAAGTCGGTCGACGACAGCTCCTCGGCCGGGTAGAACCGATGCGCCCACCGCCGCAATGCGGCGTAGTCCCGCGCCTCTTCGGGTGCGAGGTTGGGCTTCTCGAGGTACTTCATGTTCTCCCAGGTGAAGAAGTCCTGTTTGATGACTTCCTGCTGCAGCTGCAAGAACTTGTCGGCGCGGCCGGTCGGCTTGTCGCCGGTGTCGCCGGTTTCACGAATCGACGCCTGCGTGTAGAAGTAGTCGGTGTAGTCCTCGTCCACCGGTGTCTGGCCGGTCACCTGAACGGTCGCCACGAGGTCCGACGGGAAGCGCACGATCCCCAGGCCCAGCGAGTAGTTGTCGTAGATGATCTTGGCGTCGACGGGACCGTTGGGGGTCAACCATGTCTTCGCCCGTCCGCCACCGAAATTCGCGTTCACGGTCGCGTGCAGGTGGTAGCCACTGACCTCGAACGAAGCGGTCGTCGCAGGGTTGGCCGCCTTGTGCACATACTGCACGTGGTACGGATCGGCCGCGTTCTCGATGATCATCTGCGCGTGCACCTTCACCCGGTTCACCATCCTGGTGTGCGGGTGTAGCGGGTAGTACTCGTTGGTCTCCAGTTCGGGCAGCACCGGGGGTTGCCAGTACGGCGCGCGGCCATGGCGCTCGTGCCACACCAAGAGGAAGCCGTACCACTCCGTGCTGTGGTACGTGCGGATGCGGACGTTCTGCTTGCAGCCGATCTTGCTGTACGGGATCAGTGCGTTCGTACCGTCGCCGTTCCAGCGCCAGCCGTGCCAGGGGCAGACGATCCGCTCACCCTCGACGGTGCCGCCGACTCCCATGTTCGCCCCGAGGTGTTGGCAGTACGCGTCGAGCACGTTGAGCTGCCCGGACTCGGTGCGGAAGATGACGAGTTCCTCGCCGAAGTAATGAGCCCGTTTCACCTGGCCAGGAGCCAGTTCGGAGGCGAATCCGACGATGAACCACCCGGTCGGGAACCGGTACTTCGAGAGGCTGATCCCGCTTGGCCCGAATTCGCGCTCCGACGGGTCGGTGGTGTCCGCAATCGTGTCCGCCACTGTTCTCTCCGTCCGCACGCCAGCAGGGCAGGTCAGGACCTGTCCATTGCCTATTTTTACTATTTTAGGCATTCTAGGTCAAGGCCACGAGGTGGAGAATGCGCGGCGGACGAGAGGAGCACTGAAAGCATCATGCCCACGGCGACGCCGGTCGACCTGTCCGATACTGCGTTGTGGCAGAACGGATTTCCTGACGAGTTGTTCACCGAGTTGCGCCGCGAGCGACCGATCTTTCACCACGAGCGGACCGCCGGCGTCGCCAAGTCGGTCAAACGCGACTTCTGGATGACGACCAAGCATCGGCATGCGCAACGGATTCACCGTGACACGGATGCGTTCACCGCCGTGGACGGCCCCCTCATCCAACCCATCGGCGTGATGACGGACTTTCCGACCATCATCCATATGGATCCGCCCGAGCTGACCAAGCGGCGCCGGGTGATGTCGCACGCGTTCACCCCGAAAGCCATCGGCAAGCTCGAGGAGGGCATCCGCACGCGCGCCGGATCGCTGATCGACCGGTTGCTCGCGGCAGGCGGTGGGGACTGGATCGAAGACGTCGCCGATGTGCTCCCGATGACCGTGATCGGCGACATCATCGGCATTCCCGACGAGGACCGGCCCGAGATCTTCGAAACGCTGGATCGGATCCTGACAGCGAATTCGCCCGACGTGCGGGTGACCGAACAGGAGCAGCTCGAGTTGTTCGGGAAGATCTTCACCTACGCGACCGAGCTCACTGCGGACAAGCGGCGCAACCCTGCCGACGATATCTGGAGCACGCTGGCCTCCGCGGTCGTCACCGACGAGAACGGCGAGCAGCTGTCCATCCCGGCCAACGAGCTCGAGATCTTCTTCTACGTGCTGACGTTCGCGGGCAGCGACACCACGAAGAACGCTCTGGCCGCTGGGTTGCAGGCGTTCGTCGCCAACCCCGGCGAGATGGCGCGGTATCGAGCCGACGAGACGATCCGGCCGAGCGCCGTCGAAGAGGTGCTGCGCTGGGCGACGCCGGTGGCGTTCTGGACGCGCAGCACGAAGGTCGACATTCAGATCGACGGTGTCACGATCCCGAAGGGCGACCGGGTGGTGTCGATGCTCCGGTCGGCCAATCGCGATGAGGAGGTCTTCGCCGACCCGTTCACGTTCGACATCGGCCGCACCGAGAACCAGCACGTGACGTTCGGCGGCGGAGGGCCGCACCACTGTCTGGGCGCGATGCTGGCGCGCGCCGAGATCCGCGCGGTGCTCGACGAGTTGCTCTGCCGCGCCGACGACATCACGCTCGGTCCGCCGAAGGTCGTCTTCCCCAACCTGACCAACAACATGTCGATCTACGACCAGATGGCGATTTCGCTTACGCCACGCTAGGCCCGCCTCACAGTCCCTTCGGCCTGGTGCCGATGACTCCCTGCGCGGCCAACCGATCCAGGTCGGTATCGGTCAGTCCACACAGCTGGGTCAGCACCTCGCTGTTGTGCTGACCCAGAGTCGGCGGCGGCCGACGCAGCCACGCCTCCGCGCCGTCGAGCAGTGCGAACGGCGGCGTCGGGTACAGGCCGCCGCCGGTGCTTGGATGGTCGAGGCGTTCGAGGAAACCGCGATGTCGCAGTTGCGGGTTTTCGGTCACCACCGAAGGCGAGACGACGACGGCTGCCGGAATTCCTGCGCTCGCAAGCACATCGACGACAGCGTCGCAGTCCTGTACAGCAAACCAGTCGCCGAGGTCGGCTTCGCTCGTCAACTCGGACAACGCGTTCCGCTGCGCATCGGTGTGTGCGCAGACCGCGATCCAGTTGTCGTCTCCCGCGCACCGGTAGATGTCCTGGGTCGCGGTCGGATGGCCGCGGTTGCCCCGCCTCGACAAGATCTTTCCGAAGACCTCGAATTCGATTGTCTGCGTTGCGGTCACGTTCAGCACGGTCTCGATCATCGGCATTTCTACGAGTTGACCGCGGCCGGTGCGGTCGGCGAACTCCAACGCCGCCAGCAACGCGAACGCCGCGTGTGCGCCCGCAAGCGGGTCGCAGGCGCCCCGCGGCGGGATCGGTGGGCCCTCGGGCAGCCCGGTGACCCACGCGAGTCCCGCGATCTGCTCCATCGTCGGCGCGAAGCCGACACGATCGCGCCACGGCCCCGTCAGCCCGAACGCAGGCATCCGCACCACTACGAGGTCGGGCTTGAGGTCGAGCAATGTATCTGCGCCAAGCCCGAATTGGTCCATCACCCGGGGCGAGAAGTTCTCGATCACGGCGTCGGCCTTGCTAACCAACTGCTTGAACAGCCGGATGCCGTCGTGTGATTCCAGGTCCAACGTCACCGACCGCTTGTTGGTGTTCATGGCGTGGAAGACCCAGCCGTACTCCCACCAGTCGTCGACGTCGGAGCGCATGCCGCCGGAGTAACGAATGCCATCCGGCCGCTGGATCGACTCGATCTTGATCACGTCCGCCCCGAACGCGGCCAACGAATGGGTGGCCGATGGGCCCGCCCAGAACGCGGTCAGATCGATGATCCGCACCCCGGCCAGCGGAAGCTCTCTGTTGCTGATGGATGTGACAGATTCCCTTGGCTGCCAACGTGTTTGGCTGTCAGCTTCGCCGAGCACAGGAGCCGGCCGGACGGGAGCCGGCGCAGCGGCCGACATCCGCCACGGAGCGCGTGGCTGCCGGAATCCCGCCGGGTTGTCGAGGTAGACGCCGCGCTCACGCAGATGATCCATCTGCGGAATGGTTGAGCCGTTGCCCAACGGGGCAATCGGCAGCCGGAACAGCTGGCCGAGTTCGACGATCTCGGCGACCGTGCGCCCGCGCATCCACGGCCCGATGTGTTCACGGATCCAGTCCCGGTAATCCCAGCGCCCGATCTGGAACCGAAGATTGGGGATCTCGGTCAGTTCCTGGCAATCCACCATCGCGGCGAAGTCGAGCCACTGCTGTCCAGTGACCATGCTGATGCCGACGTAGCCGTCGGACGCCTCCTCGATAGACGGGACCTCGACCGACCGCCTGATCGGAGGCACCTTCAGCAGCTGCGAATGCAGCCATTCGCTGCTCTGCATCAAGGTGATCGCCTCGAGCATCGACATGTCCAGGTGCCCCCCTGGCCCGCCCCGGAGGACCCGCCGCCGCACGGCCAGCGCTCCATACGCGGCGGCCGCGCCCCCCATGTACTCCCCCAGCTCACCGCCGATCGAGATCGGCGGCCCTGCCGGATCACCCCGGAAACCGGTCAATCCCGACCAGGCCTGCAGCGTGAACTCGGTCGCCGGGCGGTCCGACCATGGACCGGTCAGGCCGAAATCGGACACCGTGACCACGACGCATTGCGGCGACTCGGCCAGAAGAAGCTGCGGATCGATTACCGGCTCGGTCGTCGCGACGATCACGACGTCGGCACCGCCCAGAAGCGCTGCGGAAGCAGCTGTCACACTGCGTTTCCCGGCGTTGAGGTAGCTGAACAGCGGCGCGTCGGCGCCTGTAGCCGGCATGGCGCCGGTTGCGGTGAAGCGGCGCAACGGATCTCCTGCGGGCGGCTCCACCTTCACGACGTCGGCACCCGCGTCCGTGAGAAGCTTGCCGCAGTACGCGCCCGCGATCCGGTTGCTGATCTCGACGACGCGCAGGTCGTCCAGTGGGGTAGGCGAAGCGCCGCTCAACCGCACATCCTCCCTGGTTTCTTTATCATCTTAGTAACTTTTGTCAGATAGCGAGCCGGTAGACCCCTGGTAACGGGCCTATCACTGTTAACATTGCCAAGACATGACAACACTGGGAATCGGCCCTGAGGCCCGCCGTCGGCTGTCCGCGCGCCGCACGGCAGAGATCGTGGCCGACGAGCTACGGCGGCAGATCATCGACGGCGTGCTCGCCGACGGCGACCTGCTGCCGCGCCAGGAAATCCTCGTCGAGCAGTTCAACGTCAGCCTGGTCTCGTTGCGGGAAGCCTTGCGAATACTGGAGACCGAGGGCCTGGTGTCCGTGCGCCGCGGCAATCGCGGTGGCGCCGTCGTCCATGCGCCCGCCAAGGCAAGCGCGGCCTACATGCTCGGGCTGCTGCTGCAAAGCGACTACGTGCCGCTTGCCGATCTGGGCACCGCGCTGCAGGAACTCGACCCGATGTGTGCAGCCCTTGCCGCCAAGCGCCCCGACCGCGGCGAGACGCTGGTGCCCAAGCTCAAGGAACTCAACGACTTGATGGCCGAGCACATCGAGGACGGGGCCCGCTTCACCGAGACCGGCGGCCAGTTCCATGATGAGATCGTCCGCGGGTGCGGCAACCACACGATGATCGCGGTGGTCGGCAGCCTGGAAACGTTGTGGAGCAGTCACCTCCAGTGGTGGGCCGACGAGACCGCGGCCAAAGGCGAATACCCCGCGCTGAGCAAGCGCCGCATCGCGCTGAGCATCCACACCAAGATCGCCGAGGCGATCGAGGCAGGCGACGCCGACCGCGCCCGCAAACTGTCGGCGCGCCACCTCGCCGACACCCAGACGTTCTTTCTCTCGGCCGATCCCGAGCAGCGAATCGTCGCACTCTCGCCGCAAGCCCTGGCCCGACGCCAACGCTGAAAGGTGTTTCGTGCGAACGGCCTTGATCACCGGCGGTAGCGGCGGCATCGGAAAGGCCTGCGGCCGCAAGCTGGCCGAGCTCGGCTACGACGTCATCCTGACCGCACGACGCGAGGAACCGTTGCGCGCCGCGGCCGAAGAGATGGGTGCCCGCTACGTCGTCGCCGACGCCACCGTGCCGGAGAAGTTCGAGCCGGCGGTGCAGGCGGCCGGACAGCTCGACCTCGTCGTCCATGCCGCGGGCATCCTAGGTGGAACCTACGCGCGCAAGCAGACTTTCGAGCAGTGGCGCGCGACGATGTCGGCCAACCTCGACTCTTGTTTCGTCGTCACATCCGCAGCGCTACCGAAGATGAAGGCGGGCTCGCGATTCGTGTTCATCTCGTCGTCGGCCGCGCACGAGCCGATGCGGGCGCGCACCGCGTACTCGGCGTCGAAGGCAGGCATGAACGCCTTCGCGCTGGCGTTGGCGCAGGAGGTCGACCGCGACGGCATCAACGTCCACATCGTCACGCCGGGGCCGGTCGAGACCGACATGCTTGCCGACGTCCCTTTCGAGATGTATGCGATTCGGGCGGCCGACGTCGCCGAGGCCGTCGCGTGGTTGGACACCGTCGACCCGTCGGTGGACGTGCCGGAGATCAGGCTGCACGCGATCAGACGCGGGCCCTCGGCGCGGGAACCGGTGGTGCCGCTCGAAGTGGAGCGCCGCGGTGCTACTCCCCTGCGCCGTCATTGAGGTACACCTGCGACTCCATTTGATGGAAGATCCGGTATCGCTCACCGCGGCGGACGAGCAGCCAAGTGATCCAGCTGGCACCGGTTCGTTTAACGTCGGCCTCCCTGCCTGTCAGGGTCCAGCGGCTGAGCAGCAAGGCACGCACCAAAGTGTCGCCGGTGTCATCGAGCACGTCGCACTCGTGCAGCGTCGAGGTCACGGCGGCCGCCTTGAGCCTGCTCGCGATGCGCGCCCAATGCCGGTCCAGCTCGTCTGCTCCGATCAGCGGCGCCGCGTATTCGTCACCGACGTAGATCGGCTGCGGATCGTCGCGCTCCCAAAGATCCGCCAGTCCAACGAAATCCAGGCTCGACCAACACTTGTCGTACTGCCGGACCAGGTCCGAGACGTCAGGCAGTCGGCGGCTGTTCACCCGGCAACGCCTTGACCGTCGCCGGCAGGCCGTACAGCGCGGTGGCGTTGCCGCGCATGATCCGCTCGCGCTGATCTGCGGGGAATCGCCTGATCGCCCACTCCGGTGCGTCGTAACTCCAGTGCGGATAATCCGTGGAGAACATCAAACAGTCGCCGAGGTCCATCATCTCCAGGTATTCGCGGTACATCCCGACGTTGACGTCCTCGAGCGGTTGCGTGGTGAACCGCACGTGTTCGCGGACGTACTCCGACGGCCTGCGGCGCACATGGGGCAGATCGCCCTTGCGCTGCTCCCAGATCCGGTCCATCCGCCACATCACCGGCATCGCCCAGGTGAACCCGCCTTCGACGAACACCACACGGAGCTCTGGATGCCGGTCGAATGCGCCGTCGAACACCAGGCTCATCAGATGCGACACGTACAACAGGGGCCAGGACGCGAAGAAGTCGTGCCAATGCGCCGGGTTGCCCACCGGGTAGATCGGGATCAACTCGAACGGCGTCTGCCCCATCAGGTGGGTGGCAACCGGGAAGCCGTGCCGCGCGGCCGCTTCGTACAGTGGATCGAAATGCGGGCTGCCGAACGGGATTCCGCGGGTCTGCGGCGTCATCAAGACCTCGGCCATATAGGGATGGCCTGCCCAGCGCTCGATCTCGCGGGCGGCGGCGGGTGGATCCTGCGCGGTGACGCTGAGCGCGCCGCGCCAGCGTCCGTGCCAGTTGTTGTCACCGAGCCACACGTCGGCCAGCCAGTCGTTGTGGGTGGCCTTCAGTACGTGCTCGGCTTGCGGCAACTGCGCATCGCACATCGGCTCCAGGATCGCGATGCTCACCCCGGCATCGACCAGTAGCTGCTTGGCCGCGAAATCGGGGTCGCTGCCCGCGACTCCGCCGCCCGGCGGCGCGGCGTCGACCCGAAGCGACATCGTCTTGTACGAGTCCGGCGTGTCATAGAAGTGCGGCACCGGCGAGACGGCGTTACCGGTCGGCCAGAGCCTGCCCTTCCACTCCGCGGGCGCGTACGACTTCAGCACCTCAGC